>Ga0181591_10000993_pt1 | contig 23987 bp, 17 predicted proteins | sample 071ome_33_FD_133757 | JGI IMG/M metagenome (GOLD analysis project Ga0181591, IMG submission 133757) | Coastal salt marsh microbial communities from the Groves Creek Marsh, Skidaway Island, Georgia - 071412AT metaG (megahit assembly) | ecosystem: Environmental > Aquatic > Marine > Intertidal...
CTCTGGAGCTGGCGCTGGAGATCACGGCACAAATTCAGGCAAGCTCATGAGACATGCCTCATCTGGAAGATAGGTCAGCCCCCGGGAGTGGGGCTTGGGGCGGTTAATTTGATTGAGATACGGTTCCGAGAAGCTTAAAAATATACGCATGCCTCGTCGCTTCATCACTTCCTGCCTGCCAGGTTACCTCGGCATCCTGATTGGCATCATCACGTGCGTCCAGGGCGCCTCCTCACAAGCATCGGAACGCAAACCCAATGTAATCGTTTTCCTGGCCGATGACCTGGGCTATCAGGAATTGGGCTGCTACGGGCAAAAGGTTATCCAAACGCCCTCGATTGACGCCCTGGCCGAGAAAGGTCTGCGCATGACCCAATTTTACTCCGGGTCTCCGGTCTGTGCACCGTCCCGGGGCATGCTGCTGACCGGAAAGCACAGTGGGCATGCCTACGTGCGGGACAATCGCAACCCCAAGGGGCTGGATGCCATCAAAGCTCAATACCAATGGGAGTTTCCCGGCCAATACCCCCTGCCTCCCGAGGAGACAACCCTGGCTGAGGCGCTTCATGATCAAGGCTATGCCACTGGCGCCATGGGTAAGTGGGGGTTGGGTCACTTTGGCACCACGGGGGACCCCAACCGCCAGGGCTTTGACCTGTTTTACGGTTTCAACTGCCAGGTGCATGCCCACAACCATTACCCACGCTTTCTCTGGCGCAACGGCACCAAGGAAACCCTTCCGGGAAACGATCGCACGCTGTACGGGGAGACCTTCTCGCAGGACAGGTTCATCGAGGAGGCCATCGGCTTCATCGACGCCCACCGCCAAGATCCCTTTTTCCTTTTCATGCCTTTCACCATCCCCCACCTGTCCATTCAAGTGCCTGAATGGGCTGTGGGATGGTATGATCAAACGATCGAGGAAGAAGCCTACGAACACAAAGGATACCTACCGCACCCCAAGCCACGGGCAGGCTATGCTGCCATGGTGACCTACCTGGACTACGGTGTTGGGCTGATCATGAACAAATTGAGATCTCTTGGACTCGAGGAGGAGACACTCGTCATTTTCACCTCTGACAATGGTCCCACCTACAACCGGCTGGGTGGCTCTGATTCCACTTATTTTGAATCAGCCGGTGTCTTCAAGGGCCTCAAGGGAAGTGTCTACGAAGGGGGCATTCGCGTCCCCATGATTGCCAGTTGGCCCGGCCACATACCTGCCGGAAAAACGTCCGATGAACCGGCGGCTTTCTGGGACCTCATGCCAACCATCCTTCACATGACAGGTCATGGAGACACCGTACCGGAGGGGCTCGATGGCATCGACCTCTCCCCCACCCTTCTGGGCCATCCGGAACAACATTCTCACGCCTACCTTTACTGGGAATTCCCCGCCTATGGTGGGCAACAGGCCCTTCGCATGGGGCAATGGAAGGCCGTCCGCCAGCAGATCTTCAAGGAAGGATTGAAGACCGAACTGTATGATCTCAAAGCGGATCCATCGGAACAAACCAACCTTGCCACGCAATACCCTGCCATTCTGGCGGAAATGGAGAAACACATGGCAGAAGCACGAAGTCCCTCAACCTTGTATCCCTTCAAACATCTCGACCCACAATGAAACCAACGCATCCTTTCATCTCTGCTCATCACGCATGCATGGGCTCTGCAAAAGCATCCTTTCTTGGCATCAGCTTGAGCCTTGCCACCCCCTTCATGGCGCTGAGTCAGGACAAGCCCTCGGGCGAAGAACTCTACGCACAGGCCTGTGCCCAATGCCATGGCCATGAATTGCAAGGAGGGCTTGCTCAAAGCCTCACCGACGCTGTCTGGCAATTTGGCTCAAGCCGCAGTGCGATTTTTCGAAACATTAAATACGGCATCTCGGATTTTTCGATGCCCGCTTTCGAACAGGCACTCTCCGATGCTCAAATCAATCAAGTCATTGATTTTGTCATGGCATCGGAAAAGGCATCCGGGTCGGTCAAGCCCCCCATCCCGGATTCGGTCCACACCCTGGATTACAAGGTCTCCGTCGAAACAGTGGCATCCGGATTGGATCTGCCCTGGGGGATCGATTTTCTGGATAGCGGCAAGGCATTGATCACCGAGCGAGGGGGACATCTCAGACTCTGGCAGAATGGCACGCTTGTACCTGAGCCGGTGAAGGGCATCCCTGCTGTCCTTGCCGAGGGACAGGGAGGGCTCCTGGATGTGTCCAAGGGGCCTCATTACGCCAAGGATGGCTGGATTTACCTATCCTACAGTCATGCGCAAGCGGTGGATGGAGCCAACAAACCCAATGCCATGACACGCATCGTTCGGGGTCGTCTCGAAGGCAATCAGTGGACCGATCAGGAGGTCATTTTTGAAGCGCCTGCCGACCGCTACCTTGGAACCCGACATCATTACGGATCCCGCATTGTGTTTGATCGCCAGGGCCACGTTTTTTTCTCCATCGGAGATCGAGGTCTCTCGGATCAGGCTCAGGATCTTTCCCGGCCCAACGGAAAAATCCACCGGCTGAATCTCGACGGTAGCCTGCCCGCAGACAATCCCTTCATCGGCATTCACGGGGCCATGCCCAGCTTGTTCACCTACGGCAACCGCAACCCTCAGGGCATGGCAGTGGACCCCATTAGTGGCGCCCTCTGGGCCGCCGAGCATGGACCCATGGGAGGCGATGAACTCAACCACATTGCAGGAGGCGCCAACTACGGTTGGCCGATCATCACCTACGGGAGAAACTATGATGGGGCTTCGGTTTCGGAATTCCAGCGTCGGATCGGCATGCAACAGCCTGCTCTTTACTGGAAGCCGTCCATTGCGGTGTGCGGCATTGATTTTGTGCACAATAGTCAGTTCACCCGCTGGAATGGCAAATTGCTGGTGGGAGCCCTGAAATATGAAGAGGTGCGCCTGCTGGATATCGAGGCCGATCGAGTCATGCATCAGGAAATCATCCTCAAACACGCCGGCCGAGTCCGGGATGTCCACAGTGCTCCAGATGGAGCCATCTACGTGGTGACCAATGGTCCGGATGCCATTCTCAGGCTCCAACCCGTCCACGACAACAATCCATCCAGCGAATAAGTGTGGCGGCAAGCCCGGGCGGATGGCGCCCCGAGGGATCGCCGAAATCACTCGAAAGGACTTGAGTTTCGCACCTCTCAGTGGTCGATTCACTTCCCAGGCGCTTTGAGTCCTGGCGTGGATCTGCCAACCGTTGCTTTCGAGACGAATAATTCATTGATCGACGCAGGGGGCTGCGTATCATTCCCCCATGCATTCCCGCTGGTACAAGTTAGGTTTGGCTCTCGGCGTCTGTTGGTTGAGCGCTTGCGGCCCCACCCAGACAGTCGAAGATGACACCCTTCAAATTGCGGTCATCCCGAAAGGGACAACGCACGAATTCTGGCGCTCCATTCATGCAGGGGCCAAGAAAGCCGAGCAGGAGCTCGTGGCCGAAGGCCAGAAAGTAGCAATCATCTGGAAGGGGCCCCTCAAGGAAGATGATCGCGATCAGCAGATCCAACTGGTCGAGAATTTCACCACTCGACGCGTCGATGGCATGGTGCTGGCACCGCTGGACGCACAGGCATTGGTCAGGCCAGTTGAAAATGCCCAGGATGCAGGGATCCCCGTTGTGATCATCGATTCGGGACTCCAATCCGAAAAATATGTCAGCTTTGTTGCCACCGATAACCTCAAAGGAGGTGAAATGGCAGGCAACTTCATGGCTGAACAATTGGGTGGCAAGGGCAAGGTCATTCTGCTGCGTTACGCCGTGGGCTCTGCGAGCACCGAAAATCGCGAAAATGGCTTTCTCAAGGCCCTCGAAGCCTACCCTGAAATTGAACTCATCTCCTCCGATCAATATGCCGGACCCACGAGGGAAACCGCCTATCAGGCTTCACAAAATTTGCTCCAGCGCTTTGGACAAGAGGTCGACGCCATCTTCTGTGTGAATGAAAACTCCACCATCGGTATGACCAAGGCTCTGAGGGAAATTGGACGAGCGGGCGGGCAGGTCAAGATGATTGGCTTTGACGCGGGTTCGCAATCCATCAAGGACATGGAAAGTGGAGATGTCCAGGGTCTGGTGGTACAAGACCCGGTCCGCATGGGCTATGAAGGGGTGCTGACCGTCGCCGCCCAACTGGAAGGCAAGCCAGTGGAGAAGCGTCTGGATACCGGTGTGGTCATGATCACCCCTGAAAACCTCAAGGAAGAGGAATCCCAGCGTCTCCTCAACCCACCCATCGACACCTACCTCGGGGAATGATCTTCGATCATCCCATCCAAAAGCCTCATCATCTGAGGATGCCATGCAACCCTCGGAGTTGACCCCCTCCACCATGGGTGAGGCACCGCCTGTGCGCCTTGCCATGCAGGGGGTCCGCAAACGCTTTGGTGCCACCCACGCCCTGAGGGGCGTGAGTTTTCAGGTCGGGCCCGGCGAAGTTCACACCCTGATTGGAGAGAACGGTGCGGGCAAGAGCACGCTGATGAAGATTCTCAGCGGGGTGCATGTGCCGGACGCCGGAAACATTCTCCTGGAAGGTGCCCCCTTCCATCCGGAAAACCCACATCACGCCCGCATGGCCGGGATCGCCATGATCTATCAGGAGCTGAATCTCGCCCCGGATCTTTCGGTCATGGAGAACATCACACTGGGGAGCGAACCCAGTCGCTGGGGTTGTCGGCGTATCCATCAACAGGCCGAAGTCGCCAGAGGTGCCCTGGAAATGCTCGATCATGGCGCACTCCCTCTTGCAGCCCCCGTTCATCAGCTCAGTATTGCGGAGCAGCAAATCGTGGAAATTGCCCGAGCGCTGCTCAGCGAGCCCAAGGTTCTCATCATGGATGAGCCGACTAGCAGCCTGACACGGGTGGACGTGGAAAATCTTTTCAAGGTGATTCGGAAGCTCAAGGATGCAGGGGTCAGCGTGGTCTATATCAGCCATTTCCTCGAGGAATGTCAGCAGATCAGCGACCGATATACCGTTCTCAGGGATGGTGAATCGGTGGACACCGGAGACATGAAGAAGGCCGACTTGAAGCACATCATCCGCATGATGGTCGGGCGTGAAATGAAGGATATTTACCCCAGCAGACAACCCAAACTGGGAGAGCCCTTACTGGAAATCAAGGACCTGGCGGGTCGCGACAAACCTCGTTCGGCTTCCTGGACCTTACGCCGCGGAGAAATTTACGGCATCGCCGGACTGGTGGGAGCAGGTCGCACCGAAACCCTTCGCGCCTGCTTCGGACTGGACCCCATTGTTCAAGGCAGCCTCACCATCGAAGGTGTTCTAAGTACTGCCGGGAACCCACGCAAGCGTCTCCGCCAAGGCATGGGCTTGCTGAGCGAAAACCGCAAGGAGGAAGGCCTGCTGCTCAATCGCGACCTGGCGGACAACCTGACCCTCACTCATTTTGGCCCTTTTGCGCGAGCAGGACTCATTGCGCGCGGCAAACAGTTGGATGCCGCTCAGCACTGGATTGAGAAGCTTCAGGTCAAGACCCAGGGGCCTACGCAACATGTGGGAGAACTCTCAGGGGGCAACCAGCAAAAGATCGCCATTGGCCGTCTCCTGCATCATCAAGCTGATATTCTCCTTCTGGATGAACCGACCCGTGGCATTGACATCGGGAGCAAGTCGCAGATCTACCAGCTGGTAGACCAACTGGCCCTGCAAGGCAAGGCCATCGTTTTTGTTAGTTCCTACCTGCCCGAACTGCTGGGGGTCTGTGATACCATTGGCGTCATGTGCCGCGGACACATTCGAGCGAGTCGGCCTGCCAGCCAATGGACCGAACAAACCTTGATCGAGGTTGCGGTCGGCCAGGGAGAAGAAACCCTGAAATGAATGACCCTGAAGCCCTACCACGCTTTTGATACCATGACATCCAAATCATCCTCTTTTCGCTGGAAGACCTTCCTCAACGCATTTGGTCCGCTCTTTGGCCTGGTCCTGGTCATCGCGCTCTTTTCACTCAGTGCCGAACTGCGACCTGTGTTTTTTACGGGAGGCAATGCCAAGATGATTTTGACACAGACGGCGATTGTAGCCACAGGCGCGCTGGGGATGACCCTGATCATCATTAGTGGGGGCATCGATCTGAGCGCTGGCTCGGTCGTGGCTTTGACCAGCGTCGTCGCTGCGACGCTTCTCATTCAGGAGATCCCGCCCGCGTTGGTGGTTCTGCTGACGATCCTTGCAGGAGGGGCCATCGGAGCGGTCAATGGGAGTATCGTGGCCGGGTTCAAAATGGTTCCTTTCATCGTGACTCTGGGAATGATGGGCATCGCACGCGGGGTTGCCAAGTGGCTGGCCAATAACCAGACCGTCAACCCTCCGGCAAATCCGCTCAACCAAATCATGGAACCGGTGAATCCTCTGGGCCTTTGGCCCTTGCCGACCGGGGTATGGGTGACCATGGGGCTGGCCGTGGTCATGACGCTGGTCATGAAATACGCCGTCTTCGGTCGCCATATTTTTGCCATTGGCTCCAACGAGGACACGGCCCGTTTGTGTGGCATTCGTGTGCGCACCACCAAGATCTTGATCTATGCGCTGGCTGGATTGTTTTTCGGCTTGGCAGGCTTGCTCCAATATTCGCGCCTGACTCAAGGAGACCCCACGGTCGCCATCGGGCTGGAACTGGAAATCATCGCCGCAGTGGTGATTGGGGGCGCAAGCCTCAATGGGGGATCAGGAAGTATCATCGGGACCATTTTGGGAGCCTTGATCATGGGAGTGCTTAAAAGTGGATCCAGTCAGATGAACTGGCCGACCTACATGCAGGAAATCATCATTGGCATTGTGATCATCCTCGCAGTGGGACTGGACAAATGGCGTCAAAGTCGCCAGAATACCTAGTCAATTCCCTGTGACAACCGGACAACCGGCCGTTGGTAACGGCTCTTTCGAACCATGAAAGCCTACCAGGACCTCAAGCAGTCTTTTCAACGCCTCCACTATCTCAGCAAGACCATTGCACTGCTGGATTGGGATCATGAAACCTATCTCCCTCGCAAAGGGGTCGGGTATCGAGCCGATCAACAGGCCTTCTTGAGTGGTCTGGCACACGAACGGCTCACATCCAGCCAAGTGGGCGAGCTGATCGCGGCCTGCGAAGAGCAGCTCCATGAATTGAGTTCAGAGGAGCAGGCCAATGTGCGCTGTTGGCGCAAGGACCATGACAAAGCCACCAAGCTACCCACGGCATTTGTCGAAAAAATGGAGCGCCGCTGTTCTCTGGCCAAGGCAAGCTGGGCAGAGGCCCGACAGGCAGGCCAGTTTGAACGGTTTCAGGAAGATCTCTCCGCACTCATCGACCTGAGCCGCGAAAAGGCCCAGTATTATGGGGGTGGCGATCATCCTTATGATGCCTTGATGGATCTCTATGAGCCAGGTGCCACCTGCGCCCAGCTCGACCCCATTCTGAGTGCTCTCAAGGATTTTGTGGTTTCCTTTTTGCCCACCGCCATGGAAAAGACTCAATCGGTGGATGCCTCTTTTCTACAGGGAGACTACCCCATCGAAGGGCAACTGGCCTTCAATGAAGAAGTGGCGCGAGCCGTGGGGTTTGACTTGGAAGCGGGCCGTATCGATGCAACGGTGCATCCCTTCTGTACCGATTTGGGACCGCAGGATATTCGTTTGACCACTCGGTATGACAAGCGAGACTTCGCCGTCTCCCTCTACAGCGTTTTGCACGAAGCAGGACACGGCCTCTACGAGCAAGGCTTCAAAGCTGAGCATGTGGCCACCCCGATGGGTGAATCGGTTTCCCTGGGCATTCATGAATCACAATCAAGGCTCTGGGAAAACAAGGTCGGACGTTCCCTGGCATTCTGGGAAGACTGGTACGATGCCGCTTGCCGTCATTTACCATCCCTCCAATCCTTCTCACCCGAGCAAATCACCCTGGCAGTCAATCGGGTGAGCCCTTCCTTCATACGCGTCGAAGCCGATGAAGTGACCTACGATCTACACATCATTCTGCGTTATGAAATGGAAAAGGCCCTCATCGCGGGGGACCTCCAAGTCAAGGATGTGCCCGGTGAATGGAACGAGCGCTTTAAGTCCATGTTCGGCCTTGAAGTACCCAACGATGCTCAAGGCTGCCTCCAGGATATCCACTGGAGCATGGGTGGCTTTGGCTATTTTCCAACCTATACCCTAGGCAACCTGAACTCGGCCCAGCTCTTTGCTTCGGCAAGAAGCGCACTGGGCCCCTCTCTCCATCACATGGATCAAGGCGCCTACGTTGCTTTGTTGGATTGGTTGCGCCGCCAGGTTCACCAGCACGGGCGCCAGCACGAACCTGATGAGCTCATGAAGCTAGCCACTGGCAAAAGCACTGATCCTCTCATGCATCAGGCCTATTTGAAGGAGCGATTCGATTCGCTGAATGCTTGATGGCCTGAGGGCCTGGGCCACCCCCAACAGTCTGAGCGGATCAATCCAGCCTGAAAAGTCGATCGGCTCAGGCACTGCATGCCAAGTTCATGCAGCATGGGGTCCGGATTGACCCATCGGGTTGCCGACAAACCGGTCACAGCACCAAAAAAGGCATACATGATGCGGTGGATCCATTGAGCTCGCCATCGGCTCCATGTCCCCTCCTCTGGGATTTGAAAATCCGTCACCCACCAATGCCCTTCCGGCCTCATGGAAGCAGCAATACGCGGAAGAAGCCGCTGCAGCTCCGTTTCAGTGAAGCAGTCCAGAAAGAAGGGAGTGGTAACGAGGTCGTAGGTATGGGCAGCCAACCTGACCTCGTGAACATCTTGGTTGAGCCAGGTAATGCCATCGCAGGATATGCCCCGTCTTTTCAATCTCTGCTGAGCGACCTGGATCATCTTCTGGCTCGCATCCACCACCGTGCATTGGACGGTTGGAAAACGCCACAGAAGGGCCTCAAGAAGGCGCCCTGGCCCTTCCCCCAACAGCAGGATTTGTCGTGGCTGGGGTATTCCTTCCAGGTAGTGCATCCGAGCGCGCTGAAGCAGCGATCCGGCGAGTAAAAACTCCATCGCCCGATACCAGCGGGCCAATCCATCAAACCCCTGCAAGCGCATGATGGGTCGAATGACGTCCCTTGAGACCGTGAAAAAATAACAGTAGGCCACCAAGGAAGTAGGCAAGGACATCCCATGGGTCTCGTACTGAGTGGGGAAAAAGTTCGGGGGCCAGCCCCTCGGCCATGAAAGCCCAGAGCACACCATGACTCAGGATTTCACCGGCCGTCGCCGGACCTTCAGAAGATCTCAGGCCCACGAAGCGATAGACCCAGAGCACCAGGGGCAATGCACAAGGCATCATCCAAAAATCGTTCCAGTAAGCACTCACCCACGAGGGCATCGACGCGTGAGGCGCCCATGACACATGCATGCCATAGCACCCAAGTGCCAACAGCCAAGGAGGTTGCACACCATGTCGCTCCAAAAATGGCCTCCGCGGAGCCGTCATAGAAGGGCCACCATCAGAAACCCGAAACTGATGGCTATGAGCAGTTTGAATAGAAAAGTCATCATGCGATTTAGAGCATCCCTGCCGTCTCGGACCCAAAGTCCGCAACAAAAGAGTTCATGGAAGGTTAGGATCCCTCCCGTTTTTCACCGTTAGAGGATGCGATTCTAACCTGACAGAGCAAGCCAAAACCCGTCCTTCACCCAAGCCAGGAAGGGCTCGTTGGGAACACACCAGCCCGGCCTGTCCCTGGCCTGACAATAGTCCGATAATCGATTTTCCTCGAAAAAACACTTGCACCGCTTGCGGCTCGATTGCTAACGATTGCCTTCACCTCATGGGAAAATCTCTTGTCATCGCCGAAAAACCCTCCGTGGCTCTGGATATCAGCAGGGCGCTGGGAGGCTTTGAGAAGAAAGACGATTTCTACGAGGGGGATGATTACGTCATTGCCTCGGCCGTCGGCCACCTTTTGGAACTGACGATCCCCCCTGAAGCAGAAGTCAAACGAGGTAAATGGACTTTTGCGCACCTGCCGGTCATCCCGCCGCACTTTGCACTCAAACCCATCAGTAAGTCCGAGTCCAAGCTCAAGCTCATCAAACGGCTGATCAAGCGCAAAGACATCGATACCTTAATCAATGGTTGCGACGCCGGGCGAGAAGGAGAGTTGATCTTCCGCCACATCGTGGACGATGCCAAGACCAAGAAACCCATCAAGCGGCTTTGGTTGCAATCGATGACCCCGAAGTCCATTCGAGATGGTTTTGATCGACTTCGTTCGGACGAAGCCATGCAGCCGCTGGCAGACGCGGCTGTCTGCCGGTCCGAATCAGACTGGTTGGTCGGCATCAATGGGACAAGGGCCATGACGGCTTTCAACTCCAAGTCGGGAGGGTTTTACCTGACGACCGTTGGAAGGGTTCAAACCCCGACCTTGACCATCCTGGTCGACCGCGAACAAAAAATTAAAAAGTTCAAGTCCAGGGATTATTGGGAGCTGCATGCCACCTTCCAGGCAGAAGCCGGTGCCTATGTGGGTCGCTGGTTTGACGAGGGCTTCAAAAAGCAAGACAGGGAAAAAGACCCTGATCTCAAGGCCGAACGCATCTGGAGCAAAGAGACGGCACAGGCCATTCATGACCGCTGCCTCCATCAGCCAGGCATCGTCACCGAGGAAAGTAAGCCGAGCAAACAACTTTCCCCATTACTTTATGATCTGACCAGTCTGCAGCGAGAAGCCAACAGCCGCTTCGGTTTGCCGGCTGGTCGCACCTTGCAGATTGCCCAGGCTCTCTATGAGCGCCACAAGATGCTGACCTATCCGCGAACCGATTCGCGAGCCTTGCCAGAGGACTACCTTTCCACAGTCAAGGATACCTTGAAGGCCTTTGACGGTTCCGCCTACCAGGCCTCAGCACAGGAAATTGCCAAAGAGGGATGGGTCACCCCCAACAAGCGCATTTTCAACAATGCGAAGATTTCGGATCACTTTGCCATCATTCCCACTCCGGTCGGACCCGGCAAAAAACTCAGTGAGGACGAGCAGAAAATCTATGACATGGTCACTCGCCGTTTCCTGGCGGTGTTTTATCCGGCAGCCGAATACCGCCTGACGACTCGGATCACCCGCATCAAGGAGGATGCCTTCAAAACCGAAGGCAAGGTTTTGGTCTTCCCGGGCTGGCTGGCCGTTTACGGGAAGGCATCTACTGGAAAAGACTCCGAGACATTTGTTGCGGTGCAAAACGGAGAAACCGTTCAGACCACAGAGATTGAAATGGCTGAAAATCAAACTAAACCACCTCCCCGATTTTCTGAAGCCACCCTGCTCTCGGCCATGGAAGGTGCAGGGAAACTCGTCGATGACGAAGAATTGAGGGCTGCCATGACGGCCAAGGGTTTGGGCACACCCGCCACGCGCGCCTCGATCATTGAAAACCTCATTCGGGAGAAATACGTGCTGCGGCAGCAACGGGAACTACAGCCGACTGCCAAGGCCTTCAGCCTGATCACACTGCTCAGGGGTCTGGACATCCCAGAATTGTGTTCTCCGGAACTGACAGGCAACTGGGAATACAAGCTCAAGCTGATGGAACAGGGACAACTGGATCGCGCCAGCTTCATGAGCGAGATCGAGGAAATGACCCGCAAGATTGTGGGAGCGGCCAAGTCCTTTGACAGCGATACAGTACCCGGCGACTTCGGGGTGCTGGTCACCCCCTGTCCCAAATGCGGTCAGCAGGTCAAGGAAACCTACAAAACCTACCAGTGCGGTGCCTGCGATTTCTCGATCTGGAAAATCCTCTCAGGCCGGCAATTTGAGCCCGAGGAAATGGAGACCATTCTCGACAAGGGAAGTGTGGGGCCACTTCAAGGTTTTCGGAGCAAACAAGGCTGGCCTTTTGCCGCCATCATCAAACTCAATGAGGAGAAGAAGCTGGAGTTTGACTTTGGAGATCAAGGCAAGGACAAGGAGAGCGATGAGGAGGCCGTGGACTTCACCGGCAAGGAACGTCTGGGGTCTTGTCCCAAGTGCCAGCAAGGGGTTTTCGAACATGGCATGCACTACGTGTGCGAACAATCCAAAGGACCGGAAAAAAACTGCGACTTCAAGACTGGGAAAATCATTCTGCAGCGCGAAATCGAACCCACACAGGTGCGCAAGCTCCTTGCAGATGGGAAAACCGACCTCATCAACAAATTTATTTCCAACCGCACGGGAAGGGCCTTCGATGCGTTCCTTCAAGTCAAGGATGGAAAAGTGGGATTCGAGTTTCAACCTCGCCCCAGCAAGAAAAAATCGTCTGCCAAAAAGGCAGGAGACGCACCCGCCGTCAAACTGAGCTTTGATGGGCAAACCACACTGGGTGCCTGTCCACGATGTGGCGCTCAGGTCTTCCAAAGCGAGAGCGATTACCTCTGCGAGGGTTCTCAGAAGGATGAGAAACCCTGCAAATTCAAAACAGGTAAGGAAGTCCTCAAGCAACCTATCGACGAAGATCAGGTGCGCAAGTTACTCAAGGATGGACGCACCGACTTTCTCAAAGGCTTTATCTCTAAGCGGGGCTTTCCTTTTGAAGCGGCCCTGGTCATGGAGCCCAAGGGCAAGGTGGGGTTCGAGTTCGCTCCTCGTGACGAGGAAGCTTAACAGCCTGAGCATCCCGCGGTGAAAGCATCACCCACCAGCGAGCGTCATGGGGATCAAGAAGCCTTGGTGGATGCGTTCCTGCGCGAATTAAGCGAGGTCAAACTGGCTTCCAGAAACACCTCCCGAAATTACGCCCAGGCATTGCAAACCTTTTGCCAATGGCACGCATCACACGAGGGAGCTTTTCCAGTGTGGAAACATCTCCAGCGCTCCACCTTCCGAAGCTATCTCCGTTACCTGGGACGTGAACAGTATAGCCGAAGCTCCACCCAAATCCGATTCAGCGCCCTTCGAACCTTCTACAAGTTTCTGATTCGACGAGGGGTGGTTGAACAAACCCCCATCAAGGATCTGGTGCTTCCCAAAAAACGACAGGAGCTGCCCACTTATTTAACTTTGGATCAAATCCAGGCACTGTTGGAAGCACCCGCCAAGGTTTGGAAACAGCGCAAGGAGTCGATGGACCATCCGGGTTCGGTCCATCCTTACATGCGGGATTCAGCGGTATTGGAAACGCTCTACTCCTGTGGGTTGCGTATCAGTGAGCTCTGTTCCTTGCTTGCCGTCGACATTCGCTGGGATGAACAGCGGGTCAAAGTGCTTGGAAAAGGAAACAAGGAGCGCCTGTGTCCCATTGGCAAACCCGCACTGGAGAGTATTCGATGTTACTGGGAGAGCATTCAACACCCGCGATCTCCCCAATTGCCTGTTTTCATGGCCCATCCTGAAAAGCAGACCCCCCTGTATCCACGCTTGATCCAGGGACGCTTGAAGCAATATCTGGCGGCCGCTGGACTGGATCCTCAACTCACCCCTCACAAGCTCCGTCACAGCTTTGCCACCCACTTGATCAACGCGGGCGCCGATCTGAGAAGCGTTCAAGAGCTTTTGGGGCATGCCCATTTGGTCACGACCCAGATCTACACGCACCTTTCGACCGATCGTCTCATCAAGGTCTATCAGGAAAGTCATCCAAGAGCATAATCCGATTGATCTGCCCCCGACTCAAAGCCCATGCTAGGAGCAGATACGATCCAACTTGATCATGCAGGCATCGACCCCATCGGAATCCTCAGCCACTCCCAAGCGCACTTGCTCGCAGAGAGTGATGCTGATCACCGAACCGCAAGGCAACCACTGGGCTTGCGATCTGGCCAAGGCCTTCACCCGCACCGGGGCCACCGTCCAAAAACTCATCCTCCAACCCAGCGGCTGGGAAGAACGATGGCATGTCTTTAAGAAAGGCTACCTCCCTCTCTCAGCAGAGGAGCCCATTGCCAAACGAATCAGGGACGAAGTCAATGCTTTCAGGCCTCAGATCATGCTCTACCTGGATCCCTACGGCATGGATGCCCACTTCTTGCAAGCCATCGAACGCGATCTGAAAAAACCCGTCAAGCGACTGGCCTGGTTTGGGGATTGCCGGCGTACTGCCTGGAGTGGGGTCGGGCTTTTCGAAACCATCTTTTACGCCGATTCAGCGATGCAGGTGCTGCTCGAAAAGCATCAGAAAGAGGGACGACCCGAGCTTTGTTATTTACCCTTGGCGGTCGATATCGATCGATTCAAACCCGGCGGGGTGAGCACTCGGGAGAACCGGTTGATGTTTGCAGGCACCTTGACCGCCTCGAGACTCAAGACGCTCGATCGCCTTCGTCTGCGGGGTATGCCCATTGTCCGGCAGGGGCCTCGCAAGGACAGCTGGTGGCGTCGATGGAATGCCAAGGACCTCACCACCGAAGAACTTCGTCATCTCTACCAGGCCTATGCGGTCATTTTGAACTTACCCCAAAAACCGAAGACCATGCATGGAGCCAATTTCAGGATCTTCGAAGTGGCTGCCTGTCAGAACCTGGTATTGACCAAATGGGTTCCCGATCTGGAACTGCTCTTTGATCCCTATGAGGAGCTCACCGTTTATCGTGATTGGGATGAGGCACCCCTGGTATTTCGCTCGCTCATGTATGATCCCTACCGAGCCGAGGAAATGGCCCTCAAGGCAAGGGCGCGTGTGATGGAAAAACATACCTTCGATCACCGGGTTCAGTCCATACTCGAGCAGCTGGAAAAAGCTTGTTAGCCCTTGGCCCAAACCTATACTTCTCCTTGTTACACCCTACGTTATGAGATTTGGAATCAATTCATTTTTATTCACCTCGCCCTTTACCTCCCGAAGCACTTCCCTGTTTCCCAAATTCAAGAAATGGGGTTTCGACACCGTCGAAATTCCGGTGGAGGACCCAAGCCACATCAACCCAAAGACGGTAAAGGCCGCTCTGGACCGCAACGGCTTGGTTTGTGGATCGGTTTGCGCCTGCATGTCCCCTGACCGAGATTTGCGAGGGACGGCCAAACAACAGAAGGAGGGCCTGGCCTACATGAAAGCACTGATTGACCAAATGGTGATCCTGGACTGTCCTTCGCTCATTGGGCCGGTGTATTCTGCAGTGGGTCGTGCGGACGCCGTTCCTGCCAAAGAGTATGCCCAACAATGGAAAACCGTGGTCAAGCACCTCAAGACCCTCAGCGCCTATGCTGAAAAACGGGGCAGGGTCATCTGCCTAGAGCCTTTGAACCGGTTTGAAACCGATTTCATCAACACCTGCGATCAGGGATTGAAGATGATCAAGGATGTTGGCAGCAAGGCACTCAAATTGCACCTCGATACCTTTCACATGAACATCGAGGAGAAAAATCAAGGCAAAGCAATCGTCAAAGCCGGCAAGCATCTGGGGCATTTTCACGCTTGCGGAAGTGATCGGGGTACTCCCGGCAATGATCACATTGACTGGAAGCCGATCGTTGCAGCGCTCAAGCGCATCCGCTACAAGGGGGATGTGGTGATCGAATCCTTCACAACGGATGTCAAGGTCATTGCCAAGGCGGCCGCCATCTGGCGTCGCATGGAACCCACTCGCGACGAGATTGCCGTGAAGGGATTGAAATTTCTCAAGAAAAACATCAAGTAACACAACGCATCATCATTCATGGGCCGGGTCCTCCGGCCCTTTTTTGACGACCATGAAATCACACTCCACGATCCAATGGGCGATGGCCCTTCTCTTAAGCTCCTGCATCCATCTGAGTGCAGCCGACACCGATGGCTTTAAGCCCCTTTTCAATGGCAAGGACCTCAAGCACTGGGATGGCAACCCCCAATTCTGGTCCGTACGGGATGGCGCCATTACCGGACAGACGACCAAGGAAAAACCCACCAAGGGAAACACCTTCATTATCTGGCGCGGTGGAACCGTCGCCAACTTCGAGCTGAAGCTCAAATACAAGATTGTGGGGGGCAATTCCGGCATTCAGTACCGTAGCAAAGACCTGGGCAATTGGGTGGCAGGTGGCTATCAAGGCGATCTGGAGGCAGGCAATACGTATTCTGGCATTCTTTATGAAGAGAAAGGACGCGGCATCCTGGCTCAGCGCGGGCAAATGACCTCCATCCAGCCAGAAGGTGAAAAACACAAAGTAGTCGTTCTGGGATCCCTGGGTGCTTCTGCAGGTATTCAGGATGAAATCAAGAAGGAAGACTGGAATGACTATCATATCATCGCACACGAAAATCGCCTCGTGCACATGATCAATGGCAGGGTGACCGCCATCGTCGTGGATGAGGACGCAGCCCATCGAGCCGATTCCGGCATTCTCGCACTTCAGTTGCACGCAGGTCCACCCATGACGGTTCAGTTCAAGGATATTCATCTCAAGGACCTGGGTCACTAGTCTGGACGCATTCGTTTTCAAAAAACCTCCAAGCCTTGGTGCCTCCTCCTTTCAAACCACACATGAATGCTCCCTCATCCTTTTGCACTGGCCTGCTGGCAGCCCTCCTGGGCTGGGTGTCTCTATCCAGCCTTCAGGCGGATGACAAAAAAATCGTACTCATTGCCGGACCTCCCAGTCATGGAGTTTTGCAACACGAGCACAAGGCCGGTTGCATGCTGATCGAGCACTGCCTGCAAGGCACTCCCGGCGTGCATGTGGTGGTTCAAACGGGAGGCTGGCCCGAGGACCCTCAAGTTCTGGAAGGAGCGGATGCGGTCATCATTTTCTGTACCGGTGGCGATCGGCATCTGGCCATTCAGGACGATCATCTCAAACAACTCGAACCCCTCATGGCAAGGGGCGCCGGCTTCGGGTGCCTGCACTACGGCGTGGAAGTTCCCAAAGACAAGGGGGGTGAGGCTTTCTTGAATTGGATGGGGGGGTATTTTGAAACACACTGGTCGGTCAATCCACACTGGACCGCGGAATTCAAAAGCTTCCCGGACCACCCTATTGCCAACGGGGTCCAACCCTTTGCGGTCAATGATGAGTGGTATTTTCACATGCGCTTTCCAGAAGGCATGAAAGGGGTCACCCCGATTCTCTCAGCCGTCGCGCCCGCCAAGACCATGGAGCGACCTGATGGACCGCACAGTGGCAACCCTGCCGTCAGGGAAGCCGTTGCCAAGGGGCTTCCACAACATGTCGCCTGGGCCTTCGATCGGCCCGACGGAGGAAGAGGTTTCGGTTTCACCGGCCTCCACAATCATCTCAACTGGCGCAATCCCAATTTCAGAAAAGTCATTCTCAATGCCGTTCTGTGGCTGGCTAAAGCGGAAGTCCCCGCTGGGGGCGTGAATTGCTCGGTGGACGACACCCTCATCCTGAGCAATCTGGACGAGAAAAGAGGTCGCACACCTCTGGATGTCCTCCGTGATGCGCCCAAGGTGGAATCCTTTATCAGCCCTGTGACCGGCAACCCTTGAAACTCATGCTACGACCACGTTTATTCTTTGCGACGCTCTGCTTGCTGCTGATGCCTCACCTACAGGCTGCAGACAAGCAAATCATTCTTCTGGCAGGTAAACCCAGCCATGGCCCGGGAGATCATGAATTCAACGCCGGGTGCCTCTTACTCCAGCAATGTCTCTCCAACGTGCCCGGTGTTTCGGTGGCCGTTCACCCCATGGGGTGGCCCAAGGATGAGTCCATCCTGGAGGGGGCCGATGCCATCCTGATTTACGCGGATGGAGGCCAGGGACACCCTGCCATTCAGCAGAAGCGCATGCAGCTGATCCATCGTTTGGCTTCCAAAGGAGTGGGGATTGGTTGCGCTCACTACGGCGTCGAGGTGCCCGTTGGAGATCCGGGAAAAGCCCTGCAGGATTGGATCGGTGGCCATTACGAGCACCAGTTCAGCGTCAATCCCATGTGGGAGCCTGACTTCACGACCTTTCCGGATCATCCCATCACTCGAGGCGTCAAACCTTTCAAGGTTTTGGATGAGTGGTATTTCAACATGCGATTCCGCGAAGACATGGCAGGAGTCACCCCTATTCTGACTGCCACCCCTTCGGAAAAAGTGAGACAAGGGCCCTATGTGTGGCCCAAAGGACCCTACCCCCATATCGTAGCCGACAAGGGACGTGCCGAAGTCATGATGTGGGTAAGGGAGCGACCCGACGGAGGGCGCGGTTTTGGTTTTACTGGAGGGCATCGCCACGCCAACTGGGGCAATGATTCCTTCCGCAAGGTGGTACTCAACGCGCTGCTGTGGATTGCCAAGGTGGAAGTGCCTCCCAATGGGGTGGTCTCCTTTGTCTCGGAAGAAGACCTCAAAAGAAATCTGGATCCCAAGTAGAGGTTACCCGCTGATACAATCAGTGGAGGAGCGACCCTCGCTAGGGCGACAAGCGCCTTGTTGGGGTCCTTCCGAACCGATCCGGATGATCCAGCCAGTGCAGAGGACCCGGCCGCTCTATCTGGCAACCCGATGCCGGAGTGCTGACAAATCCATCAGGCGGGTGCCCGAATTGTGAGTGGAACCCCGATTGCAGTCTCCCAAGAATCCTCTCGACTTGTAAGGGTTCCACCAGAGCCACCACACAGCCACCAAAACCACCGCCGGTCATGCGCCCACCCCAGACCCCGGCGGATGGACCGAGAGATTGAAGGGCTTCAACCAACCAGTCCAATTCTGGACATGAGACCTCGAAGTCATCCCGCAGGGAGGCGTGGCTTTGGTAAAGAAGATCACCCAAGGCCTGCCAGGCACCTTTTTGAAGGCAATCCACCGCTTGGAGCGTACGCGCCATTTCGCTGATCACGTGCCGGGCTCGAGCAGGATGCGGCAGGCTCTCCAGTTCCGTAGAAGCCATGTCCTCAGCCCCTCGCCAGGAGGACCGCCCCAAGGCTTCCAAACAGGCATGGCACTCCTGGCGACGACGCGCATAAGCACCTTCCACCAGGGCATGCTTGACCTTGGTATCCAGAACCAGAAGCGTCGGAAAGTTGGAAGGCACGGCGATGTGCTGATGGGATCGGTCCATGCAATCCAGCAGGAGAAAGTGGTTCTTTTTTGCAAGGGTGACAATGGACTGATCCATGATACCGCAAGGCATGCCCACAAAAGCCTGCTCCACCTGCTGGCAGAGGATCACTTTTTCCACAGGGTCCAGGCGATGTTCCCACAGCTCTTCCATCAGCGAGGCAATGGAGCATTCCAGAGCAGCACTGCTACTCAAGCCCGCACCAACGGGTATGTCCGAAGCCAGACTGAGTTCCAGTCCGCATGGCCGAGCCTCTCGATCTAAAAAGGCCTTCATCACCCCTATCAGGTAATCAGTCCAATCCCCCTTAGGCTGCCAGGCATCGTCCAGGGAAAAGATCCGTGCTTGCGTCTGCTGCTCAGAATGAAGAAGGATTTCAGAGCGATCGATCACGCGCGCCGCCACCGCCAGCCGACGATCGATGGCTGCCGGGAGGACCCATCCATCGTTGTAGTCAATGTGTTCGCCAATCAGATTAACCCGGCCCGGGGCGTGGGAAAGCCACTCAGGCTCATGGCCATATTGCCGGATAAAACCCTCCACACATCGCTGGAGTGCCTGGCTCTGATTCCCAAAGTCACCCTTCATAACGCGTCCTTGTTGGACTGGAGCGCCCCCATGGGAACCATCATCGCTTCCATGGTTTGCGATAGGTTTTATCCAGGAGTGCATGGGCTTGAGAATCGTCCAAAACCCGCTCAGTGCGTGCATCGAATCGTAGTCGACGCCCCAGTGCGTGAGACGCAAAGCCCAGATGACCCGGCGTGATGGATCGGTGGGCTGTCTCGGCTGAGGCCACACAGGTAAGACGCGACTTGATCCCTTGAATAAAATTATCGATGTGGTCGGTCGAGGCAGGGATCACCACCGGGCCGGGGTTATAATCAGGCCTAGTCCATCGGTCGTCCGAAGCCGTCAGCTTGCCCCGATCCACCGCCACCCAACCTTCCTCTCCGATCCATCGCGTGCCCATGGGGAGATGAGAAGCAATCACCCAGTCCACACCACCGGGGTAGACACATCGAATTTCGTAATCCACAGGTGTGTCGTACACCTCGGTGGACGATTGCGTCCATCCAATGGCTTCCACCTCTTCGGGTCCGGACGCATCCATTCCTGCCCCCCAGTGGGCAATGTCATTGTGATGACCGATCCAGTCCATGATGTTGCCCCCTCCATAAGCTCGGTGCCCCCTCCAGAAACGATGATGACGGGCTCGCATATAGGGCAAGAGAGGCGCTGGCCCACTCCATAGATCGTAATGCAAGGTAGAGGGAACGGGAGAGATTTCAGCGCTGGCTCCAGGCTCAGTGTATCCCTTGGGCAAACCCACTTCCACACGCTTCAATCGGCCGACGTGCCCATTGCGGAGAAGCAAAACCGCACGATGAAAATTGGCCGTGGATCGCTGCTGGGATCCGGTCTGAAAAATGGCTTTGCGACGCTTGACCTCACGGTAAAGGATCTTGCCCTCCATGAATGTGTGCGTCACCGGTTTCTCGCAATACACGTCCTTACCGTGTTCGAGAGCCGCCATCACCTGGTGATAATGCCAGTGATCCGGAGTGGCCACCACCACCGCATCAATGTCCTCGCGCTGACAGAGGGCGCGATAATCTTCGAAGACCAGACAGCCCTGATACCGTTCTCGAGCAGCGCGCTGAGCGTAAAACAACTCGACCATCTTGCGAGCGGGTTCACGTCCCAGAGCAGGGCCCTGCCCCCATGGGTTGGCACGATAATGATGACGATCCACATCGCAGACCGCTCGTACCTGCACTTCCGGATGATTCAAAAAGGCCTGGAGGAGGTACGAACCTCGAGCTCCCAACCCAATCACTCCAACATGGACTCGGGAAGCCATTCCTGGGACGGCTCCCAGGGTGAAAGGCGCCGTTCCCAACCCAATGGCCGCACCACAGGATTGCAGAAAATGCCGCCGGCTCAGGTGAGTGGAATGTTTGGGATGGATCATGGGAGCATCCTAATCAGGCGCCCGAAAATGGAAATGCAAAACCGAACTTCAGGACAAGACCTCTCGGATCACTCGACCGTGCACATCGGTCAGGCGAAAATCCCTGCCCGCATAGCGGTAGGTCAATCGCTCATGATCAAAACCCAGCAAATGGAGCATGGTGGCATGCAGATCATGGATGGAAACGGGATTTTCGGTTGCCTTGAAACCAAAGTCATCGGTGGCTCCGTAGGTCGTGCCCCCGCGGATCCCTCCCCCTGCCATCCAAAGGGAGAACCCCCAATGATTGTGATCCCTCCCCTGGGCGGCCCCTCCTCCACCCTGATCCATTTCGACCGAAGGGGTTCGACCGAACTCGCCCGAACAGAGAATGAGGGTTTCATCCAGCAGTCCCCGCTGTTTGAGGTCGATAATCAGGGCCGCCAGGCCCTGATCACACTCGTTGGCTACCTTGCGATGGGAATCCTTGATGTTGGAATGGCTGTCCCATGGTTGAAGATTCCCATGCCAGGTTTGAACAAAGCGCACCCCTCGCTCGACCAGTCGTCGGGCGATCAGAAGTTGTCGATTCTGGGGGCCTTCCCCATAGAGCTTGAGCATGTGCTCCGGCTCCTGACTGACATCAAAGGCATCGGTCGCCTCAAACTGCATACGATAGGCCAGTTCGAAGGATTGAATGCGAGATTCAATCAATGACTCATCGGGGCGCAGGAGGGCGTGACGACGATTGAGGGCTTGAAGATAACGAAAGTGATCGGCCTGAAGCGCCCGGTTCATCCGGGTATTGTGCACATCCGCAATCAGAGATCGGGGGTCCTCCTTGGACGTATCCACGTAGGTGCCTTGGTAGACGCCCGGCAGGAAGGCGCTGCGCCAGTTGCCGGCTCCGCCCACCGGCATCCCCCCTGGACAGAGCGCTACAAAACCAGGGAGATTTTCATTCTCGCTGCCCATGCCCCAGGTCAACCAGGAACCGAAACTGGGCCAGACCAGACGCTGAGTTCCGGTATTCATCAGCATCAGGGAAAGCTCATGACTCGGCAATTCGGCATACATGGATCGAATCACCGCCAACTCATCGACACAGCGTGAGAGATGGGGAAAAAGATCGCTGACCGGGATGCCACTGACCCCATGCCGGGCGAAGGAAAAGGGAGAAGGTAGTGCCACCCCGGTGCGTCGCTCGGTTTGCAGATTCTCGAAGGGAAGTTTCCTGCCTCCCCAGCGATCGAGTTCTGGCTTGGGATCGAAGGTGTCCACTTGAGACATGCCACCGTTGAGAAACACGTGAATCACGTGCTTGGCTTTTCCCGGAAAATGTGTGGCCTGAACATGGGATCCGAATGCCTCCTGCGAAAGCATGTGACTGAGGGCCATCCCCCCCATGCCCATGCCCGCACGATGCAGGAAGCGGCGTCGGCTGCAGAGGGGATTTTCGTTGGATATCGGGCGTCTCATCAATCGATAAAAACAAACTCATTGGAGGCGAGCAGGGCATGCGCCAATCGCTCAAGGGCCACCTCAGGGGATGACCCTTGCCATTTCTCCATGGCCTCACGAGCCATCTGCCTTTCCTCCCTCTCTGGAGCGCGCCCGTAGGCCCATCGATAGAGAAACGTGACCGGATCCTGTGACGAGTCTTTTGCCTCGGTTTGTGCGCGTCGAGCCATGGCGGCGGCTCGATCCAGAATGAATCGAGAGTTCAGCGCAAACAAGGTTTGCTGAGGTACGGTGGTTTCCGGCCGCCTGGCCGTGCAGGCACTGGGGTTGGCTCCATCGAAGGTGGTCAGCAAAGGAGACGGTACGTCTCGATTGACAAAACCATAGACACTGCGGCGAGGCACCTCCTGGTCGGTCATCATGTCGAAGGGCCTTCCTCCCATAGACAGGTCCAGTTCTCCCGATGCTCTGAGCATGGCATCTCGCATGGATTCCAAACTCAGGCGACGACGCGGCATGCGCCACCAGAGGCGGTTGTCCGGATCCTTCCCCCGAGCCTGAGAGCGCTCCATGGAAGCCTGGGCATAGGTCTGGGAAAGCACCAGTCGCCGATGGAGTCCTTTGAGGGACCAGTCATCATCCAGCAGTCCCTGGGCAAGGTAATCCAGAAGCTGAGGATGAGTCGGAGGAGCTCCTCGCGTCCCAAAGTCATCGGGAGTGCGCACCAGACCTTTGCCAAAATGGTGCTTCCAGACCCAATTGACCACCACTCTGGGTGTCAGTGGGTTGTCCGGTGAGACGATAGAGAGGGCCAGGGCCTTACGAGGGGGTTGCGTGGCGAAGGCATCGGGCGCAATCGGACCCAAGGTGGAGAGAAATCCCGGTTCCACGATCTGGGCCCGATCCAGAGGGTTCCCCCTGCGAAACACGTGATACGTTTTGGAGTCGGCCGCTGGCTTTTGCTGGAGCACCATCGCCCGAGGGGGTGAGCCCTCATGATTGAGGTGAAGGTCGTGAATGGCACCTCGTCGTCCCCCCAGGTGGTCACTGACGGTACGATTGAGCAGGCGCGAGGCCAGATCATCCTCAAGGGCTGTCGGGGTGCCGCGGGCATAAAGATGATGCCTGAGCTGGCGATCGATGGCCCCATTAATGGTGGCGTGCCTGGCATCCTGATCAGGAATGACCGAGGCCTCAGGCAAGGCTTCCCGAGCCGCCTCCAGGCTGGCAGTGAGCCATTGTTCCTGGGCTTGGGAAAACACTTCACCATAGACCCTCGCAAGAGCCTCCAGCGAATCCGGGCGTTGCGTTTCAAGAGCCTCCAGAACCATGGGATTCCAGGCAGGAGTCTTGGAGCCCAGTTCCTGACGCGCTCCCCAGGAGGCAGGGTCGCCATTGGCCTCCTTCCAAATGACCAACTGCTTCTCCAGGCGCTCCATCCAGGGTTGTTCGTTGGCTTGGCTTAGAATTTTCCAGGGGCCAAAGACCGGGTCGCTTTCAGGCAAACCTGAAAGATACCTTCTCCACCGCTCAAGCACATGAGGACGCAAGTCATCGGTGCGAAAAGAGAGAAAAGACACCGATAAATCCTGTTCGGGGGTTCCCTGAGCCAA
>Ga0181591_10000997_pt1 | contig 23963 bp, 24 predicted proteins | sample 071ome_33_FD_133757 | JGI IMG/M metagenome (GOLD analysis project Ga0181591, IMG submission 133757) | Coastal salt marsh microbial communities from the Groves Creek Marsh, Skidaway Island, Georgia - 071412AT metaG (megahit assembly) | ecosystem: Environmental > Aquatic > Marine > Intertidal...
CTATTGATGGATAAGCTGGAAATTGATCATGTCGATCATGTCGTTCTGGCGGGGGCTTTTGGCACACATATTGAGCCAAAATATGCCATGGTTTTAGGAATGATCCCTGACTGTGAGATTGAGAATGTCCGTTCAGCAGGCAATTCTGCTGGCACAGGGGCAAGAATATGCCTTTTGAATAAAGGGCAGCGTCGAGAAATTGAAGATATTGTCCGGCGTATTGAAAAAATTGAAACTGCTGTTGAGCCATCGTTCCAAGATCATTTTGTTAAGGCTATGGCTATTCCTCATAAAACGGACCCTTATGCCAAGCTATCATCTGTGGTGAAAATGCCGCCGCGTCAGCTTGATGAACCTGGTTCTGTTGGTGCGGGCGGGGAAAGATCAGGCCGCCGTCGGCGCCGTCAACGCTAATGCTGTTGCGCTGGGAAAGTATCGATCAGTATTAGGGTGTGATGATATATGTCTGTTCGTCACGGCCTGATTTTCTTGCCATATCGCGAAGCTGATCGTTAATCAGGTCAAGCATTTGCTGACCATTTTCACTAGTTTTGACGCGCTTGGCTAGGTCCTGCCATATTAAAATAGCTTGCTCATCATTGCCTTTCTGGCTGGCATAAAGCGCATAGAGATAAGGCGCACGCCAATCTTCAGGGTTCTCCGCCATGGTTTGCCGCAATAAGGCAGCGGCAGCCTCAGTGACAATGCCATCAGCCTGCCTTGTCATCGCCTCTGCCAGCATCGCACGGACAGTGCTGTTATTGGTTAACGCAATCACTGCTTCTAGGGCAGCAATCTCAATTTCATATTCTTTCGCGGCGGCGGCGGCCTCTGCCAACATAAGCATGGCGGTAATATCACCAGGATTTGCCATTGTGTAGGCTTCAGCGGCAGCAAGACGTTGAGCAATGATCTGTTCGCGCTCTGCCTCAATTTCTGCTTTGATCTGAAGTTCTTCTGTGCGTATGGATAGCGGCTGATCAGAAAACTCAGGCGAACCAATTACACCGTAAATGATAATCGCCCCCAGCATTGGCAGAATGATTAGCACACCTAGCCTGCCATGGGGCAAAACCCCAGTGCCCCGCATCACTAGGCCCATCATTGCCATGACCATAACTGCCATAATTGTAAGGCTGATGATAAAGCTGCTAACCATCATCATTTTATCTTTCTGTCGTCTATGGCGCTAGCCAGACGCGGCCGTGTCCATATGATAATGCCAAGGCCAAGGATCAAAACAATAATAGGGGTAAGCCATAACACCATAGTCATGCGGTTAAATGGCGGTGAGAAGAGAATATAATCCCCATATCTTTGCCGCAAATAGTTCAGAATATCATCATCGCTTTCGCCATTTGTGATTTGCTCTCGAATGATGCTTCGGATGGTAATTGCGAAATCAGAATTGCTGTCATCAACAGTCTGGTTCTGGCAAGTCAAACAGCGCAATTCATTAGCAAGGGCTCTGGCTCTGGCCTCATCAGCAGGATTGGTCAGTTGCTCTTCGGGTAAAATCGCATGGGCTGGTGTTGGTAGCGCGCTAAATAATGAACCAGATAATGATACCATCATAACCATGATCAGCACCATCAGCGCTTGGGAAATCAGGCGGCATATCATGGCGTAATTCCCAAGGTGATTAGCGCATCACGGATCACCCCATTCATCTCATTGGCAAAAATAGGCCCACGATGATGCAGAATGATAGTGCCATCTGGCCCGATGATCAGAGTTTCAGGTAAAGCCTGAACACCAATTTCAATGCTGGCTCTACCATCCCTATCGACGCCAATAGCGGTGTAAGGATCACCAAAAGTGTTAAGAAAATCCAAGGCGTTTTCTTGCTCATCACGCTGATTGATCCCAAGAACAGGGAGGTGATCTGATAAGCGTTCAATCGCTGGTGCTTCTGCGCGGCAAGGGGGACACCATGATGCCCAGACATTTATGGCATAGGCCTGACCCTGCCAATTGTTAAGTGAAAACTCATCTTGATCAGTGACTTTGAGAAGCGGTAACGTCACTGAAGGTATCGTCTGACCTTGCATCGAAAACCCAATAGATTGCGTATCCCTGTTGCCATTGGTGATGGCAAGCAAGCCCCATAACGACACGCCAACAAACAAAAAGAAAACAAGAACAGGAATGATAAAGACTGGCCGAAAGGTCATGGATTAAGCCTCTTGTCTTCGGGTGGGATGACCTAGCATCGTGATAATGCCGCCGATCACCATCAGACCTGCACCACCCCAAATCCAAGTGATAAAGGGTTTTTCATAAATATGAATGACAAAGCCTTCTTCAGGCGTGCCGCCACCAAAGACAACATAAGTATCGCCTAAAAATCCTGTCTGGATAGCGGCCTCAGTGGTTTGGCTTCGGGCAACGGGAAAGGTGCGGATCTCACTTATGAATTCAGAGCTTTCACCATTAGCCGCAGTCTTGACCACTGTCGCCGCAGTGGCGTTATAGTTTGGGCCAATGACAGGGGCAACACTGGTCAGGGTGAATTGGGCATCACCACTAGTCATATGATCCCCAATCTGAAGCCGCTTAATCACCTCATCATCGAAAAAGCTAACACCGGCAACACCAATCGTGAACACCGCTACCCCAAGATGCGCTAGGTTCATGCCAAGCCGGGGGAGGGGTATTCCCCTTAACCGCCGCCATGCCCCTGTGGGGTGTTGGCGCCATAATCCCATGACGGCGAATAGATCTGCCGCAACGCCTGTCATCACCCATATGCCAAGCCCAATGGTGGCAATGGCAAAGGCATTCATGCCGCTGATTAGCATCAGCACAATGGTTAAGAGAACGGCGGTGATCATCAGCATAGGCCATATTTGCCGCCATATTTTTGAAAAACTGGCCTGTTTCCATGCCAGTAACGGGGCGACAGGTAAGAAAAATAACATTAGGCCAAGCAAAGGGCCGACACTGGCTTCAAAAAAAGGTGGGCCAACAGAAATGCGCGCACCATTTACCGCCTCAATCACCAATGGGTAAAGCGTTCCTGTCAATACAGTTACGGTGGTCACAACCAGCAAAAGGTTATTGGCTTGAAGGGCGGTTTCGCGGCTGAACAAGGCAGGGGCTTCTGCTATTGTGTCACGGCCTAGCGTTCCTGCACGCATGGCATAAAGCATAAGCGGTATGCCAACCGCAATCATGATAATGACCAGAATCACAATGCCTCTCGTCGGGTCATTGGTAAAAGCATGAACCGAGGTCAACAGACCTGACCTAACGATGAAAGTCCCGATTAGGCTAAGACCAAACCCAAGGATAGCAAGCAATACCGTCCAGCTGTGAAAGAGATTGCGTTTTTCCACTACCCTGAGGGAATGAATGAGCGCCGTGGCAACAAGCCATGGCATGAGTGAGGCATTTTCAACAGGGTCCCAGAACCACCAACCGCCCCAGCCTAGCTCATAATAAGCCCACCAACTGCCTAGCGCGATACCTGCGGTTAACGCCGCCCAAGCCAGCAAAACCCAACGCCGCGCCAACACAGCCCAGCGTGCATCAGCCCTTCCCTCAATCAAAGCCGCCACAGCAAAAGCAAAGCCCACAGATAAGCCCACATAACCGAGATAAAGCATAGGTGGATGAAAGGCCAAACCGGGGTCTTGCAAAATAGGATTTAGCCCATTTCCGTCATCAGGTAGCGATGTCAGACGAAGGAACGGATTAGAGGTAAAAAGAATGAGGCCGATAAAGGCAAGCGAGATCATGCCTTGGATCGACAACGCATAGGCCATGGTAGAACGGCCATCACTGATCCGACGGAGTTGCCCTGCCATCAACGCCCCAAACAGCGTCAGGATCAAAACCCACAATAAAAGTGAGCCTTCATGATTGCCCCACACACCAGAAACTTTATAAAGCCAAGGTTTAAGCGAATGAGAATGTGACGCCACCAGCGCAACAGAAAAATCAGATCGCAAAAAGGCCAGTGTCAGCATGGCAAAGCTGATCACCACAAGGATAAAGGCCATGATTGCGGCCTGCCAGCCTAGCCGGATCATTCCCGCAGATGACGATCTGGCGCCAGCAAATAGTGCTAATGCCTGTGTGATAGTCAGGCCAAACGCCAACGCAAGAGCAAAATGACCAATTTCCGTCCCATGCGGCATTATTCTTGGCCTTTCCAAACGCCCTGATCTTTGAGAAGATCGGCAACCTCAGCAGGCATATAGGTTTCATCATGCTTGGCTAGCACGGTGTCAGCCTGAAAAATATCACCATCTAGCCGGCCTTCGGTAATGACACCTTGGCCTTCACGAAACAGGTCAGGAAGAATGCCCGAATAGCGCACTTCGATACTGGTGGTCTGATCTGTGACTTGGAAACGGATACCGTCTTGGTCTTTCTGGATACTGTCATCAACAACCAAACCACCAAGCCGAACAATCTGACCTTGTTTTGCCTTTGCTTGGATATCGGTTGGCCCATAAAAGAACACCACATGATCACGCAAGGCACTAAGCACGAGCATAGCAGCTAATCCTAATGCCGTTAGGATCAGTAAAAGGCCAATACCTCGACGCATCTTTGGGCTGAGATCAGCCAAAATGATCTCCTTCGTTTTGGTCGGTGATATGGTGATTTAACTGGCGCTTTACCCGATATGATCGGATGAGGCTGTTGCAAGTGACAGCGATGAGAATCCCTGCCGCCGCGCCCCAAGATGACCAGATATAAAACCCATATCCCCCCATTGCGAAAAATCCGATATCGCCGCTCATGCTTGGCCTCTTTGGGACGAATGTCCTCTTATCTCAAGTGCGGTAAGTCGCCGTTGGGTAAGCAAAGTGTTCATCCGCAGAATAGAAATACAAATAAACCATCCAAGCATGGCAAGAGCCATAATCAACAAAGGCAAAAGCATGGCGGGATCAATGCTAGGCCCACCAAAGCGCAGAACACTGCTACCCTGATGTAAGGTATTCCACCAATCCACAGAAAACTTAATAATTGGCAGATTTATCACCCCAACAATTAATAACAAGCTTGCCGGTTTGCTGCCGCGTTCAGGGCGTTCAAATCCATCTGCAAGGGCAATATAACCTAGATAAAGAAAAAATAAGATCAGCATAGAGGTCAACCGAGCATCCCAGACCCACCATGTCCCCCACATAGGTCGACCCCAGAATGATCCTGTCAACAAGGTGATAAGGGCAAAACTTGCCCCCGGAACTGCCATCGCTCGCGCCCCGATATCCGCAAGCGGATGCCGCCAGACTAAATAGAATATGGCAGACACCGCCATAGCCAGATAGGCGAGCAATGCCATCCATGCCGCTGGAACATGGATATACATGATCCGCACCGTTTCCCCTTGCTGGTAATCCGCAGGCGAGGCAAAAAAGGCTAAATACAGCCCATAACACATTGCCGTCACGGTCATTACCACCGCCACAGGAAAGATAACGGCCGTAATCGCTCGGAAACGCGTAGGGTTGGCTAAGTAGTCAAACATATCATCACCTTAAAGGATATGTGCGCCAAGCGAAAGCCAGATGCGATGTCATGTCACAAGGGATTTTCATTAGCGTCTTATTCTTCCGCAAAGCGGATGGCCGCCGCGCTAACAGGTGGGGCTAATACCAACAGAATCAACGCTAATGCCGCTAAAAGCATGAAATGGCCCTTCGCGTCAGCGCCAGTCAAAACTGCAGTTGTTGCCATCACGCCAAAAATTAAGACAGGCATCGCCAGGGGTAGGACAATCAGGGCAATAAATACCCCGCTTCGCCTTGACCCTAATGTTAATCCTGCTGCCATAGACCCTATCAACACAAGACAAAGCCCACCAAGACCCAAGAACGCCCCTATAGCCCATAACCCGTTAAAGGATAGCCCCAGCATTAAGGCCAAAACAGGTGCCGAAAGCATGAGCGGTAAGATAATAATTACCCAAGCAGCTAAGGCTTTTGCCAGCATCAGTAATGGCATGGGCGCAGGGCTGACCAACATCTGTTCAAGAACACCGTCTCTTGCCTCTCGTGTGAATAGGCGATCCATTTGTGGCAGGCTGGCCAACATAACAGCAATCCAGATAATTGCAGGGGCAATCTGGGCCAGCAAGGCCTGATCAGGGCCTAATCCAAGCGGCACCAAGGTGGTAATCATGACAAAAAACATAACTGACGCCAACATATCCCCAGGGTAACGGCAAGCAGACCGCAAATCATGAACAAACATCATCATCGGAATAGATAAGATGGTGGTCATGGCCTGCCTTTGCCTCTTTCGCTTTTGTTTTGATTGCTTAGCTGATCAAGATATAAAATCTGGCTGGCGGTAATTGGCATTGCGCCGTGTCCACTGATCACCACCGTGCCACCAGATGCTAAATGATGGTTGAGCAGGTCATGCAGTTTGTTGGCTGCATCATCATCTAAGGCGTTAAACGGTTCGTCCAAAAGCCATAATCGGTGGGACTCGTCTTTGAACAAAACAAGCCGGGCTAAGGCTAATCGCCGTTGTTGGCCTGCAGAAAGATGGTGAATCTGGCGTTTGGCTAGTTCTGCAATCCCTAGCGTATCTAATGCCATCATTATATCATCCGCTCGCGGTGACAGCCCGGCTAGCCCTGCTGTCATGGCAAGCGCATGATAAGCATCCAGACTTTCAGTATTAGCGTTTCGATGCCCAATGAGAACAAGCTGGCGCATCATGTTTGCATGATCACTGGCGGTGCTAACCCCGTTGATCGCGTAATCACCAGTATCCAGGGGAATTAATCCAGCTAATCCACGAAGCAATGTTGTTTTGCCGCATCCATTAGGGCCACGCAATAGCATCATCTGCCCTTGGTCAAGCTGGGCATTCAGGCCAGTGATCAGAGGATATCCACCACGGCTGATGGTGAGATTACGGATGATGAGTCGCGGTGCCGTCATAAACCCAAGCTCATTTGATAGTGTTGCCCCCCATCATCACGATTGTCAGACAGAGATCAAGTCACAATCCCCAAAACCTGTGGGAGGGGGCTTCTCAAGGGGAAATAGTTTGTTATAATCACCTTCGACTGGTCCTCGTCCAAGGCGAGTGATGGGGCGCCCCCCGGCTAGCCAAAATGTTACGCTTTATGGGCTATGTGTTATCATCTGGATACCATAAAACATGGGTTTGGATGAAGGCATAGCAATCCGTTTATGCAAAGTATCATATGTAAGGTATCAGGGGGTAAAAATGGCTAAAACCGTATCGACTTTTCGTGACCAATCACGGCGCCAGCTTCAGGTTGGTGATAAGACTTATGATTTCTTTTCTATTGCCGCTCTGGCGGAACAATTTCCCGGCGTCAAAACATTACCGTTTTCAATCAAGGTGCTTTTGGAAAATCTGCTTCGCAATGAAGATGGGGATAGCGTAACGGCTGAGGCTATTGAAACCATGGCCAGCATGCGTTCTGGCGCCACATCGGATCAAGAGATTGCCTATCACCCTGCTCGGGTGTTGATGCAGGATTTCACTGGCGTGCCGGCAGTGGTGGATTTGGCAGCTATGCGCGATGCTATGGTTGCCATGGGCGGTGACCCTGACCGCATTAATCCCCTTTCCCCTGTTGATTTGGTTATTGATCATTCGGTGATGGTGGATCATTTTGGCAGTGCTAATGCCTTTGCCCAGAATGTTGATTTAGAAATGCAACGCAATCTGGAACGCTACGTCTTTTTGCAATGGGGCAGTAAAGTCTTTAAGAACTTTCGTGTTGTTCCGCCCGGCACCGGGATTTGCCATCAGGTCAATGTCGAATATCTAGCCCAAGTCGTCTGGACTAATGAACAGGACGGCGTAAGCGTGGCTTATCCTGATACTTGTGTTGGAACTGATAGCCACACGACCATGGTCGGGGGAATGGCAGTACTTGGCTGGGGTGTCGGCGGCATTGAGGCAGAAGCCGCAATGCTAGGTCAGCCTATTTCCATGCTTGTGCCAGATGTCATTGGCCTGCGTCTGCATGGCCATTTGAAAGAAGGGGTGACGGCAACAGATTTGGTGTTAAGGGTCACGGAAATGTTGCGCCAAAAGGGCGTGGTTGGAAAGTTTGTTGAGTTTTGCGGTGATGGCCTTGATCACTTGTCGCTGGCTGATCGGGCAACAATTGCAAATATGGCGCCGGAATATGGGGCGACTTGTGGCTTTTTCCCTATTGATTCCGAAACGATTAATTATCTGCGCTTAACCGCAAGGGATGAGGCCAATATCGCCCTCGTTGAGGCCTATGCCAAAGCTCAGGGGATGTGGCGTGAGCCGGGAATGGCAGAGCCGAACTTTACTGAGGTTCTGGAATTGGATTTATCCAGCATTGTGCCGTCTCTGGCTGGTCCAAAACGCCCACAGGACAGGGTTGCGCTAACCGATGCATCAGCATCAATTGCCAAGGCCATTTCAGATACGGGCCAAGCAGAGCCAAGATCGGTTCCTGTTCCCAATCAGGATTATCACCTGACCGAAGGCGATGTGGCCATTGCCGCTATTACCTCATGCACGAATACCTCAAACCCTTCAGTTCTAGTGGCGGCAGGTTTGGTTGCCCGAGCCGCGCGGCAACGTGGGCTTAAGGTAAAGCCATGGGTAAAAACCTCTCTTGCGCCAGGCAGTCAGGTGGTGACCGATTATCTCAACGCTGCTGGTCTTCAAGAAGATTTAGATGCGCTTGGCTTTAATCTGGTGGGATATGGCTGCACCACTTGCATTGGAAACTCTGGTCCTCTGCCTGCTGATATCTCAAAGGCAATTAACGATCATGATCTGGTGGTTGCCTCTGTTCTTTCTGGAAATCGCAATTTTGAAGGTCGGGTCAGCCCGGACGTGATTGCTAATTATTTGGCTAGCCCGCCATTGGTTGTTGCTTATGCGCTGGCAGGGAATATGCGGCTTGATATCACCCGTGATTCGTTAGGCGAGGATAGCAACGGACAGCATGTTTATCTCAAAGATATCTGGCCAGATAACGCCACCATCAAACAAGTGATGGAAAGCTTTGTAACGCCAGATATGTTTGCTAGCCGTTACAGGGATGTGTTTAAGGGAACAGAGGAATGGGCGCAAATTAAATCCCCTTCTAGCCAAACCTTTGAATGGGATGGCGGTTCCACCTATGTGCGCAATCCGCCGTATTTTGAGGGTATGACCATGACGGTTGATCCTCACCGTGTGCAGAATATCACTGGTGCCAGATTGCTGGCAAAATTGGGGGATTCTATCACCACCGATCATATCTCGCCTGCGGGGAGCATTCGCCGTGATGGGCCTGCTGGGGATTACCTCAGCCATTATCAGGTGCGTCCTGTGGACTTTAATTCCTATGGCTCTCGGCGCGGCAATCATGAGGTCATGATGCGCGGAACATTTGCTAATATTCGTCTGCGCAATGAACTTGCGCCGGGGACAACTGGCGGTGTCACGCGGATGCCTGATGGCACGGAATTATCCATTTATGATGCTGCGATGCGCTACGCTGAAAATGCGACACCATTGCTTGTTATGGGTGGTAAAGAATACGGCACCGGATCAAGCCGTGACTGGGCTGCTAAAGGCACGGCGCTTTTGGGAATCAAGGCCGTAATCGTGGAAAGCTTTGAGCGCATTCACCGATCAAACCTGATCGGGATGGGCATTCTGCCGTTGCAATTCCCCGAAGGGGTAAGCCATGAAAGCCTAAATATCCGTGGCGATGAGGTGTTTGACCTAACGGGTCTAGATAAAGGCGTTAGCCCCAAGATGACAGTGACGCTAACCATTCGCAGGGCTGATGGTAAAACGGATGAGGTGCCGCTTCTCTGCCGGATTGATACCGAGGGTGAGGCCGAGTATTACCGTCATGGCGGTATTCTGCCTTATGTTCTGCGTGGATTGGCCGCCTAGGGCGATAGCCTGATGTGATATTCCTTGCTTGCGGTGATGGGATAAGCATGGCAAGCAGGATATCAGATTTGTTTTTGGAAAACCGTTATGTCATCCCGCCACCCTCCGCCTATTGCCGTTTTAGGTCCGACTAATACGGGTAAGACACACTACGCCATGGAACGGATGTTCGGGCATGCGTCAGGCATGATTGGCTTTCCTTTGCGGCTACTGGCAAGGGAAAATTATGATCGGGCAGTGGCAAGGCTCGGGCCTGACCGCGTGGCCTTGATTACTGGCGAAGAAAAAATTGTTCCTGAAAAGGCTAGCTATTTTCTCTGTACGGTAGAGGCGATGCCCCTGGATCGCCATGTAGCCTTTATGGCGATTGATGAGGTGCAATTAGCCGCTGATCCTGAACGTGGTCATGTCTTTACAGACCGCATTCTTCATGCGCGCGGATATCAAGAAACCCTGCTTCTGGGGGCGGAAACCATTCGCCGTGTGTTAGAAGCGTTATTTCCAGAAATTGATATTCAAATCCGACAGCGCTTCTCAAAACTAAGCTGGGCAGGACAGAAAAAAGTCACGCGATTGCCGCGCCGTTCCGCTGTTGTGGTGTTTAGCATTGCCGAAGTTTATCAACTTGCTGAATTGATCCGCCGGCAACGCGGTGGAACCGCGGTTGTCATGGGGGCACTAAGCCCACGCACCCGAAACGCTCAGGTGGAAATGTTTCAATCAGGTGAGGTGGATTATTTGGTTGCTACCGATGCGATAGGCATGGGGTTGAATATGGATATTGACCATGTGGCCATAGCCGGCGATACCAAATTTGATGGTCGGCGTCCGCGGCGGCTGACAGCGGCAGAATTAGCCCAGATCGCAGGCCGTGCCGGACGCCATACCAAAGATGGCAGTTTTGGGGTTACCGAAGGCTGTGAAGTTTTTGAAGATGAGGTCATCGCCGCTATAGAGGATCATCGATTCCCGTTTTTGGGGGGCGTCTATTGGCGCAATTCTGATCTGGATATGCGTTCTCCTGATCATCTTTTGCGAAGCCTAGAGGCGGCGCCCACCCATGCCATGTTGACCCGTAAGGCAGATGCCGAAGATCACCAAACGCTGGTCAGTTTGCTGGAAATGGATGATATCCGTGCTATGGCCTATGGTGAAGAAAAGGTGCGGTTGTTGTTTGAAATTGCCCAGATTCCTGATTTTCAGAAAAGCTTTACCGATAGCCATGTGCAAATGCTGGCTCGGATCTTTGGCCATCTGGCACAGGGTGAAACTTTGCCCAAAGATTGGGTTGCTAGCCAGATCGCCCGTTTAGACCGCATTGATGGTGATATTGATACAGTGATGACACGGCTTGCCCATATCCGCACATGGACTTATATTACACAACGTTCCGCGTGGATTGACCATGACCAAACATGGCAGGATGAAGCTAGACAAATTGAAGACCGGCTTTCAGACTGTTTGCATACCAATCTGACGCAACGCTTTGTAGATAGGCGAGCTGCGAGGCTCTCACGACGATTAAAGGATAATGATCACTTGTTATGTGCTGTTAGAACAGATGGAACCGTTCTGGTGGAAGGTGAAGAAGTAGGCAAGCTAGACGGCTTTATGTTTACGGCTTCCTTGTCCGAAGGAGATATCGAAAAGCCTATCATTGCCGCGGCGCGGAAGGGACTGGCGGATGAGATACGCCGCCGGGCTCAAGCGTTGGCAGCAAGTGCGGATTTAGCCTTTCATCTTAACCATAAAGGGCAGATCACTTGGCGCGAAGCTATCATTGGTCAGCTGACAAAGGGGCCTAGTATTGATCAGCCGCGTGCGGAGGTCTTGCCAAGCCAGTTGCTTGAAGGCGATCAGTTAAAAATGGTTGCCGAACGTCTTAGCCGTTTTGCTACTGAGATGCCGCGCCAAAAGCTTGAAAAACTATATCAATTGGTTAGCGATGAAATGACGGGTGTGTCGCGCGGCATAGCCTTTCAGGTGTTTGAGGCATTAGGAGTTTTGCCACGCCGCCAAGTGGTAGACTTGATACAAAAGCTGGATGAAGATGGGAAGCGACAATTGGCTCGTGCAGGGGTCAGAATTGGCGTTGATATGCTTTATATGCCAGACCTTTTGAAGCCCTCACAAATTGAAATTAGGGCCTTATTGTTCAGCCTTTTTCATGATGAGTTTCCCCCATCTGGCCCACCACCTGCAGGCAGGGTAGCGATAGATCATATTGACGGGGTTAGCGATGCCTATTGGCAAGCCACCGGGTATCGCCGGATTGGTGGCCGAGTGATGCGCGTTGATATGGCGGAACGTTTGGCTGCTGTGGTTCGTGCTGCTAGCCGGGAAGGTGTTTTTCGTATCAATGAGGAAATGTTGTCTCTAGCAGGCGCAACGCGCGAACAAATGCAAGTCATGATTGAAGATTTTGGGTTTAAGAAAACAGGTGAAGAAGCATCAGAAGACCCAGAAAAGCCAGCTATCGCTCTCTTTGAAAGGCCGGCTAGACCAAAACCAGCCAGAAATGGGAACGCATCTGATCCAAAACAAAATGCTGCTAGGGGAAAATCGCGACCGAACAAACCCCAGCATTCCTCTAGCCGAAAAGATAACAAACCATCGCGCAAGGCTGAGCCCCCAATAGATCCCAATTCCCCCTTTGCTGTTCTCGCACAGCTAAAATCGCGACAAAAGAATTCATGAATGATGCGGTGGAACGCATCGGACCAAGACTAGACAAATGGCTTTGGACGGCGCGCTTTTTTAAGACCCGATCCTTGGCAACTAAGCTGATCACGGCTGGTCGATTGCGGCTCAATGGGTCAATCATGTCAAAACCGCACCGCCAAGCCCAATTGGATATGGTGCTGACTTTTCCGCAAGGCGACCATATTCGCGTGATCCGTATCCTTGGCTTTTCTGAGAGGCGAGGGCCTGCGGTTGAAGCTGTGCAGTTATTTGAAGACCTTGCGCCCCCTGAACCCAAGTCAAAAGCCAATAAAGATGAGATAAAATCAGGCGCTTCGCGTGATCCAGGAAGCGGAAGACCAACCAAAAAAGACCGCCGCGCCATTGATCGTCTGATGCGATGATTTGCCTATTGCCTCACCTGTCAGCTTTCGCTAAAACATCACCATAATATCTGGGATGATGGCTCATGACTTATATCGTCAACGACAAATGTATTCGCTGTAAATATACCGATTGCGTTGAGGTATGCCCCGTAGATTGTTTTTATGAGGGGGAAAGCATGCTTGTGATACACCCTGATGAATGTATTGATTGCGGTGTATGTGAGCCAGAATGCCCACCTGAGGCGATTCTCCCTGATACAGATCAAGGGGCAGAAAAATGGTTACAGTTCAACGCGGACAAATCCGTAGCTTGGCCGAATATTACTCGTCGTAAGGATGCGCCTGCGGATGCTGATGATTTCCAAGAAGTTGAAGGCAAGTTTGAAGCTTACTTCGTCGATCGTCCTGGCGAAGGGGATGTCTAAGCGCTAAGCGTTAAAACTCATACAAAATCATCCTGACTTTCCAAAAGTCAGGATTTGTGGTAATTTATCATCTGATTGTTGTTTGGGTTTAGGTAAGCATAAGGTTTAATGCCTCGTTTTTCCTAAGCAGGAAAAGATAACTTTGAAATAATGTGATCATGCTTCATTCGGCTTAAGCCATGTTTCAAATAAGAAACGGGATAAAGTTCTGATCAGTTATTTTCATTGAGAAACGGGAAGATTAATGGCTGCGAAAGAAAAGAAAGCTATCGTTGAGTTTAATGCCAATGATTTTGTGGTTTATCCTACCCATGGGGTGGGGCGTATTTTGGGGACAGAAACACAGACCATCGCTGGGTTTAAGATGGATGTCCTGATTGTTCGGTTTGAGCAAGATCGGATGACCTTGCGTGTGCCACTGGAAAAAGCGCGCAGCCTTGGGCTGAGAACGCTGTCTTCAAAAAAACAGATGGAAGAAGCGATCACCACGTTAAAGGGCAAGGCAAAATCACGCCGTGATATGTGGTCAAAACGGGCAAAGGTCTATGATGACAAAATCCGGTCAGGTGATCCGGTTTCCATTGCTGAAGTGGTGCGTGATCTGCGCCGGCGCGAAAACCAGACTGAACAATCTTATAGTGAAAGACAGATGTATCAGGCTGCTCTTGAACGTCTAGCCAGAGAATTTGCGGCTATTGAACAAATTGACCAGTCTGCTGCTGCGGATAAGTTGGAACATTTGATGGATGCGGCTTAAACAATTGGGATCGGGTGATATCATTGGAATCTCACCCATGTCTTGCCAAGTTAGCAGGGTTTTTTTAAAATTGGGCTTGATCTCTTTTGTTAATGAACTATCTCAATATAACTAAAAGTATAATAAAATAATTTTTTGGGTGTAGGAAATGAGTGAAAGTGTAAATCGCGACGCGATTAACTATGATAATCAGTTTATTCGCCGCGTTATGCGAGAAGACCTCCTTGAACGTCAGGAAGAACTCGAGCTTGCTTTAGCTTGGCGCGATCATCAAGATGAACGCGCCCTGCATCGGTTGGTTATGGCCTATTCTCGCCTTGTTGTGAGTGTCGCGTCTAAGTTCCGGCATTATGGATTACCAGTTGGTGATCTTATCCAAGAGGGCAATATTGGCATCATGCAGGCGGCTAATCGCTTTGACCCTGATCGTGAAGTGCGATTTTCAACCTATTCTGTATGGTGGATTAGGGCTTCAATTCAGGATTATGTGCTGCGGAATTGGTCGATTGTCCGCACTGGAACAACCTCTGCCCATAAATCGCTCTTTTTTAAGCTACGCCGTTTGCGTGCCCGCATTGGTGAGGCTGATGGTGGGGCGTTAACTACTGATGGCCGCGAACAAATTGCGGAAAGCATAGGTGTGTCTGTCAATGATGTTCAGCATATGGAAATGCGAATGTCTGGTGCTGATGCGTCACTGAATATGATGGTAGGCGAAAATAGCGATAATTCCATCCAAGATTTTCTCGTCGATGACAGACCAAATCCTGAACAATCTGCCATGATGGCAACTGATGCCGTAACTTTGTCAGCTTGGCTGAAAGATGCTCTTGAAGACCTCAGCGACCGCGAAAGAGTGATCATTCAGCGGCGTCGCCTTGAAGAAGAAGGTTCAACCCTAGAACAGCTGGGCTTTGATTTTGGTGTCAGCAAAGAACGGATTCGTCAATTAGAAGCCAGAGCTTTTAACAAAATCCGCGATAATCTTGAAAGACGTGTGGCAGATATCAGTGATTTGCCATTCATGGCCTAGATAGAACCCCATCAATGCGTTCAACTGATAATTTTGATCGCCTTCACCCCCCTATAACGCCTTTTGCTAGGCATCGCATAGACACGGGAGATGGCCACAGCCTTTATGTTGAGGAATGTGGCAATCCCAATGGTATTCCTGTCGTTTTCCTTCATGGTGGCCCAGGATCAGGCATTTCTGCTATGCATCGGCGGATGTTTGATCCGGCTCGGTTTCGTGCCGTGCTGTTTGATCAACGCGGATCAGGGCAATCGCGTCCGTTTGCCTCTGTGATGAACAACACCACGGATGACCTTGTAGCAGATATGGAACGTATTCGAAATCAGCTCGGGATTGAGAAATGGTTTGTGTTTGGCGGATCTTGGGGGGCTACGCTGGCACTGGTTTACGGCATTCGTCACGCTGGCCAATGTTTGGGATTTATCCTGCGCGGTGTGTTTATGGGCACAAAGGCGGAAATTGACTGGTTTCTTTATGACATGAAGCGCTTCTACCCTGAAGCATGGCAACGCTTTGCCAATTTCATCCCCAAAGAAGAAAGGCATGATTTGCTGGTGGCTTATACCAGCCGTTTGATGAGTGATGATGCAAATATTGCCATGGCTGCGGCGGAAAGTTGGTCTGCCTATGAAAACTCTTGTGCTACCCTCAAGGCTGAAATGCGCGGCGGTGGTGGTCGCATGGCCTTAAGTTTGGCTAGGATGGAAGCTCATTATTTCTGTCATGATTGCTTTCTGCCGGATCACTATATCACCAATCATATAGACCGTCTTAATGGTATTCCTGCGGCGATCATTCAGGGCAGGCATGATGTGATCTGCCCCCCATTTTCAGCCTATATGCTGGCAGAACGCTGGAAAAGTGCGGATATTACGCTTGTGGATGATGCTGGTCATTCAGCGTTTGAGGCGGGAATTCTCTCTCAGTTGCTTGCGGGTCTTGAACGGATTTCTCGGCTGGTTTAAGGCGTGATCAGAGATCATTTTTGCCACAAAAGGGGATGAGGGTTGAGTTTTGATGGCATGCACGCAATACTTATCGGCAAACAAATCCAAGCAAAGAAAAAATGCAAATGCAGATAGTGAGGCGGGTAAACCATGGGTAATAAAGCAAGCTCAACAGAAACAGGCCGTGTTTTTGGCATCACTAATAACAATGCTATTGATATCCATGTTGGTAGACAAATCCGTTTGCAGCGCACTCTCTTAGGCCTAAGCCAAGAGCAGTTGGCGCAAGGGTTATCCATCACTTTTCAGCAGATACAGAAATATGAACGCGGCGCTAACCGCGTCAGTGCATCACGATTGTGGGATATCAGTCAGATTTTAGAAGTCGATATTGGCTATTTTTTCAACAATATGTCATCTTCCACTAAATCAAGCTCGCCTCGCAAAATGGCTTTGGCTGAAGATAAGTTTGATGTGGAAGTGCCTGGTAAAGATACCCTCATGCGGCGTGAAACCCTAGAGCTTGTTCGCCATTATTACCGCATTGAGGACGAGCAGATCAGAAAAAGGGTATCGGAAATGGTAAAATCAATTTCTCAGGCAATGACAGGCCGTTAACGCTTGCGGCTAAGCGTAAAATGGCATCGGGATGATTGATGGGATATAAGAAATTGAAAACGGACACGAATAAACAGAGTAAAGGAAGTGGTCATGGCAGATGCAGCCGAGAAGATGAGCTTTGAAGAAGCCTTAAAAGAACTGGAAACAATCGTTGAAAAGCTTGAACGCGGTGATGTTTCCCTAGATGATGCAGTGATGGCCTATGAACGTGGGACAGAGTTGAAACAGCATTGTCAGAAAAGGCTGGATGAGGCCAAGATGCGCGTTGAGGCGATCCGTGCCAAAAAGGCTAGCCCTGTTGCCGAAGATACGGCCCCTTTTGATCAGGATAAATAGCATTTAGCAGGAGAAACCAAAATGGGTTTGGCCTCTGATCAGCAGCCTAAACTAGGCGAGGAGGAGTTGTCGCGGCATATTGGTGCGATGGCGATGCAGACGGATGCTCTTCTGGATGCCATTTTTACCAATTATAAAACCTCTCACGCATCTGGGCGTTTAGTTGATGCCATGGCCTATGCCACCCTGAATGGCGGTAAGCGTATTCGCGCCTATCTTGTTTATGGCGGTGCAGGTTTGATCAATCGCCAAAGCGATGAAGCTTCTCAACAAGGTATTGCAAGGGTGGCGGCCGCGTTTGAATGCCTCCATGCCTATTCACTTATCCATGATGATTTGCCCGCTATGGATGATGCGGCAACCCGGCGCGGAAAACCCTCATGTCATCTGGCCTTTGATGAAGCGACTGCTATTCTTGCAGGAGATGCATTACAGACGCTGGCTTTTGCCTTGCTGGCTGATCCTGATACACATGCGAATGACAGGATACGCGCGGATTTGGTGCTTGAACTTGCTGGTGCGGCAGGATGCGCTGGAATGGCTGGCGGCCAGATGCTAGACCTTGAGGCAGAGACTCGCCGCTTTAACCAGTCGGAAACCATGCAAATGCAGGCCTTAAAAACGGGGGCTTTGATTGCCTCATCGGTGCTTGCAGGTGGGCGGTTTGCAGGGGCAGATCAGGTCAGTTTATCGCATTTGAAGACTTATGGTCAGGCCATTGGCCAAGCCTTTCAGATCGCTGATGATTTGCTGGATGCTGATGGTGACGAAGCACTAGTAGGTAAGCCGTTAGGGCAAGATGATTGGCGTGGTAAGGCTACGCTAGTGGCACATCTGGGCCTTAATGCCGCCCGGGATGAGGCGCAAAGGCAGGTACGTCTGGCAAAAGAGGCACTAGGGTGTATTCCTAATGCTGACCCTCATTGGCAAGCGCATTTAACCGCGCTGGCTGATTTTATTATTACCCGAAAGGCTTGATTTTTCTTTATTTTGATAAAGATAGAGAATAGATGAATAAGTAAGTCATGGCATCAATCGAAACACCAACTAAAGATCGACCTATGTCCACACCCCTTTTGGATCAGATACATACCCCGAAAGACATGAAGCATCTCTCAAAGCAGGAGTTGCAGCAATTGGCTGATGAATTGCGGGCTGAGACGATTTCAGCAGTTTCCCGCACAGGGGGGCATTTGGGGGCAGGTTTAGGCGTTGTGGAATTGACGGTGGCTTTGCATCATGTTTTTGATACCCCTAATGATCGGTTAATATGGGATGTTGGGCATCAGGCCTATCCGCATAAGATTTTAACGGGACGGCGGGATCAAATACGTACCCTGCGCCAACCAGGGGGATTGTCTGGTTTCACTAAGCGGGACGAATCCCCTTATGATCCCTTTGGTGCTGCACATTCCTCTACCTCAATTTCTGCAGGATTAGGGATGGCGGTGGCGCGCGATCATCTTGGTGGCAAAAATCATGTGATTTCCGTTATTGGTGATGGCGCGATGAGCGCTGGCATGGCTTATGAAGCCATGAATAATGCTGGTGATTTGAAATCACGAATGATTGTCATTTTGAATGATAATGATATGTCGATTGCCCCGGCGGTTGGTGCCATGAGTTCTTATCTCAGCCAACTGATTTCTTCTGAACGGTTTCTTTCTATTCGCCATCTGGCCAAAAAGGTTGCAAAACGCTTTCCTGAAGAAGCTCAACGCACCGCTAAGCGCGCCGAAGAAATGGCGCGTGGTTTGGTTGGTGGTAGCACTCTTTTTTCACAATTAGGGTTCTATTATCTAGGGCCTGTTGATGGTCATGATCTCAACCAATTGGTGCCAATTCTTAGCAATCTGCGCAACAATTCGCATGATGGGCCTGTTTTGCTCCATGTGCGGACTGAAAAGGGGCGTGGCCATCCCTTTGGTAAGGAAAGCGGTGAGAAATATCACGCAGTGCCACGCTTTGATCTGGTTGCTGAAAACGACAGTAAGCCCGTCGGTAATCGCCCACCTAACTACACAACGGTTTTTGCCCAGCGTCTGATAGCAGAAGCCGAACAGGATAATCGGATTATTGGCATTACTGCCGCGATGCCATCAGGCACAGGGCTGGATAAGTTTGCTGAACGTTTTCCCGGGCGCAGTTATGATGTTGGTATAGCAGAACAGCACGCCGTAACTTTTGCCGCAGGGCTTGCCGCTGAGGGTCTTAAACCTTTTACCGCTATTTATTCTACCTTTCTGCAGCGAGGTTATGATCAAGTGGTGCATGATGTTGCCCTACAAAAACTGCCTGTGCGCTTTGCCATTGATCGGGCAGGATTAGTTGGTGCGGATGGGGCTACCCATGTTGGCGCCTATGATATGGTCTATTTGTCAGCATTGCCGAATATGGTGGTCATGGCGCCATCGGATGAGGCAGAGTTAGCAGCGATGGTATCAACCGCCGCCGCCCTAGATGATAGACCGTCGGCGTTTCGCTATCCCCGTGGTGAGGGTACAGGTGTTCCTATCCCGGACCAGGTTTCTCCACTAGAAATAGGGCGTGGACGCATCTTGCGTGAAGGCAATACTATTGCTTTGTTATCTATTGGAACAAGGCTAGGAGATTGTCTTAAGGTGGCTGATCATCTTAAGGCTCATGGTATGGCAATTACCGTGGCAGACGCGCGTTTTGTGAAGCCGCTCGATCATGATCTGATTACACGTCTTGCGGCAGAGCATGAGATGCTGGTGACGATTGAGGAAGGCAGTGTTGGTGGGTTTGGATCACAAGTTGCCCAATTCCTTGCCAATCAAGGGCTTTTGGACCAGGGCTTGAAGCTTCGTATGCTGACCTTGCCTGACGAAATGATTGATCATAACACCCAAGAAGCGCAATTAGCGCAAGCAGGGCTTGATGCAGCAGGCATTTTTGCCGCCATCTCCCCATGCATTGACGATAAGACGGCCACTGCTGTGGCAGGGTGGCATGGCTAATTCAGCCAAAGAAAGACTTGATATCCTTCTTTTTCAGCGTGGTCTTGTTGAAAGCCGCGAAAAAGCTCAAGCCTTGATTATGGCAGGGCTAGTCTATTCAGGTGATCAACAACTCACCAAAGCTGGGCATAAATTGGATCAAGCGGCGGAATTGCGGATTAAGGGCAAGGATCATCCTTATGTTTCGCGCGGCGGCGTGAAACTTGCTGGTGGGCTTGATTATTTTACCGAAATCGACCCGAAAGGGATGATTGCTATTGATGTTGGTGCCAGCACAGGCGGCTTTACGGATGTTCTCTTACGGCGAGGGGCGAGCCGTGTTTATGCTGTCGATGTTGGGCATGGTCAGCTGGATTGGGCGTTGCGCCAAGATGAACGGGTGGTGGTGTTGGAAAAAACTAATGCTCGGTATTTGACGGTTGAACATATCCCTGACACCCCTGAACTGGTGGTATGTGATGCGTCTTTTATCTCGCTTACAAAGGTTCTGCCCAGCAGTCTAGCCTTGGTTTGTCCGGGGGGATGGTTAGTGGCATTGATTAAGCCGCAATTTGAAGTTGGCCGAGGGCAAGTGGGCAAGGGCGGTGTTGTTCGTGATCCTATCTTGCATCAAAGCGTGCAGGATCATATCAAAGCGTGGCTGACCAATGACCTAGGCTGGCAGGTGCAAGAGGTGGTGGAATCAAGCATTACTGGGCCGGAGGGTAACCGAGAGTTTATAATTGCCGCTAGAAAACCCCTAGGATGAGGTAAGCGGTCCACATTGGGCAATATGTTGCATCAGCATATCAGTAAGCAATACCGCCATCATAGCCTCACCAATAGGAACCGCACGAATGCCAACACAGGGGTCATGGCGACCTTTGGTGGTGACTTCAATTTCCTCGCCATCACTATTAATACTTGGGCGAGGGGTAAGAATAGAACTTGTTGGCTTAACCACAAACCGCACCACCAGAGGCTGACCTGTGGAAATGCCGCCAAGAACGCCGCCAGCGTGATTGCTAGCAAAAACTGGGTTGCCATTGGCATCAATGCGCATCGCATCACCAGCATCGCTACCAGGGAGGCTGGCAGTAGCAAAGCCTGACCCGATTTCAACACCCTTAACGGCATTAATGCTCATCATCGCGTTGGCGAGCTGGGCATCAAGTTTGTTATAGATAGGGCCACCTAATCCGGCTGGAACACCATCAGCAACAACTTCGATTACCGCACCAACTGAAGACCCGTTTTTACGCGTTTCGTCCAGGTAAGCCTCCCAGACAGGTGTGATAGCTTCATCTGGGCTAAAGAAGGCGTTTTTTTCGCATTCATTCCAGTTCCAGTTGTCGCGATTGATTTTATGCTCACCAATCTGAACCACTGCCCCACGAATGGTAAGGTCAGGCACATGGTAGTTAAGCACTTTATGGGCAATCGCACCGGCGGCAACACGGCTTGCGGTTTCCCGTGCCGAAGATCTGCCGCCACCGCGATAATCTCTGATCCCATATTTGCTGTCATAGGTGAAATCTGCGTGACCAGGACGGTATTGCTTGGCAATGTCAGAATAATCTTTGGATCGTTGGTCAGTGTTTTCAATCAAAATAGCAATAGGTGTGCCGGTGGTCTTGCCTTCAAACACCCCAGAAAGGATCCGAACTTTGTCGTCTTCACGGCGCTGGGTCACAAAACGTGAGGTGCCAGGTTTGCGCCGATCCATAAAAGGTTGAATATCAGCCTCAGTCAGAGGCAAGAGAGGTGGTACACCATCAACAACACATCCTATAGCAGGGCCATGGCTTTCGCCGAATGTCGTAAAGCGAAAAAGCGTACCAAAGCTGTTATCAGCCATGCGGTTGATCCACAGATATATCTGGGGCATCCACGGCTTTCATGCCAACAACATGATAGCCACAATCAACATGGTGTGTTTCGCCAGTAACGCCGCTAGAAAGATCAGATAACAGATAAACCCCTGCACCCCCGATATCTTCAAGGGATACATTGCGTTTTAAGGGGGCGTTATATGCGTTCCATTTCAAAATATAGCGGAAATCACCAATTCCAGAAGCAGCCAGGGTTTTTACGGGCCCTGCGGAAAGGCTGTTGACACGAATGTTGCGAGAGCCAAGATCAACCGACAGATAACGAACGGAAGCTTCTAGTGCCGCTTTTGCTACCCCCATCACATTATAATGCGGCATCACCCGTTCTGCCCCATAATAGGTCAAGGTGATGATTGACCCTCCATCATTCAGCATATGTTCTGCCCTGCGCGTCACGGCAGTCAGGGAATAAACAGAAATATCCATGGTGCGGGTAAAGTTATCGCGAGTTGTGCTGTAATAACTGCCTTTGAGTTCTTCTTTATCAGAATAAGCGATGGCATGGACGATAAAGTCCAGTTTTCCCCATGTGTTTTCAAGCTCATTAAACAAGCGATCAATGTCATCATCGCTGGTCACATCACATGGCAGAACAAGATGGGAATTTATGCTAGCGGCAAGAGGCCTAACCCGCTTTTCTAAGGCTTCACCTTGAAAGGTAAAGGCCAGTTCAGCGCCAGCATCATGTGCGGCTTTGGCAATTCCCCATGCAATAGACCGATCATTTGCAACACCCATGATCAGTCCGCGTTTGCCTTTTAGAATATCTTGATACTGTACCATTGTTTTCTATTTCTTACGTTCACCAAATACGTTTGACCCATCATAGCAATCAGGCCCTTGTAAAGACAAGAGCCTGATGAGAAAGAATAGATTTTTAATTATCAACGCAAACTGTAAGTGGTTTTACGGTTTAGGTAAATTTGGTCGCCAGTGCGATAGGATCGGTTGGAATCCAATGTGATGCTGCGCCCATCGACCATGACCTCAATCCGATAGCCTGTGACAGTTTCAATCAGGTCTTCACGGATAGTAGTGATATTTTCACACACGTTCTTTTCCTGATAACCAACGATTTGCTGATTAGCAGCGTTATTTTTGCTTGCGATATCGCGGCCTATCAAAGCACCAGCGACAGCACCAACCGTGCCTGCGCCATCTTTGCTGGTCAGGCCATTGCCCACAGCGCTACCAATAAGTCCGCCAACAATCATACTGCCTAATTCATCAGATTGCTGTCCAGATTGCGCATAAATGGGAACATTTTCCAAGCGGCAAACGCGTTGTGGCACTTGAGTTTCTTGAACATAAGTAGATTTTAGTGTTTCCACATAACCAACAGTTCCAACAATACTATCAACGGAAGTGGTGGATCCTGCTATTGCTGAGCCTGGAATGGCCATAGAAAGGCAGAGGAGTGATGCATAAAGGGATCTCATATTAACCTCCAATAGTTAAGTTCATCGTATCTGATACCAAATAACCGGACTATAGCTTAACATAAGTGCGGCTTTTTAGCATTCAAGCCTTCCTCTGCTTGCGGCATTTGATACCCATACGATAAGATAATGGAATAATGACATGAAATTTTGTCAAAAGATAGGCAAGCTTACGGCAAGTAAATTTAATCTTTAAACTTGGTGATATTGCCAAGCAAAACCAAATGAGGGCTAAAATGACTAACGAATCCGCTTTTGATCCCACGGGAAAAGACCCTTTCGCTCTCTTTGATGCTTGGTTAGCTGAGGCAGAAAGCTCAGAAATAAATGATCCTAACGCTGTTGCCCTTGCAACAGTTTCTTCTGATGGCTGGCCGTCTGTGCGCATCGTTTTAATCAAAGGTCGTGATGATAAGGCCCTGCATTTTTATACAAATTATACTAGTCGCAAAGCTGGTGAGCTTGACGCCACTGGCCGCGCCGGTATGAGCATACATTGGAAATCCTTGCGCCGCCAAATCCGCTTGGTTGGGCGGGTTGAGCGCTTGCCTGATCATGTTTCTGATGAATATTACGCTAGCCGGCCTTATGGAAGTC
>Ga0181591_10001006_pt1 | contig 23829 bp, 18 predicted proteins | sample 071ome_33_FD_133757 | JGI IMG/M metagenome (GOLD analysis project Ga0181591, IMG submission 133757) | Coastal salt marsh microbial communities from the Groves Creek Marsh, Skidaway Island, Georgia - 071412AT metaG (megahit assembly) | ecosystem: Environmental > Aquatic > Marine > Intertidal...
AGGCTGGTTCGGTTGAGGAAGCGAAGACAATCCACGAGACCCTTCAAAGCACAGTGGCGTCCACTCCCCAGAGAGGACCACAATCACTAAGCGAAGCTATCACCCGTCCAACTTCCATTATCCGTGCATCTCGCAAGGAAGAGCCCAAAGTGGATCCTTTCCAAGCAAGAATGCGTAAACTAGCAGGTTTAGAATAAATCAAAAATTTAAGGAGGATTTATAATTATGTCTAGTATTGTTGAAAGATTGACCGAAGGCGTTGTCAATCGTGATATGCGTGCTGAGTCCCACGCACTTCTTTCCAAGTGGAAGAAGACTGGTCTCCTAGAGGGTCTTGAGGGTGAGCGTCAGGCTAACTCCATGGCTCGCCTACTTGAAAACCAAGCCAAGGAGCTTCTCCGTGAGAGCACCACCATGTCAAGTGGTGATGTCGAAGGTTTCGCTGCTGTTGCTTTCCCCATTGTCCGTCGCGTTTTCGCTGGTCTTATCGCCAACGATCTCGTCAGCGTTCAGCCCATGAGCCTACCTTCTGGTCTCATCTTCTTCCTCGACTTCACCTTTTCTGGTGAGCTTGGTGGTACTGATGTTTCTGGTCGTAACCGTTTCGGCAACGTTGATGGCAAGTCCATCTACGGCACCGATCAGGTTGGTTCACAGGTTACCGGTGGTGTTGACCTCGTAGCCTCAAACGGTTCTGACCTATCTGGTCCCCGTGCCTCCGCTCGTGGTTACGCTTACGCTAGCCCAACCGGTAGCTCCACTCTTAGCACCGCTGGTAAGGTTTGGCGCACTTTCGCCCTAACCTCATCAATGACTGATGCTCAGAGAAAGCTTGTTCAGTACGATCCTGATATTCTCGCTCTTGAGACTACCCTTGGTACCGCTGCAACTCACGCTGTAGCAGTTGTCCGTGTTCCTCTTACTGATATTTCACCATCAGATGGTGGTTCTGCTGCTGATCTAGACAACTTCTCAGCTTTTAGAGTTGAATCTGCTAATGCAACCTTCGCTACTACTACTGGTGATGCAGTTGTTGAAGCAAGTAACACCCTAGCTCGTCGCTTGACCAGATACGCTGATGCTGATAGAAGCCTTGTTTACCTCACATTCGTTGGTACCACCGGCTCTGACGACCAGATTCGTGTTGGTAGTGCAGGCGGTGGTGTTGCTGATGATACCGCTCTTGCTGATGGTAACTCTAAGCTTCAGGTTCCAATCACTGACAAGTTCCAGTCCGGTGCTAACACCGACCTTGGTGCAGTCCGTGGTGCAACTGAGTGGGGTCTTGAAGGCTCTGCCGACATCCCTGAGATCGACATCAAGGTCGATTCCATTGCTGTCACCGCTCAGACCAAGAAGCTCAAGGCCAAGTGGACCCCAGAGCTTGGTCAGGACCTCAACGCATACCACAACTTGGATGCAGAGGTTGAGCTTACCAGCCTTCTCTCCGAGCAGATCGCTCTAGAGATTGACCGCGAGATCCTTGCTGACCTCGTTAACGGCGCTACCGCAGCTACCCGTTACTGGTCACGCGCACCCGGTCTCTTCGTTGATTCCAACGGTAACGAGATTGGTGCCAGCGCTAAGGCTCCTGACTTCACTGGTACTGTCAGTGAGTGGTACGAGACCCTCGTTGAGACCATCAACGATGTCTCTGCTCAGATCCATCGTAAGACTCTACGTGGTGGTGCTAACTTCGTCGTTTGCGGACCCGAGGTTGCCAACATCCTTGAGTTCACCGCTGGCTTCCGTGCAAGCGTCACTCACACCGACGAGAAGGGCTCCATTGGCGCTCTCAAGGTCGGCGCTCTCAGCAAGAAGTTTGATGTCATCGTTGACCCCTACTTCCTACGCAACGTCATTCTAGTTGGTCGTCGCGGTGGCTCTTTCCTCGAAAGCGGCTACGTCTACGCGCCTTACGTCCCACTACAGACTACTCCCACAATCTTCGGACCTGAAGACTTCGTGCCACGTAAGGGTGTTATGACCCGCTACGCGAAGAAGATGGTTCGTCCAGATATGTACGGTCTAGTCGTCGTTCGTGGTCTACTAGGTGAGTCAGGCGCCTGATAGGTAGTCAACTCTAAAACCTAAGCCCCCTGCCCTGCGCAGGGGGTTTTTGTTTATGCTCTCACTATTTACTACGATTAGGAGGCTCTATGAATGCCCACAAACTTACAACCATTATCCGAGACTAGCGCAGTAATTCTTTCTTCTGCCGGTGATCCTTCGGCTGTTGCAGCAGCAGTTCCTTTTGGAATTTACAATGATTCAAATTACTTTCTTACAGGAGCAGCAAAACAAGTAGATTTTGTTTACAAGCGACTCGGTGGCGATGTCGTTGATATCGAGCTTACAAACGCAAATGTGTACGCTGCATACGAAGAGGCAGTATTAGAATATTCATATATCCTCAACATGCATCAAGGGAAGAACATTCTTCCTGACGCACTTGGTAAGGCAACCGGCACTTTCGATCACTTGGGTGATTCTGTTTCCGGTCCTTCAGGAGTAAATCTCCAGTATTCAAAGATTACTCTTTCCTATGCAAATAAAGTTGGTGATGCAGTGGCAACTATGGCTGGCTTTGGCGGCACCACTGCTATTTATTCTGCTTCATTTACAACTGTCAAAAACAAACAAGACTACGATCTTCAATCTATTATCTCATCTTCCTCTGCATCTGGTGTTGATGACACTGGTGGCGCTGTACCTTATGCTGGAAAAGTTGGAGATTCCAGAGTTATAATCGATAAAGTTTTTTATCGCTCTCCAATCGCGATGTGGCGCTTCTATGGCTACTATGGTGGCATAGGTGTTGTTGGCAATTACTCAACCTACGGTCAGTATGCTGACGATTCTACTTTTGAGATTGTGCCAACTTGGCAGAACAAACTTCAAGCAATAATGTATGAAGATTCTCTCTACACCAGAACTTCGCACTATTCATTTGAGATCATAGATAACAAATTGAGACTATATCCGACACCTCGTGGTGACGATAACTTTGCAGGGTACCTTGATCGTATTTGGGTTCGCTTTAGAATCGCAGACAATTCATGGGGAGAGGATGGAGATACAAATACTGGGGTGAACGGTGTTAACAACATTAACACTCTACCATTTGACAACATTCCATACGAGAACATTAACTCCATGGGCAAGCAATGGATTCGTAACTATGCTCTCGCATTATGCAAAGAAATGTTGGGACAGATTCGTGGTAAGTTCCAGTCTGTTCCCATCCCCGGTGAGTCAGTTACTCTAAATTACTCTTCTCTTCTATCCGAGGCACAAAAAGAAAAAGATGATCTACGACAGAAACTAGCAGATATGCTAAAAGAAATTGAATACCCAGAACTCGCAAAAAAAGAACAAGAGAAGGTCACGGCAGCAGAAGAAACTCTTCGTCGCTCTCCGCTACCCATCTTTGTAGGATAAACTATGAAACTATTATTAGAAAATTGGAAAGATTACATCAAAAACCCAGATGAAGAGCGTGAATGTCTTACGCCGGGTGCGATATATGATATGGATATTGGTTCCAATGTTGTTGGAGTTAAAGTTCGTTTACCAATGAATATTGATATATCAGAAGAAGAAGCAATACAATTGGAAAATGAAATGCACGATGCCCTTGAGGCAATCCTATCAAAGTATTTTAGAGGCAATTAAATGTCAGATAACGAATGGTCCAGACCAGCAGCACCTCCACCTCCACTCTTTCTTGGTAAGAAGGAGCGCGATCTTGTTAAGCAAGTTAACGATGAACTCGTAGAAAAGGTTATTGGACAGCAAATACTCTACTATCCTATTGATATGGAGACAACAAATTTCCATGACCTATATGGCGAGGCAATAGAAAAAACATTCTTGCCTCCTGTCAGAGTGTATGCTCTTGTTAAGTTTGATCAAGACGATACCTCATACCTTGACTCTGTTGGTATTGATAACATGTCAGAAATTACAATTCATTTTCATAAGCGCAGACTTGCTGAAGACCAAGATCTATTTGTAAGAGAAGGCGATTTTGTTCTCTACGGAGACCTTTATTATGAAATCATGGCACTATCTTCACAAAGAAGATTGTTTGGACAAGTAAACCAAACATTTGAAATCTCTGCTAAATGTAAGAGAGCACGTAAGGGACTATTCGATGCTACCTGATAATTTTGATTTTGCACAACTACCAGAAGATAGGGACAACTTTACTCTCAAAGAGATAGGATTACTTGCTTCTCGTATTGAAGATATTGATTATGCTATGGTATCTTGGTTGAAAGAAGATCTTGATTTGACAACATTAACCAACGAAGGGTATAAACGTGTCCCTGTTCTTTGGCAAACACCCGAACGCGCATTTCAAATCAAGAACAATAAAGATTTAAGAGTTCCTGACGATCATAGCTCTGGAGCGATTACACTTCCTGTTATTACCATTGAAAGAACAGGCATAGTAAAAGATCCCGCAAACAAAGGCTCGTTCCAAGCGCATCTATACTCCGACAAGAAAAATGGAAGAACAGGTCGCATGGTCATTGCTAAAAGAATTAAACAAGATAAGACAAGAAACTTTGCTGTTGTAGGAAATACAAGAACAAACAGTGATGGCACAAGACAAAAGTTTTTTCCAAGAGTAAATAAAAAAGTAGTTATTGAAACTCTTTCGATACCGATTCCCATCTATGTCAATCTTGACTACAAGATTATAGTAAAAACTGAGTATCAACAGCAGATGAATGATCTTACTCAGCCTTTCATGACGAGAACAGGACAAATCAATTCCTTTGTAATGCGTAGAAATGGTCACCTTTACGAAGCTTTTATTGATCAGGGCTTCAGTCAGTCTAACAATGTTGCTAATCTTGGAGAAGACGAAAGACAATTTACTAGTGAAATTACTATAAAAGTCTTAGGATATCTCATTGGTGAAGGCAAAAGTGATGATAGACCTATTGTCACAAAAGAAGAAAGTATAGTTGAGGTTGCATTCCCCCGCGAGTCAGTTGTTCCAGCAGGAAATGATAACTTTTTTATGGACTAGTGATATCCTGAAGTGTTTTGGAAATCAACCTTACTATTTAAACTATGATTGATAATGCTTTCTAGCATATTTTATAAAGTGAGGAATAACTAATGCCCGTAAAAAGTTTTAAATTTGTGTCTCCCGGTGTGTTTATCAACGAAATTGATAACTCATTCCGTCCACGTAGACCAGATGCAATTGGTCCAGTAGTCGTTGGACGCTCTGTCAGAGGTCTTGCAATGCAGCCTGTCAAGTTGGAATCATTTTCTGACTTCCTGACCATGTATGGAGATACTGTACCCGGTAACGCTGGTGGTGATATTTATCGCGATGGCAACTACCAATCACCAATGTACGGCACTTACGCTGCAAAAGCCTTCTTGAACGCTTCTGTTGCCCCTGTAACTTACGTTCGTCTTCTTGGATCCGAAAACACCAACGCAACTGCTGCAGGTAAGGCAGGCTGGCAAACTACCGAAAATCCCGCAGATCGTGGTGGAAGTATAGATAGTAACGGCGGCGCGTTCGGTCTTTGGGTATTCCCATCAAGCTCAAACGACAGTTGTGGCGAGGGTGGTGGCGCTACTGATAACCTCGGTACTGCTATTTTGAGTGCTGTCTGGTACATAGATGAAGATTGTTCAATACAGCTTTCTGGAACCCTTGCTAACGCATCTTCTAAAGAAGAGGGTGTAGCCAAGGTAATCGAATCTGATGCCAGTGGCTTATTCACTGCTGTTGTTAAGGGCTCTAAGGCTTCCACAGAGGGTGACGAAACATTTACTTTCAACTTTGACGATACAGATCAAAAGTTCATTCGTAAGGTATTTAACACAAACCCACAGCTTGTTGATGGTGGCAACTTTTATGCACCATCACTAGAGCGTAACTACTGGCTTGGTGAAACATTTGAACAGGAACTTCGTGAAGCACAAGACGGAGTTGGCTCAATAACTGGAAGTTCAGGTACCAGTATTGCTTCACAAAAAATGTTTGGTGTTATTCTTCCAATTAGAAATGGCTCCAGCGGACCTAACTCAATGAAACTTGGAACCCAAGAGGCACAAACTGGCTGGGTTATTGGTCAGGATATCGGCAACGCTGCCTCTTGGGTTCCAGAAGAAGCATACAAGCTATTCAAGCTTAAGGGTCGTGGTCATGGCGAATGGTTGCATAAGAATGTCAAGGTTTCAATTGAGAAAATTCGCTATTCTGGCACACAGACTAGTGACTTTGGTACATTCTCAATTGTTCTCCGTTCCTTAACTGATACTGACGCTAACCCGGTTGTTCTTGAAAGATTTGACAATGTAACTCTCGATCCACGTTCACCAAACTATGTTTCAAGAGTCGTTGGTGACCAATATTATCAATGGAATGAGACCGAAAGAAGACTAAGACTATACGGGGAGTATCCAAACCAGTCCAAGTTTGTATATGTCAGCGATATAAACGAAGGCAATATTCAGAACGCCAACTCACTTGTTCCATTCGGATATTACGGTCCTCCTAACTTCTCTTCCGTCACTAACTGGAGTGGTTCACTTGGGGACCCAGCAGTTGCAGATAGCTACATTCGTGTATCTGCTCTACCTTTTAGTGCTGGTAATGATGGTATGCTTTCTGGTGCTGCCGGTAACTTCACTGGTTCACTAGTGTGGCCAAAAGTTAGACTACGCCACTCTGCTTCAGATGGCGGTCTTTCCGACCAGACCGACGCTTTCTTTGGTATGCAGACTACTAGAACACTCGGTAGCAGCCGTGGCGATATGTCAGTCAAGGATTATCACAGAAGATGGATTGCTGAAGCTGGCAACTGGGGCTCAGTCGCAGGTGCTGTTGAACAAGATTACATCTTCACCATGGATGATATTGTAACAAGCAGTATTGGTGCTTACTACTCCTCTGGCTCAAGAGCATCAGAGACAAGTTACACTGCACAATCAGGTAAGACCTACAAGGATCTCATTGACCTTGGTTACGATAAGTTCACAATGCCTCTATGGGGTGGCTTTGACGGCTTCGATATCACCAAGCCAGATCCACTCTACAACACAGGTATTACTGATACTGCAACCGATACTACAAGTTATGCCTATAACACTTACAAGAGAGCAATTGATACAGTTGCCGACCCAGAGTTTGTAGACATGAACTTACTTACAGTTCCCGGTCTTACAAAAGAAGGTCTAACTACACACATGGTTAATGTTTGTGAAGCGCGAGCAGATGCTCTTGCGTTAATTGATCTTCCCGGTGTTTACTTGCCAGCGCATGAAAAGTACGAATCAGATATTGCTGACCGTCAGACCAAGAGCCCATCACAGGCAGCAAACGATCTTCGTCAGCGCCAGATTGACTCATCCTACGGTGCTACATTCTACCCATGGGTACAGACTGTAGACGAAGGAACTGGTCAGGCACTATGGATTCCGCCTACTGTCGCTATGATGGGTGTACTTGCAAGCTCCGAGAGATCATCGCAAATCTGGTTTGCTCCAGCAGGCTTCAATAGAGGCGGTCTTTCCGACGGCGCAGCAGGTATCCCTGTCACTAGCGTCTCACGCAGACTAACCTCTAAGGAGCGTGATGTTCTTTACGAGGCTCGCATTAACCCAATCGCAAGCTTCCCAAGCACTGGTATTGTAGTGTTCGGTCAGAAGACCCTACAAGAACGTCCATCTGCTCTAGATCGCATCAACGTGCGTCGTCTAGTCATCTACCTCAAGAAGCAGATCTCCATCTTTTCTACTCAAATTCTCTTTGAGCAGAACGTACAGGCAACTTGGAACCGCTTCAAAGGTCTTATTGAACCATTCCTTGCAAACGTCAAGACTCAATTCGGTATCACTGATTACCGTCTAATTCTAGACGAGAGCACCACAACACCTGACCTTATCGACCAGAATGTTGTTTATGCTAAGATTATGATTAAGCCAGCTAGAGCAATCGAGTACATCGCTATCGACTTCATCGTTGCTTCAACCGGCGCATCATTTGACGACTGATAACCGGGGGCTTTTGCCCCCACCTACTACTTATTTATGAAACATAGGAGAACCTAACAAATGCCATTCTGGTCAGAAAACTTTGGTGATGGGACTAACAAAAAAGACCCAAAAAGAAATTTTAGATTTATCGTAGAATTCGGCGGTATTAATGCTACTCCCGGTGGTGCTGTAGCTTGGTACGCTAAAACTGCTCAAAAGCCTTCATTTGCTATTGCAAATGCAGAGCACAAGTACCTTAACCACACTTTTTATTATCCCGCAGGTGTAACTTGGAACCCGATTTCAATTACCATGGTTGATCCTGTCGACCCTGATATGTCAGCCACTTTCTCCGATATCATAACCGCAGGCGGCTATCGTCCCCCGACTGATACTACTTCTCTTGGTACCATGTCTAAGGCAAAGGCTGCCTCTGCTCTCGGTACTGTTACTGTCACTCAAATTGATTCAGACGGTAAACCACTTGAGACTTGGACTCTTTGGAACCCATTCATTGAAGATATCAAGTATGGCGACACCCTTGATTACACAAATGCAGAACTTACAGAAGTTTCCGTCACTCTCCGTTATGACTGGGCAAGAATTGAAACTTCGACTGACTCTTCTGCTGTAAGTGCCGGTGGCCGTGAGTTCTTCAAGGTATAATTTAGACAATAATTAAACGCGAGGTGTAAATTGTCAAGAAACCAAGATCGTCTGGGCGGCGTTCAACAGCCCGACACGAGCCCCCCACCACAGATAGCTGGTGAGGGTTTCTCGTTTGTAATTCCCACTGAATTTGTGGATCTTCCATCACTAGGAAGATATTATCCAGAGAACCACCCTCTTCATAATAAAGAAAGTATAGAAATTAAGCAGATGACTGCAAAAGAAGAGGATATTCTCACATCAAGAACGCTATTAAAGAAAGGTCTTGCTTTGGAGAGGTTGTTACAAAGCTTGATTGTAGACAAATCAATCGACCCGACAACTTTGCTTGTTGGAGATCGTAATGCAGTAATAATTGCTGCTAGGGTTTCTGGATACGGTAGTGATTATGCTGTTTCTGTTGACTGTCCTGCTTGTGGTACGAATCAAGATTATGGATTTAATCTAAAAGAGTTACAAATTACTCATGGAGATGTAGATCATACAATGGATGTTACAGATAACTTAGATGGAACAATTACTTGTATTCTGCCAAAGACTGAAATTACTGTAGTTGCCAGACTATTAACGGGCAAAGAAGAGAAAACAATTACTAACATCATAGGCGGAAACAATTTGATATCAAAACAGCTTGAATCATTAATTGTTAGTGTAAACGGAGACTCTTCTAGAAAAGCAATCCAATATGTTGCCAATAATATACCTTCAATTGATTCACGTCACTTGCGTATGGTTGTGAAAGAAGCTACTCCCAATGTTGATTTAACTCAAGAATTTTCTTGTACCAATTGTGGTCATACGCAAGAAATGGAGGTGCCGCTTACGGCAAACTTTTTTTGGCCTGACCGATGATTATAATGAGGGAGTCTATGAACAAATTTTCTTCCTCAAATATACAGGCGGCTGGAGTTTTTCTGAAATATATAACCTCCCTGTAGGGCTCAGAAACTGGTTTGTTAAACGCACAGTCAAACAATTAGAAGATGAGGCACAAGCAATCAAAGAAGCATCAAATGGCGGCGGTAATTCGCAGACGCTAACAGTTCACAATCAGCCAAAGATGCCGAAAACCTTCTAACTTAGGCACCCACCGGGTGCCTTTGCTTTTTTGTAGGAAGCCTATTTATAGGGAGAGGTAATCTTGTATGTCAAGAAGAACAGGTCGCACAGCCGATCAATTTAGTAAATTACGTCAAGAAATTGAGGCGTTAAACGCTGCAATACAGCAACTAATTGAAAGTCAACGCCAAGCAAATGCTGAGGCGCGTGCAGAATATGAGAGAAAAGAAAGAGTAACCGCTGCTTCTGATGCTAGACGTACTGCATCAGAAGACGCACGCGACGAAAAAGAAAGGCAACGCCTTGCAAGAAATGAGAAATTATTGAAGCAACAAGAAAAAAGGGTTGAAAAAGCCCAAGAAGAGTTTGACCAAGCTTCAAGCATACAAAAAAAGTTGGAAAAATTATCACAATTACAAGAAGAGCAACTTGATTTAGAGAAGAAAAAACTCGATGAAATGGACGCAACTGATGAAAAATATGCCGACCAACTTCAGAAAATACAAGATATACAAAATGGTATTAAAAATACCAATGAGAGCACAAAACAATTTAATAAAAAACTTGATGAAACAAGAGAAAAAGTAAATTCTATAAGTGAAACCGTTAAAAGTTTTACCTCTAGTCTCATGACCATTGCTAAAGGCGATTTTGTGAATGGATTTAAACAATTCGGTGGTGCGATGGGTTCTGTAGTCAAAAAATTTGCTAGTAAAAAACTCAAAGCTGGTACTGAAAGCTTATTAAATCGGATATCGGCAATGGGCACAAAAATGCCAGAGGCAGCCCAAGGTGCCTCACAGGCAGGGGCAGCAATAAGCTCGCTTGGTTCATCTTCTATTGCAGCGACTGGTGGTGCGATAGGTCTCGGTGTTGCTCTTGGAGTTGTAATCGCTGCTCTTCTTGCATTGGCAGTAGCAATTGGTGCTGCCATGATACTAGCAAAATTTACTTTAGAAATTGAAAACTCTTCACGCGAACTTGCAAAAATTACTGGACTATCAAAAGATTTTGCTCATTCTATGCACGAAAATGCAATGGAATTACGAACAGCGGGTGTGTCAGCGCAAGACCTAAATGGCGCACTAATTTCACTAAATGCTACATTTACTGATTTTAGTATGCTCTCAACTTCAACTGCAAAGAAAGTTGCCGATACAACGGCAGTACTAACAAAATTAGGAATGTCTACCGATGATGCTTCTAGAGGATTCCAAACCCTAACCAAAGGTATGGCACAAACTCCTGATGAGGCTGCCAACACAATGATAGCAATGGATGCTCTTGCGAGAGATTTGAATGTCAGTACATCGAAAATTGGTGCTGATTTTGCAGGGGCTGCAAGCCATCTACAAAAGCTATCAGGACCAGAAGCAATACGAGCATTTAAACAATTGTCAGTTGTTTCAAAGGCAACAGGTATTGAGGTATCCAGACTGCTTGCAATAACTGAAAAATTTGACACGTTTGAAGGCGCAGCCACGCAGGCTGGCAAACTTAATGCTGCTCTTGGTGGCAACTTTGTAAATGCTATGGAGCTTATGACAGCGACAAACCCAGTTGAGCGTTTTGAAATGATCAGAGATTCAATACTTGATTCGGGCTTGGCATTTGATGAAATGTCATACTTTCAAAAGAAATTCTTTGCCGATGCAGCAGGTATGGCAGATGTAGGTGAACTTGCTCTTGCTATGAGTGGAGATTTTGGTGCAGTTAACGCAGAAATTGGTAAGACACAAGCAGACTACGAAGCCGCAGCAGAAAGAGCAAAGAGTTTTCAGTCAGTTCAAGAACAATTAAAGAATTCTTTTTATCAATTAATACCTGTTATAACTCCGCTTATTGAAAAAATCGATGAATTTACTGATAAATTTACACAATTTGTTAAAGAAAACCAAAATGAAGTTCAAGATGTTTTTCGCGAACTTGGCGATGTTATGATCACTTTGGCTGATACATTTATTACTCTTGCGCCACTTATATCAGTTTTGCTAAAATCATTTGCTAAAATAGTTCAGATGGTCATGAAAGTCAACAATGAGATTGGTATTTTAGCAGTTCTAAACAGCGCACTTAAAGACTCAATGACTGTAAAAAAATCACCATCACTACTTGATGCTGTTGTTATGTTATCTGAAGGTCTGGCAGGCATAGGAGAAGGGGTGTCCAAAATATTGTCACCAGTCGGGGCACTGACCACTGGAATGAAAAAATTAAAAGATTCAATATTTGGTGGCGAAGACGGGCTGACAGCCAATGTTCAAATGACTGCTGCTGCTGTAGCGGGCGTTGGTGATGCCTCCGCACGAAGTGCTGCTGCCGTGAGGGCAACAGCACCTACAATTGCCAACAACACTGCAATTAGAAATGCAACAAACAATACAACGATTAACAACACAAACGGTGGTTCCAATACAGGAATCAGTATTAAGTTTGATAACAAGAAGTTTGCCGATCTCTTTGATGTTCAAGTTGAGAAGTCAATTGGCAGAGCAGCAAGAAAGGCGGTAATATAAAATGGCACTAGAATTTGATATCAGAAAATATAAAGACGATGGACAAATAATTGTCGATGGTTCTGATGCTTTAGCAAACCAAGCACAACAAGTCATATCTTTTCAAAATGTTAGAAATGAACAAGATGTATTTTTTAAAGCATTTATTACAGCTTTCAATGAAACCTATACTCCAAGCTTTAATGCTACAGAGGTTTTTGGTAGAGTTGACCCAATACAACAATACAAAGGCACTACTAGAAATATAACCCTTGCTTGGAAGTTACCTGCTGCATCAGAAAGTGAGGCATACGAAAACCTTGGTAGAGTTCAAAAATTGTTATTAATGTTATACCCAAGTTATCTTGATTTAGACCCCGGCATGAACCCCAATGCCCTCACGCTTTCCGAAGCCCCCCTTGTAAGGCTAAAGGTCATGAACTTGTTAACTTCTCATCCCGGCAATAATTTTGAAACAGACGAAGAATACGATGAAAATTCTGAAAAATTTAGAAATATAAATGAACCAAACACATCAAACCAGTTGCTAAGATACAGGTCTGATTCTAATAGTAGTCTTGGGATGCTTGGCGTCATTACTTCTTGCAATGTAAATCACAATTTAGAAGGTGTTGATGGAGTTTTTCAAAGAGTTGATAGTTTAGATTTTGGTGTTCCCGAAGCTATTCCAAACACTATCCTTCCTAAATTAATAGATGTTAATATCTCTTTCACGCCCTTACATGAATTTACCCCTAATTCAGAAACAACACCAATTTTTCCCTATGGTGTAAAGCTTGGCAAAACAGACGTTAAAAAAAGAACAGTTGAACAAGGCAAAACTTTAGAAGAATTAAGAGAGATTAAAAAGACCCTTGAAGAAAAACGCAGAGCAGCAGCGTCAGCGCAGCAATTAATAGATAAAAAACAGGCACAACTTCAAAAGACCGTAAATCGATTTATGAATGCGAGAGAAGGCTCTAGACGTGAAGAAAGGTTAGAATCAAAAGGACGGATATTGGCTGCCCAAATAGAAAGACAGTCAGAAATAACTGAAGAATTTAATAGTTACAGTGAAGAATTTGAGGATCTAATCTAGGATAACACAAATGGCAAACATACGCAACCAAAGACAAAACCCAATCGTAAACGATTCAGAACACTACAAAGAACTCTATGAGCGCAGAGGATTAAAGAAAATTACTCATTTTCCTACTGCCAGATTAAGACACCCCACTGTATCCGAGAGAGCAAATATAAACACCGTAGGTCATGTATGGGCTTATGGAGATAGGTTCTACAAATTGGCACATCAATACTATGGAGACGTTCGATTTTGGTGGGTCATAGCTTGGTGGAACGGATACCCAACAGAAGTAAGCGTACAGACAGGCGACTTCTTGGATATACCACTTGATATTGCCGCAGCACTAGACGCTTTGGGAATTTAAAATGTCAGAATGTATTCAAGATTCAACAGATTTATCAAAAATACAAGATTTATCTGAAGGGTATAGTGACAAGTTTGCAAGCGTACACCAAGCAAATGTGGATAGTGGTAGATGGGCTGATACAGTTTCAGGCACAGAGGTCTACAAAGAAAAATATTCAGGCACCCTAAGCGAAAGTCCAACCGCCGAGGACTTATTAAAGCAAGCAGAGTTTGCAACTACCTCTGTTAAATTAACAAGACTCAATTCTTCATACGCAGAATATGAAAAAATAAAAAACTTAACTGAATCATTAGATTTAAATTTAGTTACGAATGATGGTACAGCATTTAACCTTTTAGATGAAATAGATACTAGTACAATCTCTTATGAAAGTATTAAATCTTTTAATAGTATCAGGCAAAAAATTTATGATTTTTCTCAAATTCAATATGATGGTAGTGATAGCGGACTTAACACTGAATCTTACCAAAAAGCATTAAATCAAATAGATTCTTTAAATCAAATTATAGATTCGGCAAATTATTTAAATGATCCTACTGTTAAGTCTCTAATACAAACGTGTCCCGAACAATTAGAACAACATGCTGAAAAAGAATATATTGAAGGCGTGCAAGAGCTACTGGAACCGGTTAATGGACCGGCGCGGACTGCATCAGATATTGCAGCAGAAGCAGCAGTAACGGCTGCTGTTGCGGCAGTCTCACCCACATCCGCCCTCCTCCGCACTGCTGGAACCATTGCCTCAGTGATTGGCGAAGATGAAAAAGCAAAATTAGCAGAAAAACAGAAAAAAGAAGCTGAGGCAGGAATTGAAGCATCGCTTGCAGAAGAAGTTATATTCCAAGAACAATGTTTTTTATTAGCAAACTTGGCTGAATTAGTAGAACATAAGAAATCTTTATCTGGCTCCTTTGAATTGCCATACGCAGGCGGGATAGTGCCATCAAATCATCCGATTCACATACAAGGAGACGCATTTGCTTTTACCAATAAGTTAGCAGTTAGCCCAACACAAAAAGAACTTTTTGAGTTGACAGAACCAGAGTTGTCTTCACTGACTCCGCACATGAGATTTTTCAAAGTTGAAAGCGGAGATGACGGCAAAGACATAGAAGTAGAAATAAAGTTTGATAGTAATTCCTCTAATGATTTAAATCATTACATGTCTCGACGTAAAACAAAAACTGGTGGTCGTGGACTCGGCGTGGGTGTTAAAAGCTTTACGTTCAGTTATGATGGTACAGACCCATTTTCTGCAAAGAAAGCAATTAGTGCAAAACTTTCAATTTATTCTCCATCATTTACTGAGCTTTTAAAAGATCGTGGAGAATACAGATATGTTGACTTAGCTTTGAAAACTGGAGCCTATAAGACAGCCGATATAAAAGCAGCAGAAAAACTTAAAGAAACATTAAGTGACAAAGAGAGGCAAAATTTAGATAAACTTAATTTTAGATTAAAAGTGTTGGTTGAGTGGACTGCTTCTCAACAGGCGACAAAACTTCTTGATTCTACAAAAAAGAAAGCGCTTTATAATTCTGCAATTTCAATCTATCTTACACCAACAATACACGAATTTGATTTTGATGATGCTGGTGGAGTTGAGTTTTCAATAAACTATCTTGCATATATAGAAGATTATTTTGCTCAACCAAGCTTTGATATATTCGGATCTCTAGGTCCAGACAAAAAAGCAAGAAACTTTGCATTTGAATATTTAAGACAGACAGATTGTGATTATGGTGGAGTAGATTACTCTCAGTTTAGAGCAAATGACGAAACATATATTTCTAAATCCAACGCTTTTGCTTTACAAAAATTTATAAGAAAAATTAGAAAAAATGATAAAATGTATTATTTGTCAATTTCTAAAAATCAAATGAGAAAATGGCTAAAAGAGCCATGGAAAAATGATTATATTACACAAAATCCTCCAAAGCAAGATTTAAGCATTGACAAACAAATAGTGACAGAAGCAGCAAAAGCGGCTGCTAAAGTCGATGAGGATAAACGAAGTGCCTTCAGGCTCTCTTTGGTTTCCAACTCAGACCTTGTAGAAAATATTTCTTTTATGTATGTTTCTGATTTAATTGATGCTGCTATGTCAAATGTAGAAGAATCTCTAAAAGATACAACAAATATTTTGGATACAAATTATGTTAAAGGTGTTTTAAAATCGGAAATTGAAGGTTCAGAATTTATAGAAAGATATATTAAGGAAAAAGATTCTCAAGAAAGACAATCAAAAAAATTAGCAACAATTGAACAATTTAAAAAAATTAGAATAGTTTTAGGACCAATGGAAATTGTACCATATAGTGTTAACTCTTCTTCCAAGCGTGCAATATCTTGCACAATTGGTGATATACCAATATCTTTAAACTATTTTCTAGACTTTATGTCTGAAAAAATATTGTCAAAAGATTTTGTAGAATATCCGTTTTCGAAATTTGTAAAAGATTTATTAAATGATTGTATTAGAAATTTCATAAACTCTGATAGTTGTTTTTCCACTGACACATCACAAAAAGTTTCAATTAATTCCACTTCAGTGTTAGCTTATAACATGAAAGAAGGTGGTGCAAAAGATGATTTATCAAATCTAATTTTAGAGGGTATAGGAGGTGGATTTTCAAAAAAGAACTGTTTATTGTTAAACAATGAAATGTTAAAAAATAAATTACCGATTTTAAAAATCTCTGGACCTCAAGAGGATTTTAGAAAAACTCTTAATATTGAAGATATGATCAATTATTATATTTTTACAATTGGAAGAAAATATCCTATAGATGCTTACACAGGCGATAAACAGAAAGATTCAGAAAACGGTGTTTTTCACTATGTTTTGGGAGCAAGAAAAGGTATTGTCAAAAATATTTCTCTTGACAAAACAACAACCCCCGGTCTTAAAGAATTGAGGTTTGAGCAAGAGGGCTTTGATGGGCTAACACAATTAAGAGAAGTTTATAATGCAAATATTACAACATTTTTAAATCCACAAACATTCCCCGGAACATATATTTATGTTGAGCCAAGAGGTTTTGATCCAACATCCACTGAGGATCTGACAAGATATGGTATTGGGGGCTACTACATGATAACAAAAACTACTCACCAAATTAGCCCCGGAAATGCCGAGACTGTTCTAAATGCAGCTTGGGTTGCTAGCAAAGGCGGCAAGGCTATAAAAGATGAGGGTGGTGAAAAAAGAGAAAAACAAAACAAGCCTGAAAATGTAAAAAAATGTAAAGTTCAAGCTTTACAATCAACAGTAAACGAGAGATAAATGTCAACATTTTATAAAGAATCTGATTCTGAATCAACTGAAAATCTATATGATAAAGGAATTGTTTATCGTTCTGAACTATTGCAACTAGCTCAAAAATATTCTTGCCTTGTAGATTTTAATTTTGCAGAAAAGTTCTTATATGGCAGAGTAAACAGAGACTTTGTTTCTATTGAACCAAATCAAGGATTTGTAAGTATAGAATCTTTGCGACAATCTGACAGCACAACTGGAAGAATAAAAGTTATGTCTTTTGTTGCTCTTGCATTTAATATGTTACACAGACATTTTGAAAGATCGGCACAGACTGGCAAGATACGAAAATCAGATCCATATTTGTCTACTCTCAAACCATATGAGGGATACCAAAACTCGAATACAGCTTATGCAAATTATTTCAATAGTGTTGTTTCAGCCATGAAAACACTAAAAAATGAAAAAAAAGCTGTAATAACAAATTTTGATGAGTTTATAGAATTTTTGAAAAGTTTTTCTAAATCTGTTGGTCGATCATTTCCAATAACAAAAACAGGTTTTGTGAGAAGTCGATATAACTCAATAATGAATAATGGCTTGTCAATTGAAATATCTGATTTGGTATATGAAAACGATGATCAAAAAATTACAGATTTTGTTGAATCTCCAAATTTTGAATATTACTTAAATGCTTGCAATTCTTTTGGTTTTATGGTTGATATAAATGCACCATGGAGAATAGTGGCAGACTTGGATTCAATAGCGATGCAAGATTTTGCTAAAAGATTTGGCTATGCAAACACAGACTCAGTAATTAATATTGCATTCAGAACAGTTCATTATTCATATTATACAAACTTACAATCACAATTATTAAATTTATATAATATACTTTCAAGTAAAGCAACAAAAATTGATGATTGTACTGGAAAAATAATTATTATTACACCAAAAGAATACACTATAGAACAAATTAATAATTTATATAATGAAAGTTATTTTATAAAGTTATATTGTATGTTAAGATTTTTAGAAGAAGAAGATCAACATACAAAAGCAAAGCAGGATCTAATTATAACCGATATTGTGAATTTGTCAAGGGTAAAAGATCTTCGCACTGCTCTTGGCTACTTTGAAAGATTTGTATCTCAACCGTTTGACTACAGAGGATCCCTGAGTTATATTGTTAGGGACAGAGCAAAACGTGAGGACGGATGATATTCCAAACACTTGATGACAAATCAGAATGTGTTGGTGTCTATGTTGATGGAAAGCTGAATTTTGACAGTATTCCAACAGGACTTACCAAGACATGGAAATACACAGGCTCCATAACTGATCCCAATATCAGATATGCTTGGCTGTATTGTGGTGGCAAAAAGCTTGAGGAAGTCTGCCCACCAGAACTAAAAGAAGAGCTTTCTGAACTACAGAAAACTTTCAAGGCTTATCTCAAATCGTTTCAGATTGCCAAGATCAACTTGACAGATAACTGCTTCTTTGATCTCGTGCCAAGCGACTTCTTGTTACAGTTTTGTGAAATGAGAAATAACATCACAGAGCACGTCTTTGAGACCTACTCACCACCACAAAACTACGATCACCTTGATCGTACTTACAAGTTGCTACATAAGATCAGATACCAGAAGTTGAACATCAATGTAGATGGCTGCCGCCACCTAATGACCACTACAAGCGACCGAGAAGACATCAGAATGCTTGTAAAAAATAAGTCGCACTACGTTGACTATAATCTTTTTGGAACTGTCACAGGGCGTCTTACAACCAAAAGAACAAGCAATCCTATTCTGACCATGAAGTCAAAGTTTCGTGAACTAATCAAGCCCACAAACGACTGGCTTGTGTCTTTCGACTACAATGGCGCAGAGGTCAGAACCTTTTTGTCGCTCTCGGGGCATGGGCAACCAGAAGAAGACATTCACTTGTGGAACATGAGACACCTTTACAGGGATCATCCCATTGATCGTGATGAGGCGAAGGTCCGCTTTTTCTCGTCATTCTACAATTACAACGATATGTCCCTAAACGGCTCTGTTTATAATCGTGAGCGTGTCATCGGTGACTATTTCTATGGTGATCGTGTCAAAACAACCTTTGGTCGTGAAATTCCTGTTGATGAGCGCAGAGCTTTCAACTATATCATCCAGAGCACCACTGCCGATCTCACTATCGATCGTGCTGTAGAATTTGATCGCGTCCTTCAAAATACAGAATCAAAGGTTGCTTTCATTGTTCATGATGAAATTGTCCTTGACATTAAGGAAGAAGACAAATATCTTATACCTGAACTAAAGGAGGTGTTTGAAAACAATAAACTTGGCAGATTTATGGCAAATGTAAAGGCAGGCAAGAACTACGGAAAGTTGAAGGAATTGAAACTATGATTTCGCTGATAGGCATAGGCGAAGCAGGCTGCAATATGGTTTCTCTATTCGAGAACCATAAAGAATATAATTGTTTCTTGTTCTCTCCTGAGCAAGAAAACACAAAGTATACGAGAAAATTACCAAGAGTAGCAAAAGCAGAAGATTGTGAGAGAGAGGCACCCAAACTATCTTCTTACAAGACAAAAGAAGCAATACAAAGCAGAGTTCAGGTGTTCCTTTGCGGATCATCATTTTCTGCGAACTATACACTGGCAATACTGGAACAGATAAAGGACAGGCAGATAGACATTTTCTACATAAAGCCAGATGTAGACCTATTAATTGGAGAAGTAAAATTACAAGAGAGAGCAATCTTTGGTATCCTACAAGAATACGCAAGATCTGGTTTGTTCAACAGTTTTACAATCTTCTCTAACCCAGCCATCGAGAAGACAATAGGTGAGATACCAATAAAAAAATACTTTGAGATGATAAACAAAAACATCTATTATGCTGTTCATTATCTAAATGTATTTGATCATACGACACCGCTTGTAGGTAATCTTTCCAAGCCCTCAGAGGTACAGAAAATACGCTCTGTTGGCATCATTTCGGTTGACAAACTAAGCGAGCAATGGTACTATGATTTACAGGAAGATCGTGACGTAGCATACTATTTATGTATAGCAACTGAGCGCTTAGAGAACGATGGCAAGCTTCATGCGAAGGTAGTCCAGAGTCTCAAAAGCAAACCCCGGAATGCATTCAAGAATGTGACTTATGCTATCTATGAGTCACCCTACGAAAGCGATTTTGGATTCTGCGTAGCACATACAAATTTTATTCAAGGATTAGTACTTGACAGCACAGGCTGATCACGTTACATTAGAGATGAGCAAGGGAACGCTCTAAACATCACCCAAAACAAATACGCTTGACAGGACTTGGAGAGCGTGTTACATTGAGATGGCGAGGAACGCTCGTCATACTATAGCCCAACACAAGGAGAACATTATGGGAATCAACATGGAACTTATGCGGAAGAAGCTCGCCGCACTTCGTGGAGAAGGAAAGAGCGACCGAACCAGTGTGTGGTTCAAGCCAGAAGAGGGAGATACTGACATTCGTATCGTACCCGCAGCAGACGGAGACCCACTCAAGGAAGTCTTCTTCCACTACAACATCGAAGGTCATCGCGCTGGTGTGATGTGCCCGAAGCGCAACTTCGGTGAAGAGTGCCCGATTTGCGATTTTGCATCACAGCTTTGGCGTGATGGTACTGAAAGCAACGACGAGGAAACCAAGAAGCTTGCAAAGTCTCTCTTTGTTCGCACTCGTTACTTCTCACCGGTAGTTGTTCGTGGTCTTGAGTCCGAGGGCATCAAGGTCTATGGTTACGGCAAACAGGCATACGAACTGCTTCTTGGTTACATCCTTGACCCAGAGTATGGTGACATCACCGATCCCAAGGGCGGCACTGACATCACTATCACCTACACCAAGCCAACTCGTCCGGGTGCATACCCACAAACCAACATGAAGATGCGTCGTAACACCACTGCACTTCTTGAGGATGCAGACGCAATTCCGGGTCTGCTCCAGAACATGCCCGACATTGACGCACTTTTCACCCGTCATAGCCCGAAGGAAGTCAGTGCAATTCTTGACTCCATGCTTTCGGGTGACAAGTCTGCTGAGTCTCGTTCCCGTGAGACTACACAATACAACCAGAAGTCAAGCGTTGATAAGGCGTTTGATGATCTGATGGCTGGCTAGTAAAAGCGTACCGCTCCAGTCGCCCCCACCCCTAAAAAGGTGGGGGTTTTTGTTTGCACTTTTGCTTTTGGTATGTTATAATTACTAATGAGCTTCGGCTCGAAATTAAAGAAAAATAAAGAAAAGAAAAATTAAATAAAGGAGAACTATATGGCTAAAGCAACAGCTAAGGCTGGGCGTGTATCTATGTCCGATCTTAGAGCAATGATAAACAAGAAGGCAAAGCGTAATGTCGCACATGACCTTCGTGAAGATAACCCGACAGAAGTAAAGTTATGGATTCCTACAGGATCTCGATGGCTTGACTCAATTATCTGCAAGGGCAAGTACGCAGGTATTCCAGTTGGAAAGGTAACAGAACTTGCAGGACTTGAGGCAACAGGTAAGTCTTTCCTCGCAGCACAGATTGCAGCAAATGCACAGAAGATGGGTATTGGAGTTGTATACTTTGATTCAGAGTCTGCAATTGATCCCGGTTTTTTGGAACGTGCAGGTTGTGATCTAGAAACACTTATGTATATTCAGACACCATCTGTTGAGTTTGTGCTTGAGACAATTGAAGACATTCTTGGTGCGACAGACGACAAGATGTTATTTATCTGGGACTCCCTCGCATTCACTCCCTCAGTATCAGATGTTGAAGGGGACTTCAACCCACAATCTTCAGTGGCAACCAAGGCACGTATTCTTGCCAAGGGTATGTCAAAGTTGATTGTGCCGCTTGCAGATAAACAGGCAACTTTCCTTGTCCTCAACCAGTTGAAGACAAACATCCCACAGGGACCGATGGCTCGTCAAATTGCAATGACAACCCCTTACATCACTCCGGGCGGTAAGGCAATGCACTACTCCTATTCTCTTCGTATCTGGCTTACAGGTCGTAAGAGCAAGGCAGCATACATCGAAGATGACAACGGTTTCCGTATTGGATCCGAGGTTAAGGTAAAACTTGAAAAGTCTCGCTTTGGAACACAGGGAAGAAACTGTACATTCCGTATTCTTTGGGGAACAGACCATGTTGGCGTTCAAGATGAGGCATCTTGGTTTGAGGCTCTCAAGAACTTTATGGATGTTTCAGGTTCTTGGTATACTTTTCAGCATGGCAGCTACTCCAAGCGGTTCCAGCCCAGCAAGTGGGTAACTCTTCTTGAGAAAGACGAAGAATTTAAGAAGCATGTTATGGAAAAGATGGATGAAGTTGTAGTCCAGAAGTTTGATAAGCGTGAAGGCGATGCTTCAGAGTTCTATGAGGTAGACAAAGCCTCTTGACAGCGTGCCTCCACCCTGTTATATTATGGGGTGGAGGTAATCTATGAAGCGTGTACTCGTTATCGACGCCCTCAATATGTTTTTGAGGGCGTTTATTGTTGATCCCAGTCTGTCTCAGCACGGACAGCCAATCGGTGGCATCAAGGGATCATTCAAGATTTTACAAAAATTGGTAAGAATTACAAAGCCAAATGAAATTGTTATCTGCTGGGATGGACCCAATGGTTCACAAAAGCGTAAGACTCTGAACTCAAACTACAAAGAAGGTCGTAAGCCCCTGCGTTTGAACCGCGCTGTTCACAATCTAACTGAAAATGAAGAGCTACAGAACAAATTGTGGCAGCAGATGAGAACAATTGAATACTTCAACCACATGCCCATCATTCAGCTTATGTTGGAAAGGGTTGAGGCAGATGATATCATTTCGTATGTTTGTAATTCTCGACATTATGATGGTTGGCAAAAGGTAATTGTCTCAAACGACAAGGACTTCTTGCAATTGTGTGACGAGGAAACTGTAGTCTACAGACCAACGACAGATAAGATTGAAACAAAGAAGACTGTGGTTGAGTCACTCGGTATCCATCCGACAAACATGGCTCTCGCCCGCGCAATGGTTGGTGACTCAAGCGATAACCTTCCGGGTGTTAGTCGTGTTGGCTTCAAAACAATTGCTGGTAAGCTACCCTTTATGGCAGAGGAGCGTTCTATCACAATTGATGAACTCATTGATCATTGTGAGAACATAGAATCAAAACTAAAAGTTTATAAGAACATTGTTAGTTCTCGTGCCCTTATCGAACACAACTACGACATGATGCAGCTATATTCTCCTCTTATCTCTGTTCAGGGCAAGCAGACCATTGATTATGGGCTTGAAAACTTTGAATGTGATTTTCAAAAAACAGAACTTCTCAGGCTTATGTTAGAAGATGGCTTTGGTGAGTTAAATTGGGAAGAGTTAAAAACATTCCTAAACAAAATTTCAAGGGAATGTAATGAGAAATGACACTATTTACTACCGAGGTGTAGTAAATGGAAGAACTTTACGAATTTGATGAAGATTTTCTCAACGAAGAGGAAGTTGAATTAGATGAAAAGAAGAAAAAGAAAAGTGGCGGCAAGAAAGACGCCTGCTATCACAAGGTAAAGGCTCGCTACGATGTGTGGCCATCTGCCTACGCCAGTGGCGCACTTGTCAAATGCCGCAAGGTTGGTGCTGCTAACTGGGGCAACAAGTCAAAGAAAAAGAACGAAGGCATCGAGTTTGACGATCACCTTCTTCAGATCATTAAAGAGGAATACGCAGCCGTCATAGCCGAAAAAAAAAAGTTAACGGCTAAGCCTTCTTCCGAGAGTAGCCTCAAAGACTGGTTTGGTCGCAAGGGTGCTCCCGGCAAGAAAGGAGGCTGGGTTGACTGCAATACTTGTCGCAAAGACAA
>Ga0181591_10001011_pt1 | contig 23800 bp, 21 predicted proteins | sample 071ome_33_FD_133757 | JGI IMG/M metagenome (GOLD analysis project Ga0181591, IMG submission 133757) | Coastal salt marsh microbial communities from the Groves Creek Marsh, Skidaway Island, Georgia - 071412AT metaG (megahit assembly) | ecosystem: Environmental > Aquatic > Marine > Intertidal...
TAGTCTCGGGTGCCGCGGCTTTTGTAGAAAGCACCCCAACGCAGGTCGTGCAAGGTCGTTTCGGGCGGCCACCCGAGCTCTTCCCACAGGCGATGAGTCAGCAAAGCATCGAGCCCTGCACATTCGTCGACTTCATTGAAATGTGGAAGCGCCTTTCCTTCATAGAGCCAGGAACCATCTTGCGAAGAACGCACCGGTGGGCGGTCGGTGTTGTTGAGCAAACCTTCCACCAAATCACTGGCAGGCATGAGATCCTTCAAACCTTGCTGGTATTGAATCCCAATGGTGGCGCAACCGAACGCATCGGCTAAACGCAGAGAGGCGATGTACATCTTGCATTGCCAAAGCACCTGCGAAAGGGTGAGGTCCTTTTCTTCACGCTCCCCAAAAACAAACTTCACTCCCTTCTTGCAAAGCCACGCATAGACAGCTTCCGCTTCGGTATCAGTCACCTCTCGGGATTCGGCATAGAGAGCCGATTGGCTCAAACGCTCCTTGAAAACGCCGGTTGGATGGAGAAGTTCATCGGGAATAATGGCATTATGCATCCCCATGCACCCCTCATCAAACACTCCCATGATGGCCTTTTCACGTTGCAAGCGTTTGGCAACACTCGATCCCAATGCCTCTTCCTGCTGGGAAACACGACAAAAACCAAGAGGCCGAACATGGCTTTGATCATGCGTAATCGTCCCTTCCTTCAACCACTGCCGCAGACCTTGTCGAAAGAAGTCATCCTTGAATTGCTCGCTCCAGATCGTGCTGTAGGAAACTCCCATCTTGGTCAGTGAGCCATTCAGGTTGAGCATCCCGACCAAGCCAGGCCAAGTGCCACTCCAATTGGCGACGGTCAGGATGGGGCCTTGGTGAGTTGAGAGGCCTGGAAGCAAATGTTGGCTGTACTGCCAGACCGATTCAGCAACGATGAGAGGGGCTTGGGGATCCACCCCTCTAAAAACCTCAAGACCCATTTTCTGCGAATCAATGAAGCCGTGGCGTTTCATTGGGTCGTAAGCATGGGCGCGCAACACTTTCCAACCTTCCTGACGAAGAGCTGCGGTCAGCGCGCGCTCCATCTTCTTTTGTTCCTGCCAGCACTTTTGATTGGCAGAAAGCCGCAAATCACCATTGGCTACTAAAACGACCGTCCGAGGTGCTCCCCCAGAACTTTTTAAACGCTCAGACATGATGGCATTCATGTTAATCAAACCACCACTGGTGGCGAGTTTTAAAGCGATGAACGGGAGCTTTGAAGGCCGACGACCTCGGGCTCTTGCCTCCACTTGAGAAACCACCCCAACAAAGCAGGGCCTCCTACCAAACATTCACGCAATCTCTTGCCCACGGAGAGAGAAAGGCAAGCAGCAGGAGACACCCCCAGGGCAGCACCGATGAGGGTAAGGGCCCCCTCCTGGATACCCAACCCAGCTGGCACGATAAAACCTGCCATGCGCACTGTTTGCCCCAGGCTTTCAAAGATCACGGCCTCGACATAGGTCACCGGGTGACCCATCCAGCCCATGATAAAGTAAACTTCCCCAGCCATGGCAAAGCGAAAACACATTCTCCAGGCGAAGCTCTTGAGGAGCTTGGTGCGATTGAGATACAGCTCCCCAACCCGTGCATCCATCGCTTGAGCGAGCTTTGCCCCTTCTTGCTTGCTCTGAGATTTCAATATTTTCTGAATCCAACGATGGCCCAAGGTCATCAAACCGCGTCTTTGCATCCGCCAAAAACCAAAGGCGAGCAGCGAAAGCAATCCGATTCCAGCCAAAGCCAGTCGAAAAGTAGCTTGATCAAATCGAAAGGCGAGTAGAAGACCAAGGCCCAATGCGCCAAAACAGCACTGAGTGACAAGCTGAAAGGTCTTATCCAGAATCATGGCTGCCCAAGGAACCAGATCCCGAGAGGGAGAACTCAACATCCGGGCCTTGGCGATCTCTCCCCCCACCTGGGCTACCGGGAGAAGCCAGTTGCAGGCAAGGCCGACCCATGTTGCCCTCACCACCCTGGGCAATGGATAAGCATGCTGAGAACAAAAAAAGGCTTTCCAGGAAAGGGTAGCGAAAAGGATAGGAAGGAGAAAATAAGGAACTATCCAGCCAAAACGCCATCCCGTATGACGCACCAGAGGCAGGATCTCATCCAGGCCCACGTGATTCAGCAGACCAAGCAGGAGCAGGACCCCCACCCCAAAGGCGACCCACTGGCTTCTTATTTTCATGGCGCCTGGGTCTTTTGATCTGCCATCCAGCGGAAAGGGGACCCATGAGTCGCGCCTTTGGCATGAGGCATCGGTCGACTCTTCATAACCAAAGGGTGATTTTTTTTGGTTCGGTTATTGACACTGAGGGACTATTTTGATCTTTTATCACTTCCTATTTTGGGAGACTTTTCAATCATGTACGCGGTTTTAGAGACAGGTGGCAAGCAATACCGAGTGAAATCCGGTGACAAGTTCGAGATCGAACGCTTGAATGTGGAGGCAGGCCAGTCGGTAACGTTCGACAAGGTCCTCCTCATCAACCAGGATGGCAACTTTAAAGTGGGCACCCCTACGGTGGAATCTGCCACCGTGGTGGCTGATGTGTTGCTACACAAAAAAGGACCCAAGGTCACCAGCTTCAAGATGAGACGGCGTAAGGGCTATCAGAAAACCATCGGTCATCGCCAGCAGTTGACCTTGGTTCAAGTCAAAGAGATCAACGCTTAACCACAGATTCATCATGGCACATAAAAAAGGACAGGGAAGCTCACGAAATGGTCGCGACAGCAACAGCAAACGCTTAGGTGTCAAAAAATTTGGCGGCGAAGTGGTCAAAGCAGGCAACATCATTATCAGGCAGAGAGGCAGTCGCTTTGTCCCCGGATTAAACGTGGGTCAAGGACGTGACTGGACTCTATTCGCGCTGGCCGATGGCAAAGTCCTTTTCGACAAGGGCAGTCGCCGAGTCAACGTGCAGCCAGTTGCTTAACCCGGGAACCTGTTAAAGCAGACCCATATATCCAATTTTGAGTAAGGCGGGGTCCAGGGCCTCGCCTTTTTTCATGCTTTCCTAGCATTCAGGACTTCTATGTTTGTCGATTCGGTCAAAATTGTTGCTCGCGCGGGTCATGGTGGCAACGGATGTGTCGCCCTGCTCAGGGAGGCTTTCCGCCCCAAGGGTGGCCCTTGTGGGGGAGATGGCGGACGCGGCGGTGACATCGTTCTGGAAGCTTGCCACGATATCAACAATCTGATTGCTCAGTATTACTCTCCCCGCATCGTTGCCAAGAACGGTCTCCCAGGGCAAGGGAAGGGAAAAACGGGCAAAAGCGGTCCGACGGTGGTGGTGAAAGTGCCCTGTGGGACGACCATTTGGCGATTGGTAGACCCTGAAACGGCACGCATTCAAGAGGCTTACCAAAGAGGTTCAGACTCCGGGCAGGAAGATCTTTCCGAATTGGAAGCATCCATTGAAGAAACGGGGGCCACTGATGGTATGATTCGCCACCAGGGGAGCGAAAGGGCCGTTGAAATTGATTTGGAACAAAACCAAGAGGAGGAAACCGACTCAGAACCTCGCCTGCAAAAGGAACTGGCAGCCGATCTTGTGGAGGACGGTCAGCGCTTCGTGCTCTGCAGAGGGGGTAAAGGCGGCCTGGGCAACCAACACTTCGCCAATTCCAAACATCAAACGCCGCGGTTCGCACAACCTGGACAACCAGGCGATGAAGGCACCTTCCTGCTGGAACTGCGCATCCTTGCGGAAATCGGCTTGGTAGGCTATCCGAACGCAGGAAAGTCCACCCTGCTCACCGCCATTTCCAAGGCACGCCCCAAAATCGCCCCCTACCCTTTCACGACCCTACACCCGCAAATTGGAGTGCTTGAGTTCAGCGATTATCATCGTATTACGGTATGTGACATTCCAGGTCTGATTGATGGCGCTCATCAAAACGTAGGCCTGGGTCATGCCTTCCTCCGGCATATTCAGCGCTGCCGGGCGCTTGTGTTGCTCATCGACATGGCGGGGACAGATGCGCGCAAACCTTGGGATGACTTCAAGCAGCTACGAAAGGAGCTCGAACTCTACGATCCGAAGATGCTGAATAAACCTTACGTCGTTGCCGCCAACAAGATGGACATGGAAGAGTCACAGGCCCATCTACGCTCATTCAAGAGACGGCTGCGCGGGGTGAAAGTCATCGAGTTGGCCGCCGCATTCGATGAAGGGGTTTCCCCCCTCAAGGATGTCATGCGAGCCATGGCCGCCCAATCACCTCAAGAAGTGTGAGTCAGCCCAACACAAAAGGAGCTGGGGGGACCAAGGAGGGAGAAACCACTTAGAAACCACCTCGGTCATACACACATGCATGGACTAAAACGACTCTCCCTGCAACGATTTGGGTGGCTCCAGAATGGTTTGTAGGATGATCGCTTGCCTCAGCTGACTGGGGTCTCTCAGAGATCGACGGGTCAAAGCGAAGGACACCATACCCCCTGGTTGAGCAGGAGTTTTCAACCTTCTGGAAGGACCTTGGCTTTTCACCGCCTCAAGCTCACGCGTAGCTTTTTCGACAAGGGACGACGCTTGATCCAAGACGGCTATGGAGGGAGTGGTAGACCCCACTTTGGAAGAAGGTCTCCCGCTGGGCCTTGTAGGAGGAGGCTTGGGCAGAGGAGGCGGAACCACTGCGGGTGCCTTGGGTCTTTCATCGATCACCTCGCTCATTTCGGCAGCCTCGGCAACCTTGCGCAATTCATCTTGAAGTCGCTCAAAAAGACCGGATGGCTGAGAGGCCGGAGAGGGCTGAGGATTCTTCCGGTGGCGATAGGCTCTGGCTGAAGGCTGGGAAGAGTCAGGGGCCTCCTGGCTTGCACTCGGGGTGGAACGCCTTACAGGCGCGACAGGCATCGAAGATTCCTGCGCACGAGCAGCCTTGCGTCTCTTGCCGATCCAGTCTGCCACCACCCCTAGCAAGGCAAACAGCAGAAACAGAAGGGATCCTCCATCCATGAGAGCAACTTTATCCATAAGGGAGATAGCCTGTCAGGAACTCAACGAATTATGTAATGAGATGAGAACTGAATCACCCTTTAAGTTCGCCATCAGGGCCTTCATCCTCACCACCAATGGCATCGCGCATGGAAGTATCAGCCTGGATATTTTTGAGACGGTAGTAATCCATCACGCCAAGATTACCTGATCGGAAGGCTTCTGAAATGGCTAGAGGCACTTGAGCCTCAGCTTCCACCACTCGCGCCCGCATTTCGGCGACGCGCGCCACCATCTCCTGCTCGGTGGCCACAGCCGCAGCTCTCCGAACTTCGGCTTCGGCCTGGGCAATGAGCTTATTCGCATCGGCTTGCTCAGCCTGAAGCTTGGCACCTACATTCTCCCCCACATCCACATCAGCAATGTCGATGGAGAGGATTTCAAAGGCTGTATTGCTGTCGAGGGACTTCCCAAGCACTGTCATGGAAATGCGGTCGGGGTTTTCCAACACATCCTTGTATGTGTCGCAGGACCCCACGGTGGAAACAATCCCCTCGCCGACTCGGGCAATAATAGTATCTTCGGTTGCGCCCCCCACAAAACGATCCAGACTGGTTCGAACCGTGACGCGAGCCCTTGCCTTGATCACGATCCCATCCTTGGCCACGGCATCAATGGTTCCTTTGCCCACATTCGGGTTAGGACAGTCGATCACCATCGGATTGACTGAAGTTCTCACCGCCTCAATCACTGATTTCCCAGTTCCCTTCGTGGCCAAATCGATGGCGCAAGCACTGTCAAACTCTAGGTGAATATTCGCTTTACGAGCGGCTATCAAGGCCTGGACCACCGCCTCGATGTTTCCTCCAGCCAAAAAATGTGTCGAAAGCTCATCGATACTGAGGGGTAAACCAGATTTGATAGCGGTGATTCGGACATTAACAACAGGACCCACTGGGACACCACGCAATCTGAGGGCGATCAGCTCGGTGTAGGACACTTTGGCACCTGAGGTCAAAGCTCGAAGCCAGATCGCAAAGAAATTGAAAAAAACGATCGCCCCGACCAAGCCGATCAGAACGATGATTCCGATGAATACGTAAGTTAAACTGCCTTGATTTTCCATAAAAATTTACTCCTGTTATTATAAATACGTTTCTGCTGCGAAAAAGGTGACAAACTAAAACCACTCTTTGGCGAATGAGGGGGAGATTAATCTATTTGTCGAACCACAATACGAACACCATCAGCCTCGACAACCTTAACCGAGGCACCTGCCAAAATCATACCGCCCTCACTGACAACATCCAATTTACCTCCGCCCGTCATACGGACAGCCCCACTGGGTCGCAAATCGGTAATCGCAACACCTTGTTGACCTTGCAAACTCGGGTCGCGTTCGTTCAGCTTTCCGATCGCTCCCTTGGATATGAGGGCTTTTCCGATAGAGCTCCTCGGAAACCACCACAACCATATTAGAAACTCCACCAGACCAATGCCCACAATAGCCAAAGCAATATAGTGAGGCGTGGCGCCATCATAAATCTTGTATCCAGAAACAATGGCTCCCAGAAAACAAAGGGCACCTACAGAACCTGCGATCATACCTGGCAGAAGAATTTCTGCAAAAATCAAGAGCGACCCTAAAACGGTCAATGTCACAATAGTGACCATAATTGAAATCTAACCACGTTTTATGTACCACACAAGTCTCAAACCCATCCCCTTCCAGCCAGACATTCAGTCAAAAAACCAAACTCACTGATGGCTCATGCTCAGGATGCGAGGGAACATGGATCAAGACCCAGCTATGGATGATTCGAAGTCATTGGTCGTATTGAAATGCATTGCCAAATGCAGGACGAATCTCTATCGCTAAGAGGCATGCAAGCATGCTCACGACGTGGATTTCTTTCCACCGGCGTCCTGGCAGTCGCAGGAGGTTCCATGATGCCCCATCAAACCACCCAAGCACAATCCAACGGCCTTATTGCAGCCAAAAAACCTGTTTTTGTTTCGACCTGGAATTTTGGGAAGCCCGCCAACGAGGCCTCCTTGCGGCGATACAACGAAGGGGGCTCCCTTTTGGATGCCGTTGAAGAGGGGATTCGACTGACTGAAGCAGACACTTCCAATGCCTCGGTAGGAGCGGGTGGAAAACCAGCAGCCCACGGCAAGGTGCAGCTCGATGCCTGCATCATGTATGGCCCGGGATCGAAAGCGGGCAGTGTCGGAGGCATCGAGGACATCAAGCACCCCATTTCTGTTGCCAGGGCCGTCATGGAAAAAACTCCCCATGTCCTGTTGGTGGGACAAGGAGCTCGGGATTTTGCGATGGAACAGGGATTTGCGCCCCAGAATCTCCTCACCCCGCAAGAGCACGAAGCCTGGAAAACTTGGAAGAAAGAAAAACAATCCCTGGAAGTCGGTGAGGACAATCATGATACCATCGCTTTGGTAGGGTTGGACAAGGACGGCACTCTGGCTGGGGGTTGTTCCACCAGCGGACTGGCTTACAAAATGCCCGGCCGCGTCGGTGACTCACCCATTTTGGGAAGCGGGCTCTACGTGGACAATGAAATCGGCGCTGCCGGAGCTACAGGCGTGGGAGAAAACGTCATGCGCTTCTGTGGATCCTTCATGGTGGTGGAATACATGCGACAAGGACTCAGCCCGGAAGACGCCTGTGCCGAAACGATTCGCCGGATTGCACGACTCGACGGTCGCCCCATCGAAGAACTTCACATCAACTTCATCGCCGTCAATAAACAAGGTCAATTTGGCGCTGCAGGAACTGGGAGCGGTTTTCCCTATGCGGTGACCTACCCCGGTTTCAGCGAAGTTCTTCAGAGCAAGGCGTTGAGCCAGAAAGCAATCGGAATCGAAGGCGGCAACGCGCCCATTGAGGAACAACAATAGGATCTGATCAATCTTCCTCATCCCTGGAACCTCTTAAAAAACGATGCGGCTCAAGCGCTTGCTACTCATCGACGCAGTCAAGTGGGCTGATGTGTATGAGCCTGGCCACCGACTTCGCGATGTCGATGGGTGGTTTCGCCGCGCAATCGGCGAGGACCCGACTCTGAGCCTGCAAACATGCTCCATTGAAGCGGACCTGGAAGCGGCCCTGAATCAAGAAATCGATGGCGTCATCATCTCAGGATCACCCAGAGATGCCTGGAGCGATGACCCTGCTGGGCTGAATTTGCTCCATAGCCTCAAGATCTGTGAAACCCGACAGATCCCCACTCTTGGGGTTTGCTATGGACATCAGATTCTGGCCCGGTTTCTAGGGGGTAAGGTCGACCGGCATCCTCAGGGGCTGCAACTTTACACTGGCACCATCCACCTGAGACCCGAAGCGATGGAGTGCCCGCTGTTCGAGGGATTGGGCCCTTCGTTCCCAGCGATCAGCGGACATGCAGACTCGGTGCACAGCCTCCCGGAGGGTTGTCAGTGGCTTGCCGAAAGTAAGGACACCCCAATTCAGGCCTTCCACTACGAGAACTTGTTCTTTGGCGTTCAATTTCACCCCGAATTCACCGGTGAAATCATCCACTATCTGTGGAGCCATCGCCTTGAAACATGGCGTTCGATGGTAACCTTTGATCTGGGAGAGCGCATTGACAATCTGAAAGATGCCCCGGGGACACAACGCATTCTGACTCAATTTACCCGCAAAGTGGTCACGTGATTTTTTGACATACCATGACAACACAAACTTCTTTTTCCTTCCCCACATCCATTGAGTGTGGATCCGGACTCATACAGACCATCGGCAAGCCTCTGAAAGCCCTTGGCATCGACAGGCCACTGGTGGTCTGCGATCGGTTTCTACCGGAAACAGAGGCCTTCGAAAAGGTCGGAGGGGCCTTGCAACAAGCAGGCTTGGTGGAGGACATGACACTGTTCCGTGAAGTACATCCCAATCCTGTCGAAGCCGATGTGCGTGGTGCGGCTGAAGCTTTCAGACGAGGGACCTGCAATGGCATCATTGGCCTTGGAGGAGGCAGTGCCTTGGATGTTGCCAAGGTATGCAGGTTGCTCATTGAAGACCCTGGTTTTGCTCTAGAGGACAGCAAGAAGCTTTATGAAAAAGCATGGACTGACCTCCCACCCTTCGTCGCCATTCCGACGACTGCAGGGACCGGCAGCGAGGTTGGACGCAGCAGCGTGATCACCCTGGAGACGACCGGAGCCAAGGCTGTCATCTTTCACCCCAAGCTGCTCGCCGACCACGTCATCCTTGATGCATCCCTGACCGTATCCCTTCCGGCTCACTTGACCGCAGCGACTGGGTTAGATGCACTGACCCATTGCATTGAATCGTTCACTTCCCCCGTGCTGCATCCGCTGTGCGACGGGATCGCCCTGGAGGGGATTGGCATGGTGGCAGAACATTGCCTGAACGCCGTCCAGGAACCGGACAACCTCGAGGCACGACAAGGGATGCTGCTGGCGGCCATGATGGGCGGCATTGCCTTCCAGAAAGATCTGGGATCCACACACTCCATGGCACATCCCCTTTCCGACCTTTGCCATTTGCATCATGGCCTCGCCAATGCCCTGTGCTTGAGTGCTGTCATGCGATGGAATGCCAGCAAGAAACCCGGTCTCTACGCAAGGGTCGCTGTGGCAGCAGGACAATCCTTTGGAGATCCAGCTCAAGGTGATCCAGCCGCCATTCAATGGGTGGAAGGCCTCATTGAAGCCTGTGGCATTTCGACGGGGCTTGCCCATCATGGCGTCGGCGAAGAAGAGTTGGAGGCGCTTGCTGATCTCGCCATCCAGGACCCTTGCCACCAAACCAACCCCATCTCCATGACGCGGGATGATTTTCTCACGCTTTACCGCCAATGCCTATGAAACGCCTTGTAACCCAGCCCTTCATCAACGGGGAGCTTGATCAAAGTCCTGAAGGAAGCCGACTCCCACAGATCAATCCCGCGACCGAAGAAGCCCTCACAGAAGTCCGGGGGGCCAGCCTTTCCTCTCTCGAAAAGGCGATTGAAGGCGCGCAGCAGGCCTTTGAACAAACATGGAAATCCTTTGGCATGCGACAGAGGGCAGATGTGCTTTTTGCCATTGCGGCAGCCATTCGCGAAAACCTGGAGGCGCTTGCCACATTGGAAAGCCACAACATCGGCAAACCAATTCGTGATGCCCGTGATGAAATCGAACTAGGGTCCCGCATTTTCGAGTATTATGCCGGTGCCATCAGCAAGGCACATGGCCAGACACTCCCTGTCGCCAAAGGAGGCCTGGACCTCACACTCAGGGAACCCATGGGAGTAGTGGCAGGGATCGTTCCATGGAACTTCCCTTTCCCCATTGCGTGCTGGAAAGTGGCACCTGCCCTCGCTGCAGGAAACACTGTTTTGCTCAAGCCCGCATCGATTTCAGCTCTCACGGCTCTGGCGTTGGGCCAGCTTGCCCACGAAGCAGGTCTTCCAGCCGGAGTGCTCCAGGTCATTCCTGGCCCGGGCCAAGAGATTGGAGAAGCCTTGGCCCAACATGCACTGATTCGAAAAATATCTTTTACCGGATCCACCGAGAGTGGAGCTCGGATCATGGCTCTGGCAGCTCCGGGAATCAAACGTGTCTCTCTGGAACTGGGCGGCAAATCACCCAACATCGTCTTTGCCGACGCCGATCTGAGCAAAGCTGCCTCTCAATCACCCCTGAGCGTCTTTGCCAACACAGGTCAGGATTGCTGTGCCAGAAGTCGGATGTTTGTGGAAGCATCCATCTATGATACCTTTGTGGAACAATTTCTGGAAGCGACCCGAACCCTCAAGATTGGGGATCCTCTTTCCGATGAGACAGAGTTGGGGCCCATGGTGTCGGCGGCACAACGTTCCAGCGTCGAATCTTACATCGAAAGTGCCCGCAAGGAGGGAAGGACGCTGGCATGCGGAGGCGACCGTCCGCACTCCAAGGGCTATTACCTGAACCCCACGGTGATTCTGGAGACCGAAACCAACGATCGATGCTGGAAGGAGGAAATTTTTGGCCCGGTCGTTTGTATCCGTCGTTTTCATGATGAGGAAGAGATGTTACGTGAGGTCAATGACACGCCCTACGGGCTCAGTGGATCCATCTGGACACAGCATCTGGCCAAGGCCATCCGCGTGGCTCGCAGGGTTGAAAGTGGGGTCTTAAGTATCAACACCCATGCCAGTGTTCACGTTGAAGCACCCTTTGGAGGCTACAAGCAAAGTGGCATTGGTCGGGACCTTGGAATGCACGCCCTGGATGGGTATTCCGAAATAAAAAATATCTTTATCGCTGAGGATTGATCTAATGAGCATGAACCAAAAAACATTGAAACAACTCATTGAGCGTGGCGAGATCCACACCGTCGTCGTTGCTTTCCCGGATGTCCTCGGGCGCCTGGTGGGTAAACGCTTCACCGCAGATTTCTATCTCAGTCAGGTGGCGGCCCACGGCACCCATGCCTGCAATTATCTTCTAGCCGTCAACATGGAGATGGATCCTCAGGACGGGTTTCAGGTCGCCAATTGGGAGAGTGGTTTTGGGGATTACGAAATGAAACCCGACCCCGCCAGCCTCAAGATCCTGGCCTGGCAACCTGGCACCGCCCTCGTCATCTGCGACTATCTGCACCACAATGGCAAAAGGGTGGAAGAAGCACCGAGGTCGGTCCTGCAGCATCAGCTAGACGCCCTCAAAAAGAAACGCACACGCGCCATGATGGCCAGTGAGTTGGAATTTTACCTCTTCGATGCCACCTATTCAGCTGCGTTCGATGCCGATTATCGCCACTTGCGCCCCTCAAGTGATTACCGCATTGACTACCACCTGCTCCAACCCGGCCGCGATGAAAACATTCTGGGGAGCATCCGCAGGGAATGCAGCGCCTCAGGCATCCCTGTGGAATGCAGTAAAGGCGAATGGAGCCGCGGCCAGCATGAGGTCAACGTGGAGTATGCTGAAGCTCTTGAAATGGCCGACCGACATGTCCTCTTCAAGCAGGCCATCAAGGAAATTGCCCACCGTGAGGGTAAATCAGCCAGCTTCATGCCCAAATTTGCGGAAGAGGAAGCGGGTAACAGCTGCCACATCCATCTATCCTTGCAGCAAGGGGGTAAGAACCTCTTCTGGGATTCAAAGAAAAAAGCGCCTTCGCGAGTCTTTCATCAATTCCTCGCGGGCCTTCTGAAATACAGCCCTGAGCTTTGTCTGTTTTTTGCACCGACCATCAATGCCTATAAGAGGTATCAATCTGCCAGCTGGGCTCCCACGCGCATGGCCTGGTCCATGGACAACCGTACCGTGGGTTTTCGTGTGGTTGGCCAGGGCACCTCATTCCGAGTGGAAAACCGTATGCCGGGAGCCGATGCCAACCCCTACCTCGCATTCGCAGCCATGATAGCAGCAGGAAAGGCAGGTGTGGATGAATCTCTGGACTGCCCCAAGGATTACAAAGGAAACGCCTACAGCGACCCCAGCCTCCCTGCCTTGCCGTCAAGTCTTGCTGAAGCCACGGATTTATTTGAAGGCAGTTCGTTGGCTCAAAAAGCCTTTGGCCCGGAGGTGGTGGAATTTTACGTCCACACCGCTCGCCTGGAAATCCAGGCTTACAACCAAGCCATCACGGATTGGGAGAAACGAAGGTATTTTGAGAGGATCTAGATGTTGATGCATGAGGTAGTCCTCCAATCGTGCGTTTGAATGGGCTACATCAGGCCAGAATCCAGGTAACTCTGCAGCAAAATGGCTGCAGACATCGAATCGACCTTTTGCTTCCGTTTATCACGCCTTACATCGGCCTCGATCATGACTCGGTTAGCCTGGGCACTGGTCAATCTCTCATCCCATGTCCGGATGGATACATCCACTTTTTCCTGCAGTCTTTGCACGAAAGCTTTTACTTTTTCGGCTGCAGGTCCATAGCTGCCGTCCATGTTGCGAGGCATGCCCACAAGAATGAGCTTTAACTGACCCTCCCACTGTTCGTGGATGTAGGTCTCGATGGCCTCGGGTGGTTCCGCTGGCACATAGGGCTCGGGCTGAGCAATCATCAGCATGTCATCGCTGATGGCCACGCCGATCCGAACGGTTCCGTGATCCAGTGCCAGAATACGCGTGCTCATGGGTAAAGAGGGGTGCTGTGGAGCCGCTACTTGGCGGCGTGTTTCAGGGCCTCTCGAGCTGCCTCGACAGTGGCATCGATATCTTCGAACGTGTGAGCCGCTGAGATGAAACCGGCTTCAAACGCAGAGGGTGCCACATACACCCCATTTTCCAACATGGCATGAAAGTAGGGTTTGAAGCGATCGCGATCACACGCCATGGCATCGGATAAATTCCGAACGGGATGGTCCCCAAAATAACCACAGAACATGGAACCACTGCGCTGAAAGGTCATGGGTAGACCCGCCTCCTGGGCTGCTTCAGTCATCCCTCTTTCAAGTCGCGCACCCAGGCTTTCCAGCTTTTGATGTACTTCACCCGACTCTAGAGCCTCCAGGGCAGCGATACCAGCTGCCATCGCCAAAGGGTTCCCACTGAGGGTTCCCGCCTGATACACAGCCCCCAGAGGCGCCAGATGATCCATGATATCCGAGCGACCGCCAAAAGCAACTACGGGCAATCCACCTCCGCTGATTTTACCAAAACAGGTGAGAACTGGACGGATGCCATAACGCTCTCCAGCCCCCCCGCGCGACACGCGGGATCCGGTCATCACCCCATCAAAGATCAGCAAGGCCTGATGCTCTTCGGTCAGAGCCCTCAACCCGGGCAAAAAGTTTTGATCAGGCAAAATCAATCCGGCATTGCCCACGATGTGCTCAAGAATAATGGCGGCCACTTCTCCACGGTTGGCTTCCAGCGCCGCCTCAACAGCACTGAGGTCATTGTAGGGAAGCACGATGGTGTGTTCGGTAAAGGCTGGCGGAACTCCCGCACTGTCCGGATGTCCAAAGGTCAAGGCGCCCGAACCTGCCTTCACCAGAAGCGAATCGGCATGTCCGTGATAACAACCATCGAACTTGATCACCTTGTGACGGCCAGTGGCTCCGCGGGCCAGGCGAATGGCACTCATGCAGGCTTCGGTGCCGGAATTGCACAAGCGAACCTTTTCCACGCTGGGGAAAAACTGCTTGATGAGGTTTGCCATACGGGGCTCATGGGGATTGGGAATCCCAAAGCTGGTCCCTTTCTCAGCCGCCTGCTGAATGGCTTGAATAATCGTGGGCGCGGCATGCCCAAGGATGGCAGGCCCCCAGGTACCTACGTAGTCAATGTAGGTGTTTCCATCCACATCCCAGATGTGGGCTCCCTTGGCACGATCCACGAAGAAGGGTTCACCGCCCACGGCGCGGAAGGCGCGTACAGGGGAGTTGACCCCACCAGGAATGTGCTTGAGTGAAGCTTCAAATAAGGCCTTGGATTGTTCGGTAAGTCTCATCTTCAAAAATCATTTGCCATCGCAGTCCGTCCTCAGATTTCCAATACCTTTTCAAACTGACTCAAGATGCGGGGCTTACCCTTGCGGATGAGGATCACATCTTCGAGGCGAACCCCACCGGTTCCATGGTAATAAAGACCCGGCTCAACGGTCATCACATGACCGGCTCGCATGATATCGGAGGAATGCCGCCCCATGCGCGGCCATTCATGAATTTCCAGACCAAGCCCATGGCCGGTGCCATGGAAGAAGCCACTCATGCGTCCCTTGATTCGCCCACTCTGGTAACCGTGAGTGGCGAAAACCGATTCCACCTGTTCATGGATGGCATGTCCACTCACACCATCCCGAGCCATGTCCATGGCGCTCTCCTGAGCCTCCATCACCGCGGCATACTGTTTACGCACTGCCTCACTGGCCTTGCCGCGCACCACCGTTCGTGTCATATCTCCGAAATAACCCGTTGTTTCGACGCGCGGAAAGATATCCAAAATGATGGGCACATCTGCCTTGAGAGGACCTGAGCCACGATCGTGAGGATCGCATCCCTGATTGCCTCCGGCGACAATGGTATTACTGGCCTGCCCACCCTCCTGACAAATCGCCGTATGAATCACCGATCGCAATCGCTCCGATGTCAGCGTAGCCCCACGCCACTGAAGCACCGAGCGCGCTCCCTTCTTGGATTGCTTGAGCGTACGGATCGCCACCTTGAGCCCTACCTCCGTCATGCGCAGCGCCTGTCCAAGCAGGCGCACCTCTTTGGGGGTTTTGATCATGCGTTCCGGGAACACATCCCGAGCATGAATCTGAATCTTGGGGATCCGTTGAGAAATCACCTGAGCCATCTTCAAGGGAAAGGTGTTGGGCACGGCGATGCTTGTCACGCGCTTCTTTTGCAAGATCCAAGCCGCCACTTCACCCCACCCCGCCTTGTCCATTCCTTGCTTCTTCAGTAGCCCCTGAATGCGAGTCAGAGAAAGGATTTCACAATGGGGTGCTTCCTTGGCTGCTCGATCCCATTCCAAATCACTCATGCAGAGATATTCCCGCCCTTTGAGACGGAGGTAAATGAAGGGATCGGGAACAAACATTCCGGTTGCATAAAGCATGTCCGCGCTATGTTCGCTGTCGGCAATGATGAGCACGTCTGCAGCCTTACCTAATGCGGTTGCAGCCTTCTTTTGAGTATCGATCATGCAGTGATGAAAAGGAGGTTTATTGAACGTAGGTGGAAGAAATAAAATAAAGTCGCCCGGCTTCGAGGCCAGGGACCTCGAGCCCAAGATCCAGTTTGATCTGTGCATTCCCTGGAACGGCGCTTTGGATGCGAAAAAGAGAAGAAAAGGAAAACGGTTGCTCGTAGGCAACTAGTTTGGCATCGGTTAATCCAGCCAAAGACTTCGCACGCTCAAACGCCCTGTCCATGTCACCCAACTCGTCTACCAGACCCAATTCCCAGGCCTGCTCTCCGGAGAGAATGCGTCCATCCGCGTATTGCTCCCATTGCTCGGAAAGTGAGCGGACCGCCTCACCATCCTGAGAGGCCGCCCAGCTTCTCCCATCGCGAATGACTTCCTTGAAGCGTAGAAAGGTCGTGTCCACCATATCCTGAACCAGGGCTCGCTCCTCTTGAGAAATTTCCTCAGGCTTCTTCTCCCCACTGAGCATGTCCTTGAAACGCCCACTCTTGAAGACATTGGGCGCCACCCCCACCTTATCCATCAGGTCACGATAATTGTAGCCATGCATGATCACACCGATGCTACCCGTAATGGTCAGTGGATGCGCAACAATCCATCGACAGGGCGCCGAAACGTAATAGCCACCACTGGCAGCAAGCCCCCCCATACTGGCAATGACCGGCTTCCCGGAGTCCTCCTGAAACCGACGGATGCGCTCGTAAATTCTGTCGGAGGCGAGGACTTCACCTCCGGGAGAGTCCACTTTCAGGATCACGGCCTTGATCGCATAGTCCTCTTCTGCACGATCCAGCTGATCATCGACCCAATCGACCATTCCAGCTCCCCCACGATCCACGGTAAAGCTGGAGATGATCCCCGTGATGTCCAGCACCAGCACCTTTTCCGAGGCCTCTGAGGGTTCCAGGACCGTCTCTTCGAGGCGGCCATGTTGCGGACCACCCCCTTCGCCAACCGTATCCACCCATTGACCGAAGTGTGCCAGGAGGCTTAATCCCAGCAATCCAGCCAGCAGGAAGATCATCAGCCACAAACCTCCACGTCTCGCAGGAGGAGCATAGGGCGTGTAGTAGCCTCGGTGCGGCAATGGGGGCATTCCCGGAGGGTTTCCCCCGTTCGGGGGCGTGTTCTCACTCATGGGTTGAACTTAGACAAGCGAAGCATCGTGAGCAAGCTGGAAGCCATACACATGGGCTGCATGAGAGGTTTATTCTGCTGCGGGAACCACTTCGGTCTCGCTGTAATCTCCCACGGTCCAATTGATATCCAGGCCTTCTGCCCACACCCCCAACCCATCAGCCTGAGCCTTTCGCTCGGCATCCAACAAAGCAAAGAGGGTTTCTCTCTTCAGGTGGGTCAGCTCGGAGCGCTTGAGCCGGGCCAGGCCGGACTCGATCATGTCCATGACAAGCGTTCGGCCCTCGAACTCGACATAGCCATGCCCGTAACGGATATCACTCATTTCGATGGACTGAAATCGGACAGGCTTTTTAAGAATCAGCTCTTCGAGAAAGGCCTTGGCCTGCTGACCCAGCTCCAAGGTATCGTCGCTGAGGCGAACGGCAAGGGTTGGTGCCTCCAGACCTCGAATCCTCAGAGCATAGACAAAGCCTTCCTGGATCTTGACGTAAACCCAATTCCCATCGAGCACCTTGACGATTTCGCCATCCCACCATTGGACACTTTGGTAAAGCTCTGGGTCGGCATTTTCCTGATACCAGCGATAATCCTCCACTTTCTGACGGATTTCCGGCTGCTGCCAAGCCCACCAACCACCGCCGACAAGGCCGATGAAAAGCAGCCACAAGAACACCTTCTTGACAACCCCTCCACGTGCTTGCTCACTCATAGATAAAAGGGTGACTCAGACGGCTATCAAGTCAATCCCCAAGTCGATACTAGGAGAGTGGAGAAGTCGCAAAATCTCCCGCAAAAGGTTTTTCATGCACAGGCACGTGATTCAACATATCCACTTGATCACCAATCCAAAAGGGGGTGTTGGGGACAACCTCGCACTGGCCGAGCAGGCGCGAAAGTTTTTCTTCTCCCATGGTGTGAGCTGTGAAGTCCACCCCACAGATGCACCAGGAGATGCGACGCAATGGAGCGCAGAAATCCCCCAAAAGCCTCAGACCTTGATCTGTGCCATGGGAGGAGATGGCACCATGCATGAAGTCATCAATGGAATGATGCAGCGTGAAGCCACTCTCCGAATGCCGGTTGCCTTGATCCCGGGTGGCACCGGGAATTCCTTCATGGAAGATCTTGGGCTGATCCACCCCAGGTCTGCCATGGAATCCATTCTTGGAGGGTCTCCTCAGCCCATTGATTTACTGGAATGCGCGCTCGATGGTGCCATCGAATACGCTTTTAATGTGTGTGGCTGGGGAATGATGGCCTCTGGCAATCAACGAGCTGAATCGATGCGCTGGATGGGACGTTCGCGCTATCATGCAGCAGGACTGCTCGAAATCATGCAGTGCCGAAGCAACCACGCTCAGTTGGAGGTCGATGGCAAGGATCTCTCGGCAGAATATCACCTGATTGCTGCCAGCAACTCACGAGTGGTCGGCAAGGGAATGCTGATGTCCCCCCATGCAAAGCATGACGATGGCCTCATGGACCTATTGATGCTGAAGAAAAAAGGGCGGCGCACTCTCATGAGGCTTTTCAAGGGCCTTGCCAATGGAACCCACATTCAGGATCCATCAGTCGAATATCAACAGGTCAGGGAATTCCGTGTGAGGACGCCCCAAAGCAATTGTTGGAATATCGACGGTGAAGTCCGGCGAGCCAATGAGATGAGCGTCTCCATTCGGTCAGGTCTCCTGAACTGGTGGCTTCCAGAAAAACGATGACTCGCTCAGTCAGTAAGCGACTTGATTGAGTAAACGGGTGCCTGAAGTCCCTCTGGATCAACCCACAGTTCCCCATAGCCACCCTGCGGACATCTTTCAATACCGCCAGGAGCTGGAACCAGATGAACCTTGAAAGGTTTCCAGAGATGCCTTGCATGCAAAGCCCGGCTCATTTTGTGCACGGCGGTCCCCATGCAATCGATCACGGGCATACCTGAAAGATAATGACTGAGTTCATAGATACAGGGAGCGTGGAGATGCCCCACCCAAGTGCCATCCAATTGGGAAAAACATCGGCGGATCCAAGGAAAGGCAGACAAAAAAGGTAAGGCCGAGGGGTCATGCAGGAAGAAAAGCAAACGATCCCCTGCTGGAATTTTTTGAATGCAGGCCTGCAACTCCTCAAGATGGGTCTCCCGCAGCGCATACCACGAGGAAAGCTGGTCCGGATCACAATCCAACTCGAATGAGGGTAAGGTGATCAAACTGGAATTCATGCCAATCAGGTGGACCCTCCCCAAAGAGCGGTAAAACAGGGAGCTGAGCCGCAGTTCGCTCAAACACCGATCGTAACTGGCCAGATCCATCCCGCCGACTCCCCCGAACATGCTCTTTTTCCCCAGGTCGTGATCTCCAATGATCCCCACAAAGCGACTGCCATGTTGACGCCTGAGTTGGCTTAAGCACAGCCGGGCACTTTGGAATGCTGCGTGGTCTGCGACCCCGATGAAGGCAGAATCACAGGAATAATCCCCCAACCCCAGGCAAAGGTCTGCGCTGGATTCGGCATCGATAAAAGTATCCAGCAAGCCATTCATGGCAAAAGGATCCCGCCTCCAGATCAGGCGACGATACATCTTGAGAAAGTATCGAAGCAACGGCTGGGAAACCGTCCTGGATTCATAATCCCCTCTGGCACATTCCAGATCCGAAGCGTAGTGAATGTCGGAAATCAACAGGATGCGGCGACGAATGGATGAGACGGGCTCACTCATTCTCTGACCCGAACCAGGAATTCCAAGAGATCGGCCACCTGCTGCACCGACAAGTCGGCCAGCAACCCCTCGGGCATCAGTGATATGCCTGTAGGATCCATGCGACTTACCTTATCTTTGGCAAACAAGCGGGTGAGACCACCTGCCTGCAACAATTCAATGGTGGATGCCGTTTCATTTGCAACCAAACCCACCCTGCCTTCTTCCTCCCCCTTTGAGATGATTTCATAAGCCATGAATTGGGGCTGAACCTCGCGATTGGGGTGGAGCACACTATCGAGAATCCGAGTTTTGCCGGAGGTTTTGACACTCACCATGTCCGGTCCAACCGCATGCCCCTTTCCGTTGGCACGATGACAGGAGGCACATCGCTGTTCGAAAATCTCTTCGCCATGCCGTGTGTTGGACTCCATGAGCAAGGCCTTTTTGAATCGATGGATGGAGGCGTCATCCATGGAAGAAGTCGGCACCTCGAGTAATGCTTTGGCCTTTGCCTGAACCGACGGGTCACGATGCCCCATCAATTGCTGACGTTGAGTGTAGGAGAGTTCGCGACCCAGCAATGGCATTTGCTCGATGCGCTGCAGGAGCCATTCGGCACCACTGGGAACCTCCATAAGATGACTCAAGATGGACTGACGGATGGCAGGCCCCAGTTCATCCCAGCGTTGCAACATGCCCTTCCAGTCAGATTCTTTGAGATGGGGCGCCATTGCCTTGAGTAGAGGCTTGCGAAACTCGGACCAACGGGTCTCCCAAAACCACGGCATCCAGGCGACTCTCAACTCTTCCTTCAGACCGGTGGCTACCAAAGACAGGAGACTCACGATCTCCCGGTAAGACCCACCCTCCAGTCTGACAAGGCGCTGCTGCAACCGCTGCCAGCGCTGCGTTTTCAATTCGGGAAGCATGACATCTTCCCAGGCAATCCCTGCCTGGGTCATGCCCTCATGCAGTCGCAGGAGCCAGCTGCAGGTCTCAGAAGATGGAGACATGGTGAAGAGGATGGATGCCACTTTCCCGACCGAAGTGCGATCTCCTTGAGCCCCCAGCACGAAGAAAAGAGCACCGGGGTCCTGAAGACCCTGGAGGCCGTCCCCACCATCCTTCAATGCACCCTCCATCAGCGGTTCCATCGCACGGCTCGCAGCGTTGAGCGCGGCAAATTCCATCCACCGCTGGTTGGAGCTTTCTTCCAGCATGCCCCTCCAAAGCAAGGCGGCTTGGCTGGAAGGAGGCAGCTCATGTCGGGCCAGGGCCAGAAGACATTCAAAGCGAGTCCGGTCGTTTTGGATCAACGCTTGGGCCGTCGACTCCCAGGCAGAATCAGGCAAAGAACCCTTCCAGTGAACCAGTCGCTTGAGGCCGTAGACCTGAACCCGTGGATCGGCATCGTTCAAGAGGGTGATCCAATCCGAAGGTGAGAGGCGATTCCACCCCATGAGCACCTGCCAGGCGTCCATGCGCAGGTGGCTTTGCTTTCCCTCTTGAGTCAGTTGCCGAAGCTTTGCTTCCAGCTCCAAGCGAGGATTCTCATACAGCAACCGCAAGGCGGTTTGACGATGCCACCCGTTGGCATGACCCAGCCAAGCCATCCAAAGGGTCGCATCTTCCTCGGCTGAACGGGACAGGGCTCGATGGGTGCGCAGCGACGTATGCTTTCTGCGAATGCGATAGATTCTTCCCCGATCGTTGCCTTGATTGAGATCCAGGTGCTGCTTGATGGCCTCTGGCAAGGACCACGGATGCTCGATCACTTCGCGATGCATGTCCAGGACATACAGATTGCCATCGGGAGCATTGGCAAATTGGACCGGACGGAACCAGTGTTCAGAAGATCGAATGAACTCTGTTTCCGATTCATCCTCGGGGCGAAAGGCGGAAAAAATCGGCCCCTCTTGATGGAGTCGCTTGTGATGGATCAAATTACTCCCACAATCGGCGATCCACGCATCTCCGCGGTAATCCTCCCCCCAAGCGTCTCCCGTAAAAAGAGTCACTCCCGTTGCCCCGGTGAAATAACCCGAAGGCGTTCCTCCGCCTTCAACTGGCCCCGAGACAGCGCCAGCCACGCGCCACCGTGTGCGCATCACGCGCCATGGCTCGTCGGGACTGATGCGGAACACGGGTGCCGCTGGACCATCACGCGCAATGCTCAAGCGCGATGGCAAAGCACGAACCACTGGGTTCGAACCCGCAAGAAAGGGGTCGTAGACCACTGACTGAATATGATCGCTGTTGCTGCAGACGAATTTGGTCCAATCGGCATCAAAACTCATCCCATGCTGAGCCCCCCCACCTTCCGAGCGAAAATCCAGGGTTTCTGGATCGAAGGAAAAATCCCGCCCCCTGAGAGAGACCTCTTCCATATCGGGGCGCCGGGGTGATACAATACGACCACCCGAGAGACCGGTGGCCCCGTGAATGCGATTATCAGGCCCCCAGTGAAAGGAGTTGAGCATGGCCTGCATGTTGAGCTGGCGTTGTCCAAAAGGAGCGCTGGAGGCAGCAAATCCCGTGAATACTTTCTGGGTCAGATCGGCCACCCCATCGCCATCGAGATCCTTGAGATAAAGAATATCCGGGGTCGTCCCGACGAAAACGCCTCCTGAGTAGCAGGCCACGGCCGTCGGCCAAGCCAGGCCATCGGCATAAATCACTGAAGCATCCATGACGCCATCTCCATCGGTATCGGACAGTCGCCGAATCTGCCCTAGACGCTCATGGCGTCTTTCCGAATACCCGATCATCTCAACGACGAAGGCATCTCCATACTCATCAAAACACATGGCAACAGGATCGACCACCAGAGGCTCACTGGCGACCAGCTCCAGAGCAAAACCGGGCTTGATCTCAAACTGGCTCATCAGATGGTGCATGGCCAAATGGGGAGATCGCGGCAAATCCTCGATTTTTGCCGTAGGTTCCTGCGCCACCAAAAAGCCCATGGAAGCAAGGAAAAGACTCATCTCGAAACCAGAGCCACACCTTTTCCGCGTGAACAAGTGAGTAACCATTAGGAGACTTATTTTTAGCACGAATCGTCGGGCGATTCAATGAGTCTCGTGAGTTCAATAGTCTCTTCGAAAACCAAGGGAATCTTGACGAATGAATCCAAAATCTTGAATCTTCCAATATGAAACGGTCCGTGAAAGCGAATGCTGCCTCTATTCCACCCATGTCCCGAGCGAGATCTACGGCCTGGATGACCCTGCTCTGCTGGATGATGCTCAATTGCCTCCCGATTTCTCAGGCAGCCAGCCGCCCCAATATCGTCTTTATTTTCAGCGATGATCACGCCGTGCAGGCGATTGGGGCCTACGGTTCCAAGGTCAATCGTACCCCACACATCGATCGTTTGGCTCATGAAGGCGCCTTATATGTCAATTCCTTCTGTGCCAACTCCATTTGCGGTCCTTCACGTGCTTGCATCCTCACTGGCAAGCACAGTCACCTCAATGGGTTCCTCAGAAATGGGGATCGATTTGACGGAACTCAAACCACTTTCCCCAAAATCCTTAGCCAATCTGGATACCACACGGCTATGATTGGCAAATGGCATCTGGGGACTGATCCCACGGGGTTTGATTACTGGGAAATTCTCCCTGATCAGGGGAGCTACTACAACCCGGACTTCATTCAGATGGATGGCACGCGGAAGCGATATCAGGGCTATTGTACCGATCAGATCACCGACCTTGCCATTGAGTGGATGGACAAGCGGAAAGATTCCGACAAGCCGTTTCTCCTGATGTGCCAGCACAAGGCACCCCATCGCAACTGGTCCCCTCATCCCAGACACTTTGGCAAATATCCTATGGGTTCCATCCCTGAGCCAGAGAGCCTTTTTGACGACTACGCCGGAAGGTCTTCCTTGCTCAAAGAAAATGAGATGACCCTCAAGGACCATTTCCATTGGGGTCACGATTCCAAGTTTCACGGAGACAACCTTTACACGCAGCACTTCGGCCCCTTGGGCAATGGTGAGTATCGACGCATGAATCCGGAACAAAAAGCTGCCTGGGATGCTTATTACGAGCCTGAAAACCAGAGTTTTCTTCATCAAATGAAAGAAGGTTCCCTTTCCGAAAAAGAAATTACTCAATGGAAATATCAACGCTACATGCACGACTATCTCGGATCGGTGCAAGCTGTGGACGACAGTGTGGGACGGATCCTGGATTACCTTGATCAAAACCAGCTCTCAGAGAACACCATCGTCATCTATTCTTCGGATCAGGGTTTTTATCTGGGTGAACATGGCTGGTATGACAAACGTTGGATGTTTGAGGAATCCCTCAAGATGCCATTTCTGGTTCGCTGGCCCGGA
>Ga0181591_10001013_pt1 | contig 23779 bp, 33 predicted proteins | sample 071ome_33_FD_133757 | JGI IMG/M metagenome (GOLD analysis project Ga0181591, IMG submission 133757) | Coastal salt marsh microbial communities from the Groves Creek Marsh, Skidaway Island, Georgia - 071412AT metaG (megahit assembly) | ecosystem: Environmental > Aquatic > Marine > Intertidal...
GCAGGCCTCCTTAGAAGTAGAGCCTGTATAGCCAGTTGGTGCTTGTGACACACAGTATGGTGACCAGTATGTAGAGTCCTATGTAGTCTACGGGCTTCATATCTGTATGTATACTGTCCAACTCGTATGGGTCTTTTGGTTTGATCGCCGCGGCCGGTAACAGTTGGTAATGTCTGCAGGACCCCGGGGATATGTACGCCGTTCTGGCCTTACCAACCCTTACCAAGATCCGCGCTCACTGAGCGGATCCCATTGGTGCTTTTGGTTTGGTCGCCAGGTGGCTTACCATTCCTTACCATCGCTCCGATCTGAGTTTAGACCTACCGTGCGAGACCTTTACCAATCATTACCACCGCGTAGAAGGGGACTAGGTATAGACTCACATATGTAGGGTTATAATAGAGGTGGTGGCCAGGGTAGGCTATGCTATACACAGTGGCACACAGTGGAGAACCGCACACACACTCAGAAAGGGTCACACGGTGGTGGTCGGTATCGAAAAGAAAATGAAAATTTTTTCAGAGCGGTCGGCATGCAAATTGAGCCCTATGGTGGCAAAAGGACCGGGGCAATGATAAAATACCCCCATACTAAAAAAAACGCACAGCACTACTATTACCCGCTATACCCAGGTTTGACAACCGTGTCGCTTGACCGTATAATAAACCTATGAAGTACTACTATGTGATGTGCCAGAAGGGCTCGTGTATACATCGTGCTTATGTGCGTATGGACTCTGAATCTGCGGACATACTGCATGATGCACTCGAGGCCCGGTATGACGTGTGCCAGGTGTGTGATGTGAAACGCTCGGAAGTGGACCCGGATCTGCTCATAGATTGACGATATATACTTTATATGGACATAGTTTGGATCATTGCAGGCCTATTCATCACGGCCATCGCTATGAGTCTCATACTGGGCAAGATACATGGGACACTGATCATATGAAGACCGCTGTCCTCGTCATCCTGTTCTTCACTGTGCCTGGCGTCATGATGGGACTTGTCAGCAGTTACAGGGCGGGTCAAAAACCCCACGTGGACCTGTACCGGAAGTTGCAAAAATTTACGCACAGGAAAATTAAAAGGTAGCAATACCCCTCCGCATACAGTATACTAACAGAGTAATCGACTACATGGCAACTACGGGGGAGACCGATGCGAGAGTGGAGGCCCCCGACGCCATCCGCATGGCACCTATGCACAGATCGAGGTGTACTTCCGGACCTGCAACAGATAAAATAGTAGAAAACAAAGGAACAATCCACGATCATGATACCGTACAACGACGAAGAAAACAACTGGGTCTCCACAGGCTCATATCGTAAATCAAACCTCAACAGACAACGCAAAGCCAAGCAACAGGCCTGGTACCTGCCCAAGCACGGCTACGCGATCCGGACAACCATAGAAGTGGACGGCCGGGAGTACATCGTGCCGGTGCAACTGTGATGAGCAAGAAGAGATACGACACCATAGAACGATACGCGGTGGACTGCTGGATCTTCATAGGATTCATGGCCACGTGCTCGCTGGCGGCATACGTCAACACATTATAATAGCCTATTTGAAAGGTTGACCTCCCGCGGGTTATAGTGTATTATAACAATATGCCACTTACACCAATAGTGATAGAACAGACATCCAAGGGCGAGAGATCCTACGACATTTTCAGTAGGTTGCTCAGGGACAGGATAATCATGTTGGAAGGTCCGATAGGAGAGAACACATCCAGCGTTTTGTGTGCTCAACTGTTGTTCCTGGAATCACAGGATGCCTCGAAGGATATCACGTTGTATATCAATTCGCCAGGCGGACTGGTAACGGCGGGCATGGCGATCTACGACACCATGCAGTATGTGAAGTCTGACATACAGACAATAGTGGTGGGCCAGGCGTGTTCGATGGGCTCACTCCTAGCGTCAGCGGGTACACGGGGCAAACGCCTGATGTTGCCACACGCACGACACATGATACACCAGCCACTGGGCGGTGCCTCAGGACAGGCCACTGACGTGGAGATCAGGGCCAACGAACTGCTACGCTGGAAGCGGGAACTCACAGAGATATACCACAAGACAACTGGCCGAGACATAGAGACGCTGAAAGCGGACATGGAACGTGACAAGTTCATGACCCCGGAAGAGGCAGTGGCGTACGGACTGGCGGACAGGATCATCACGTCCAGAGCCGAAGACGACAAAGACTAAGACGTGTTCGTAATACATCCTACACGCAAGGGATTCATACACATTCCACGCACAGCCGGCAGATTCATAGAATCACAATGCAGATCCGTCGACGGATTCGAAAGCATAAGGCCACATCACACCCACATACCTGGAAATGTCAAAGGTTACGAATGGCACACGGTGCTGAGAGACCCAGTGGAGAGAGTCATTAGCATATACAGACACAGCCAAGGCGGAGCCCAGATGACCAAGCACAAGGGCAGTTTCGACGAATTCATTAATGGCGTGGCCACTGGGTTTGAGTGGCACACCAGACCACAGACGGACTTCGTGACCGAGGGCGTTCGATGTTGGACCAGCGCATCAGAATGCGTCCAAGCACTGGGTGGCACGGTCACTGGCGTTCCTATAAATCAGAGTCATTATCCCAGACCCACACTGACACAAGAGCAGATAGACAAGGTCAAAAGCGTTTACCGGTCAGACGTTGACCTGTGGAACAGTATCATAGACCAAGTTCAGTTTACCAACTAGGTTGCGATTGCTAACTATTTGCAGTACAATAACAACATGACAGGCATAACAGCATCAACGTTCATATGGTTCAGGGAAGGCCTAGAGGCCTATCTCATAGTGCAGATGGCGTGGCTGATGGCAAACACCAACAGGCAGAAACTCACCGTATTCGCCAGTACGGTCGTGGCGTTGATCGCCAGCGTGGTGTTGGGTTATTTTGCAATAGATTTCATACAGAACGATTTCGATTTGGTTGAAGCGTGGACGGCTTTGGCGGCCTCGGCCTTGCTCTTTTGGACAGCATGGTTCTGTCACGGTGCCACACAGCACATGAAAGACATCAGTAACAACATGTCGGGTAGCATGATGGCCCTGGCGACCATAGTGTTCCTCACGGTGTTCAGGGAAGGTGCGGAGGTCGTTGCTTTCCTTTCGGGACTCTGGGTGGCCGGAACCTCATTGATTGATATAGGTGTTGGCGCAGTTGCCGGCATAGGTGCGTTGGCCGTGGTGTGCTACTTGTTCAGCAACCAGATCAAGCGGATACCCATAGGCAAGATATTCCGTGCCAGCAGATGGATATTCACTGCGTTGGCGGTTTACTTCCTATACTATGGGATCCACGAACTGTTAGAATAGCAGATGTGAATTTACAAGTTGACATCTGTGGGCCGAATAAGTAAACTAGGTATTGGCACACTAATAAAGGAAATTAAATGTACAAGACCAATCTAGACCTGCAACCTCTCAAAGATAACATCAAACCCTGGGGCGTCAGCCAGATGAACTCTTGGAGGCTGTACGAGAAGAACAAGAAGAAACCAGGATACGTGAAGCACGGCAACGTGTGGAAGTCATTCGAGAAGTTTGGCGTAACGCAAAAGAGGATGACCGACTGGGAGGTACCACCGGTTATAAGCAACGGCGGAACATTTGGCCTGCAACCACAACTGCCCACGTCCAGACCGAGATTGAATTACATCTACGAACTCAACATCTACTGTGACGAGACCAAGGACCTAACAAAGACCAACAGGACCATAGTTGACCAGACCGGTGACCGTGAACTGTCACGGGACGTACACAACGCACTCAGGGACTTCCTAGAACCCATGGGTTGGGAGAAACTGCGTTACTCAAGGTTTCAACAGGCCGCGGGCGAGCACACCGGTAGCCACGTCGACGTACACAGGCAGATGGCCGGAATCCACGACAGCCTTGACGATCCGATCCTCAGTGGTGAGGTTCGCATAGGTGTCATATTCCTCACGGACTGGGCATACGGACAAGGGTTCGGAATGGGCGAGAGCATCGCACAGGATTGGAAGATGGGCGACTTCTACGAGTGGCCTTGGTTCTTCCCGCACCACACATTCAACAACTCGAACGTGCAGAGAGATTCACTCACAGTAATAGGCCGAAAAAGAATCAAATAGCAATGGACAAAGGCGCCATTACATCCGGGAATGCATTCGCGGAAGGCATCGTTGATCAGAGGACTGGCAAGCGATACGCGACCGCCATCAGTGCCATGCTGGAGTGCGAACACTTCGATGATCTCAAGGTATACACAGAATTCACGAAGCAAGGACCCGCACCCGCGGTTTCACTGGCACAACTGTATCAAGACAGGATCTCCAGTCTGCGTGAACAGTATGACTACGTAGAACTGAGTTGGGGAGGCGGACACGACAGCACTATGATACTGAAGGCGGCCGAGCAGGCCGACTGCCAGATAGATCTTATATCCATGCAGGTGCATGGCGATCCAGCAACACACAGGACAGGGTTCAACTCTGAGATATCAGAGAACATGCACCACGTGGAGTCATATGTCGAGAGATTCCCCCAGACCAAAGTGAGGTATCTTGACATAGACGAGTGCTACGATAAGACCATAGAGCAACACCACGACCACGCACTGTGGTGCAGTCTAACCACAATGGAGATGTTGGACGACATCTGTAGGATAGGCACAGATCACTTTGTTCCAGAGCGCATGGCCGGCAACGGAGTCATACTGTCAGGCCAGGGTTGGAAGAATGCGATCCACAACAGATTGACGGACACCTGGTCGCTGTTCCTGGGAGACACGGAGGTCAACCAATTGGGAGCGATCAGTTTCCGGTTGCCAACAGTGAGGTTCTATGAAACACATGACATAATGATAAAGGTGGGTGAGGAGATTAGGAACTGGTACAACAACGCCACGGAACAAGAAAGGTTGCGTGTGAACATCACGGGCAATGATGACCTGTGGACCACCAACAACGAATGGGTACACGACGAGATCATGTACAAGGGACTGGACATCTTCCACGACAGCAAGAGCAAGGACTGGCTGTTGCCATGGCAGGAGCAACCTCGCTTCTCGTTCTGGACGAAGGAGAATGACAAGTACAAGGAGTATTACCAGTGGATAAAAATGCTCAACGAGAAGGTACACAACTCATGTCTTCTAGGCACAGGCGGCATACTAGGAGATGGACGCAAGAACATCACTGCCGCGGTGATTGACTTTTAGGATGTATACATTATAATAACGCTATGGATCCGGTTTTCTTGAATCTAATAATAATGTTTGCGGGTATACTGCTTGGCCTAGTGGCAGGAGTACTGCCGGGCATTGGTAATGTCATAACACTGATATTGGTTTACCCATTCATAACGGACTTCGATCTATTCCAGATAGTGCTGTTCTATATGTGCCTGGCGGGAGCCGCACAGTACACGGGCAGTGTGGTGGCCACCACCCTCGCGGTGCCAGGCGAGACTTCCAGTCTACCTGCGGTCACTGAAGGACACAGGATGTTCCTTTCGGGCAGGGGCAACTACGCGATCAGCAACAGTGCCATAGGCAGTTTCTTTGGCGCCGGTATTGCTTCTGGCATAATGTTGTTGCTGTTGCCTGTGGGGGTGTACGCCATATCAAAATTCTACAACACACACATACAATCTGTGATACTGATAGGTGTCGCGATATTCCTGATAATGACCTACGCCGGACAGAAGTGGTATCACAATCTCTTGCTGTTCGCCATAGGTTGGTTCCTGAGTTCCATAGGATTCTCCAAGGAACTGATGCAGTACAACTACGAATGGCTGATAGACTACAAGAAGTTCTACTACCTACACTTCGGTCTGCCCCTGTATCCAGTGGTGGTGGCACTGTTCGTGTTCCCAATCTTCCTCAAGGAGTGGAACAGTCCTAGGCCCGACTCCAGCGCACTGGACAAGTTGTGGGACAACAAGTTCGTGCAACACCTGAGAGAGTTCTGGAACAACATAGGTTCCAGCATACGTGGGACAGTGATAGGCAGTCTATGTGGACTGGTGCCACACATGACATCTACCCTGGCCAGTAACGTGGCCTACATCAGGGAGATGAACAGGCAGAAGAAGAAAGGCGCCTATGACGAGAACGGAGACATCAAGAGCCTTGTCAGTGCAGAGACGGCCAACAACGCGGCCGGACTGACACAACTCACACCCCTGCTGTTGATAGGGATACCGATCACCACCAGCGAGGCGATCGTGCTGAACATAATCGAGAACAATATGCAGGTCATAAATTGGGAGACCACAGTGGCTTCAGGCATGTTTGGTCAGTTAGTGATTTACTTCATAGTGATGAATGCTCTGTGTCTACTAGCGGCATGGCCATTTGCCAAGCACCTACACGTGCTGTTCAAAATTAATCAGAAACTGCTGTACACTCTCACGTTCATACTGTTGATGTGTCTGGTGTTCTACATGGGCACCATTGTGCAACAGCAGATGTACTACATGATGGTTACCGCCGCACTGTTGCCTATCGGATACCTACTGCGAAGATGGGACACACTGATAGTGATCTTCGCATTTGTTCTGCAGGGACAGATACAGGGTGCAGTGATAAGGCTGTTACATATCTACTCTGACTGGTTACCACACATTCCAAATCTCGGTATCAGATAATATTACCAAAATAAATACCCACGTAACGCCGATAGCAACATCGACGTCGGGATAAAAACTGACGCCTGAGAGATCGCAATATGCCAATATCAGATCTCTCTTTACTCATTAGAGAACGCCAGCCCGTGAGCATTCGCAAACATTTCCAAAACAGACAGGACACGTACAGGAATAACTAACTCCTATTGCTTGACTCGTGTCCTGACTGTTGACACGTTGTACTCAAAAATGTATAATGTTGAAAGTTAACTTAAACAAAGGAAAAATAAATGAAGAAGACAATCATCGCGTTTTTTGTTTCACTGATGTCCCTTACGTCTGTGAATGCAAAGACAATCGATTACCTAGTAACAGGTACCCCGGGTGGAACTGCTTACGACAACGCTGAATTGTTCATTCCTATCTTGGAAAGAGAGACAGGATACAAGTTCAACAAGATCATCGTTGACAGCACAGTTGGAGCCACTATCTATCTAAAAACAAGCAAGAACCCAAGTGTTTGGATCCAAAACACACTGGAGCACGAAACTGTAGGAAATGAATTACAGGCCTCTCCGGAATCATGGATCGGAACAGGTTGGGGCAGAGCAATGGCATTCTGTTCTAACGACAGCATTGACATTGCGGTAAACAAATTGAAAGCCGGTAAGAGACTTACATTCGCAGTTTCAAACTCATACGGTCAGCACTTGATTGACCCGTTGGTTGAAGTGACTGGCACACCTATGAAGTTCGTTCCATACGGTTCATCAGGTAAGAGTCTCAAAGGTTTCATTGCAGGTGATACAGATATGTTATTCACTAACATGCCAAAAGCAGTTAGCGGTGTGACAAAGAACGGTATCTCTTGTTGGGCGAACACCGGACCTACAAAGATCTTAGACATGGAGCCAATGGCAGACCTATTCCCAGACTACAAGTACAATGACATCCAAACGTTCACTTACTTGGATTCTGCTAACATGAGCGAAGCCGATGTAGCCAAACTTAGAGCGGCATGGGTGAACGTGTTAAAGGACGGTTCTGTTACAGGACACATCGAAAAGAAAAAACTATTCCATCCATCTGTGTACGGAGACTTAGACTCCACAGGTTGGTCCGCGATATTAGATAAAGCGGGAAAAAGTTGGGTAGGAAAATAATACACCAGTGGTGCGTGGCCTCCGGGCCACACACTTCAATACAAGGAGAATAGATGACAGTTTTGATTTGCGGTGCTAATGGTTCGATAGGAAGTTTCGTGGCACAGGAAGAAGCAAAGACACACAAGGTGGTAGGTACATACAGGAAGTACGACGACCACGCAAAAGAATTAGAGAAGAATCCAAACATCACAATGGTGCAAAAAAATATGTTTGAGGGCACCGACATGAAAGATGTTGTGGAGACAGCAAGACAACAAGGACCGATAACAAAGGTGTACTGGCTGGTCGGCGAAAGTTGGAACATAGGCTGGGACAAACTGAAACTTGAGGACATACAACACGCGGTGAAGATGTGTGCAGAGCCGTTGGCAAGTTTGATCATTGAGTGCAAACCTGAACTCTCTGACGAGAACAATCTAATGAAATGGGCAAGTATATCTGGGATCAGTTCCTTGATCTACGCAGGTGGTCCGAACAAGCCAGCGACTGGTGGGGCCAAACACATGGCGGAGTTCTACTTCAGGTCTGCGAGTGCTTTCTGGACCTGGAAGAAAAACTTATTCAATAATGTGATACTTGGAAACTCAAAGAGAACCAAGAACTTGTACGTGGGTTACCATGGCGAGGCACTGAAAAAGATATACAAAAATGATATACCATTGGGCACGGGAACGGAATCAGAAAACGTTGCCAACGTGTTGCTTTGGTTGAACAGCGATACCAACAAGTTCATGACAGGGCAGAACATTGTGTTCGATGGTGCAGAGACGATCAGGACCAGGGACAATGTCAAGGACACTCCCATGAAGGACCATCCCAAGTACTACTAAGATGAAGATCGCAATCACAGGAACCACTAGTGGCATAGGCAAGGCCACTACCGAATTACTGTCGTCAAAGGGTCACGAGATATTTGAAATCAATAGGCCGGAATGGGATCACCATGACCTCGACAAGTTACAGGGCATAGACCTCAAGGGTTATGATGTGTTGATCTGCAATGCGGGTCACGACAAAGGACACCAAAAGTTCATAGACTCGCCTTTCGAACAATGGATGAATGTCATGAAGTGCAATCAACTGGCACCAATGTTGCTGACACAGATATTCACCAGGCAGAACGAAAAAGGGACAATAATCTATATGACCACCCACCAGGATTCAAACTCCAGCAGTGCAGGTGCCTATCACACTGCCAAGTACGGATTGAAGTTTATGATAGAAACTTTACGCAATGAAACCAAGCAGTTTCGATTTGTTGACTTCAGCCTAGGTAGGATAAAATCTTCCATGAGGAAGAACTGGGGTGTGCCGTTGACCGATGACCAAGCGAACTGGACGGGTCCACACGCCAACGCTCTGGAGTCGAGAGACATCGCTGTGCAGGTGGATCACGTGATCAATAACGAACACGTCACCAACATCTTCGTCAAGCACATACAGAGATAGATTATTCCTCGTATCTTGTTTTTGGGACTGGACCTTTACTGAACCGTTTGTGTTTGACGAAACGCTTGTTGCCCACCTTGTAGATTACAGGTGGCTTCTCCTCGTAGGATTTGATAGTGAACTCGTAGTATCTTTTCCATAACTTCTTAATCCATTTAAGCATATGTCGTCCTCCGTCATATTAGTTCAGTACAGTTACAGACACCGGCACCACAGGCACGGCGACTAACACGTTTCTTTCTTCAGGATAGGTGTACGCTTCGGGCCATACCCATGTTGTTTGCTCGGGCGTGGACCCTACAAGCAACAACATGAATACGAATTTCGCCAACATTATTTTTTCCAAAACATTGCCTTTGAACTTGCAGATTTAAGGTCATCCCATTTCTCATTGGCAAACCAACCCACTGCTATTCCGATGATTATTCCTAATGTAAAAAACATATTGTTCTCCTTATAGTAACCATATTTATTTCTTTACATACAGCCAAAATATGTTATAATTACTGCATATGAAAACTAGTATTATAATAGCACTTGCATTAATGCTCACAGGTTGCGCGATACCTTCGAACCCAAAGTTAAGTTTTGGTAAGAAGTGTCAAGTATCGGGCTCGGACATCACATATTCATATGTGTGGCTCTATGACAAAAAGGCAGGACTCAAGGCCTCTGAAGGTCAGTGTGTCCACCTACCCGAAGGCAAATAATGTACAAGATACTGATACTGGCCTACTTGATAGGCCAGGACCCTATAATCACCATGCAGACATTTGAGATGGAGAAAAAATTTGGCTCCATGGAGGAGTGTAAGAATGAACTGCTACTCAAAGATCCCGTGAGGGACACCTATGATGTACTCTGGGAGTTTGTCAACGACATGGAATTCCAGTATGATTGGTTGTTAGCGGGTTGTAAGAATGACGAGACAGGTGAGGAGTTTCATATAGAACCCACATATCCCAAAGGGAAACCAGCAGAGTTGGAAGGCTTACAATTAGACGGTCAACTTAAGGTTTAAGAGTTCTCATCAAACTTTTCAAAACTTTCATCAACTTCTTTAAGATATTCATCTTGTGTCTGATGTGGGTTATCATCCGACTTTTTGTTCCTGTACTTTTCACAGTCCGGATTGTTTGGTGCGAACATACATCCGAGCATTAGGCCTAGATTCTTTACATTACCAACTGTGTCCAAAGTGGTGGGTTGTTTTGGTCCCTTTGTCTCCAACTGTTTGTTGGCACAGCCAGACAGAGTGATGGCGATCAGTATGGTCGCAAGTGTCTTGAGTGTTTTGGATGTCATCGCGGTTATTTAACCACGAACAGTATTAGCCTCTATTGGAAAGAATCTTTTACAGCGATCTTTCCAGCGTTGGCGCCGTTCTTGATAACATACTGTTGTGTGCCGTTGGCACCAACTTCAACTTCTCTACGCAACAGTTTACCTAACACAGATTCTTTGGCCTTCTTCTGCATTTGTTTTGCGTAAGCAATTATTGACTTTGTGTCTCTCATATGTTCTCCTCTAATACCTTGTTGGGTCTATTATTTATGTGTTACTTGCATATCAGTTATGCTTTTATAACATAGCATATTTTACTAGGTAAATCAACTCGATAGGCAACTACTCCAGAAGTATTTTTACCAGCAATATACAGGCGTCTGTGTGCGTTTAAAAGGTAGACTAGAACGGGTTTATAGTGTAATATAATAACTGTGATGCCGCTTTAGCTCAGTTGGTAGAGCAACTGATTTGTAATCAGTAGGTCCGCGGTTCGAATCCGTGAAGCGGCACCATTTGAACCAATTATGCCAGAATTACCATATACACCAAAAAACTCATTGGTCTTGCATGCGATTGGTTCGTTTGGGGGATTGGTGAAGTGGGATCACGCATCCATGGCATGGATGAGTCAGGAGTTCGACTCTCCTATCCTCCACCACACAGGTGCCCGTAGTTCAGTTGGATAGAATACGAGTTTCCTAAACTTGGGGTCGCAGGTTCGAATCCTGCCGGGCACGCCAAAGGACCGGTAGCTCAGTTGGATAGAGCGTGAGTTTGCGGAACTCAAGGCCATAGGTTCGAATCCTGTCCGGTCCACCATTAGCACAATAATTAATTGTGTGAAAAGATTCTATTCCATACAACTCAGCGAACGCAACGAGAACGTGCCTGCCTATGTGGCAAAAATGTTGCTGAAAAAGGAATCACCCTTGATACAGTACCTGGATGAGAACAAGGCTTTGAGATTTAGACACCTCAAGAAGAAGAACATCCTGGAATGCTACGGCGACGAGAAACACCTCGTGGTTGGCAAACTAAAATACCCGGATCTGTTCGGACGCAAGGGCAGGATGGGTTTCATGGAACTGTACATAAGCATGAAGATCAAGCAACAGATGATGCTGTCGAAGGGGAGCGTATGAGGTACGGATTTTTCTCTGACAGAGAGCCCAAGGCTTTTGACGACTGGCCGTTCAGGTGCCCGTCGTGGAACCCCATGCCAGATGGCAAGAAGAACGTGGTCATACTGGGTTGTTCGCACACCTGGGGAGTGGGACTGGAGCCAGAGGAGACATGGGCACACCACGTCAGCCAATGGAACACACAACGACTTAGGTACTGGAACCTCGGACAACCTGGATACAGTCCGGAGGGAGTGGTACGTATGCTGTACAGCACAGAGAAGACGCTGGACCCAAACATTATCATAATATGCTGGCCCGAGACCAGCAGGCGAGAATGGTATAGTGGTTCCAAGAACACACCACTGAACCTCCTGGGCACCGACGAGAAGTTGCGATACCAGACCAGTGATGATGACCTACAGGTGTTCTACCGTTCACTTTTCTTCGTGCAGAAATTCGCAGAGCACAAGCGGGCCAAGGTGTTCCACTGTTTCGCACAGACATACGTGGACATCAAGCAGGTGGATCCTCAACTGAACGTGCTGGAGGATTACACGCTGAGGAACTGCTGGCCCCACTGGGACAAGTTCACTGCCAGGGACCTCCACGCCTCACCATCATACGCCAGGGATGGCGCACACTACGGCATCGAACACCATGAGCGTTTCGCAAAGTTGTTCCTGGATAGGTTCGGTCCCAAATTGAAATAATCTAATTGCGTTTGTAGAGCCTGGGAGCCTGCACCCTGGGTCTGGTGTGCTCGTGGTCCAGCAACGGCTTCACACGCTCCAGTTCCTGCTGGAACCTGTCATGCTCTGGATGGTCTGGATGGAATATGTCCTGCTCGCGCCAGTCCGACATCACGCCCCAGTCCTCGATCTTGTTCAGCCACAACCGGTCCACCTCGTACTGCTCCGCCAGGTATATGATATCACGCATCTCGTGGTAGTTGTGCCTCTGCACCACGAAGTGCATGACGAACTCGAACCCGTGCTCGCGCTTCTGTTGTCGCATGCACTCCAGGTTCTCTTGTATCTTGTTCCAACGCCCGCCCAGCCTCAGCCGCTCGTAGGTCTCTCGGGTGGCGCCATCTATGCTCACGCCCAGTTGCGTCGTGCGTCCTATCACGTGCGGAACACGTGTGTGGAACTCCTGGAACATGAGCCCGTTGGTGAGGATGGTGTATTCTATGTTGTCGCGCACGGGCGTGTGCTCCATGAAGTGCCTGTACACATGGGAAGCGAACGGGTCACCATCGGATCCTATGTGCACCTGTATCGGTGTGTCGCACATGGCCAGCCAGTCGTTGACCCTGTCCGCCAGCAAGATGCCCCTCCGGTACGCTGAACCCTCCTTGTGGAATATCATGCCCTTGCGGCAACTTGGACACCTCAGGTTGCAACTGTCATCTATGGCCAGCCTCACCTGGAACGGCCTGCCCTCGTCCCAGCCTATGCCGTGCCGCAGGTGTGTGCACCTGTGCTCGTTGCAGTACCTGAACGTGCCGTCCTCTATGGTGGCCTGCAGGTGCCGGTGTGTGTTGCCGCCCAGTATCTCCGATAGTGGTTTCAACTGAAGGTTGCCTATGCTCTGTGGCAACCAGGCCTGGCACTCACAGGCGTAGCACGATCCCTGCTTGTCTATCAGCACGGTGTCGAACGGCCTCGGACACCTGACCTGCATCTTGAGGTCCTTGCCTGTGTCTATGCCGTAATGGTCAAACAGTCGTTGGTTTATCTTCATTTGTTAAAGTTGTTTTATGAACTGGTCTATATGTAATTATTTGTTTGTAACCGTGAGGAGAAAGTTTACCAAATGCAATTATTAAGTGTTGCTTTTTTGATAAATATAACTTACAATCCAGAGCGGTCACTAGGCCAGTGATCGCATTTATAAACCTTATAGAAAAAGAAAAAGATATAGGAGACAATCTATAATGAAAATGACAAAGAAGAAGACGGCCATAGGTGCGGCCATAATAGTGGCACTTGTGGTAATCGGTTGGTTGATGAAACCAACACCGGCCGAAGCGGCTGATATGAAGGTTTATGGTTCACTGAACTATATGCTTTCTAACAACGAGGACGCCAACGGCGTCTCAACATCAAAGGCAGAGAACAATGGTTCCAGCATCGGTGTTGACTTCTCAAGCAACATCTCAGAGGGCGTTGACGGTTTCGCCAAGTTGGAAGTGGCGATCGATGCAGATGACTCTGGTTCCACACCATTTGATTCAAAACTGGCTTTCGCCGGCGTTGACATGGGCGGAGCAGGTGTGCTATCAGCCGGAAGACAGAATTCTGTGTTCAAGGGTGCTGTGACATCTAAGACGGATGTGTTCCCGGAATACGGTAATACTGCCGCACAGAAACTGTTCAGCAGAGACTCACACACAGTGATCTACTCGAACACGCTTGGTGCGATCCAGATCGACAACTTGGTAAAAGTTGACGGTACAACTGGTAAGTCAGGCGTTGACGTGTACGAGACTGCGGCGTCTATGGACATCAGCGATAGCCTAAACGTGGGTATCGCCTACACGGATGACAAAGTGAACAACATCGAGTACAAGGGTGTTGGTGCTTCTTTTGACATCACAGATGCCACAACGATCGGTTACAACCACACAATCAAGACTGTGGAATCAACCGATCTTGACACCAAAGCCAACGAATTCGTTGCTTCGCACGTGATCGAAGACACAACGTACTCGGTGGGTTACGGCAAGATCAAGGATGGAAACACATACACAACAGTGGGAGCCGAGAAGAAGATCGGTGAAAACTTCAGCGTGTATGGTGCCTTTGAAATGACAGACGTCACATCAGGTGTTGACACACAAGATGCCGCGGCTGGAATCAAATTCACATTCTAATTTAAACACAGTGGAGCCGGCGGAGATCAGAGATGGTCAAGGTCGGCTTTACGCTTTTTAACGCTTCGCGTTATTTTCCTAATTTACGCTTTTTTGGTAATTTACGCATTGGTAAAATGCTTGTTGTATTCTATCACGTCTTTTGATTGTTTTGTGTCCCAACTGAATCTTGCCCTACTGCAAGTGTTACACATCATATTTTTTTTCTCTTCTTGCCATTTGTCACTGTAAAGCATGTTATGGTATTCCCTGAGGTTGTTCCATACACCTGCCATACCTAGTTCAAACACGTTGCCAAAGTTTGTTTGTTTGGTGGCATCATCACAGCAAAGCACAGCAGTGCCGTCTACCATTATCTCTAAACGTCTTAGTATCTTGCCATGCACCATTGAACATCCTTTTACAAAATTTTTTTCGTTTATACCAAAATTGATACCGTCGTCGTCAAACTTGTTATAGACCAATCTGTTCTCAAGCCAATCCTTTTTCACTTTGACTTTTCCTAAAGTCAACTTCTGTATTTTGTCTACAATTTGTCCGTACTGTTTTTTCTCAGGGTGTTGTATCTTATGTTTAATGCCTATGTTCATTTTCTTACTCAGCTCGGGATATTTTTCTTTAATCATCTTTAAACGTTCTTTGGTCACGTTCCAATCTATGTCCATGTATTCTCTGATTTCCTCCCTGTTGTATCCGATTATAGAAATGTTTATTTGTTTGATGTAAGATGTGTATTTCACCAGCCACTTGCACTTAGGTTCGGTAAAACTCACTGCGTTTGTGGTCAGTACCACTTGTAGGTTGTGACTTGCACACAGTTCGAAAATTGTTTCCAGATCGGGACACACTAGTGGGTCACTGTATCTCCATGGGGATACAACAGAGTGATTGGTGTTTATGCTATGCTTTTTCAGACCGCTGGCAAACTCATCAATGAGACCTGATATTTGTTCGCCGGTCATACGTTTGCCTCTGTACTCCTTGTCCTTCTCTAGGAATGTGTAAGGACAACAGAAACACCTAGCATTGCAGAGGTTAATTGGTTCGAAAGCGAGCTCTATGGGTGTCGGTAGTGTAGCGTTAAACATGAGTCATTATCCAATCATCCATACCGTCATAGTCTGCGATCTTGTAATCGTTCTGCTCCAACCATCTCACTGCGTCACCGTACTTGCCCTTGTTGTAGGTCTCGGTGGTATGGTTCTGTTCGAGCACCACAACTGGTTTATGTTTTTTTAAAGTGTTCACAGCACCCTTGAGTACGTTCAGTTCGTCGCCCTCCACATCTATCTTTATGAAATCCACATCATCGAAGTTAAAACTGTCTATGGTCTTGAGTTGTGCTGTCTCGCCGGCCACGTTAGTCACGGCACCGTTGAAAGTTATAGTGCCGTTGTGGTCGCCCACTGCACACCGGTGTATCTTGCATTTGTTGGGATTGAGGTTACGCCATTTCAGTTTTGGTCTCATGTCGAACATATGCACCTTGCTAAAGTCTTTCTGCATGTGTTTGGCGAAGTGTCCTCTTTTGGCTCCTATGTCTAGTGCTGTCCTCGTGTTGGTAAAGTAAGGCCTGCATCTCGCATAAGTGTGACCGCATATGTCTTCGATGCTCTTTATGATGTCGGCGTCGAGCCTTTTGAATTTGTTAGATAGCATTGTCATCACCACCTGTAATTACGTTCCTGAGATTATCACAAAGCATACTGTCTTTCCATGGGAAGCCCTGCGACAAGTTAACGAACTTGATGCTCTCTGCCTCGAATTTTTTTGCATAGAATTCGAGCATGTGTATGCCCTTCGACCTGTGCCCGTCGGGGACCGTTTCTTCTCTTTTGCTGGTGTCTTTGTAGAAGTGTGTATCACCCTTCCTGTAAACCATTTCAACCCCCAGCAGGTATATTTCCGTGAATCCCATGAAGTATGCTATCACTGCCGCATTCAACACAGCGTTGCCTGCCTTGCCCCATCCGTCTTGCCATGATTTCGGCCACTGATCCACGACTCTCACTTCTCTGGTCTGGACGCCGTATGGCCTGCCGGGAGGCACGTGATACTGGAACGGCAGGAACGATTCTCCATGATATTCGGGCAAGTTTTTGAACCAATAGGGATATAGTCGTGTGCCTTGATCTGTTTCACACAACTCAGCGTGGAAATCCTGATACACCACAAGATCACACACGACCAGGTAGTCGTAATGGTCTAGACCATGGTCCAGGGCCTTATATCCTCTGTTGGTGATGAACACCTTTTCATCTTTCAACAGTTCCAATTCTTCTTCGATGAGGTTTGGTGCATTTCCCAGTATGAAACACCTCTGTCCCTTGTGTTTGGTATCGAAATCGGTCCACGCAAGTTTGTTCATTAGAACTCTCCCACATCATTTAATACTTGGGTGGGATCTGATCCAAAAGTTGCCTCCAACTTGACTGTCATCTCTGTCTTAAGTTTGTCTTTCAGTTTTGACAGCACAGCATTCCATTTCTGTTGTGGCACACATATCACGCCGTCTGTGTCGGCAAATATTATGTCATTGTTCCTTACACTTACGTTGTTTATTTTTACTTTTGAATTCATTTGTTTGACCGTGCCTTCAAATCTGATATCGTCGGCCCTATTACCGTGTGCGTACACAGGTAACCCCATTGCTGATACCCTGTCTGTGTCGCGTGTATGTCCGTCTACCACCACACCGACCGCTCCTTCCCGGATGGCAAATATTGCATTAAGGTCCCCGAAGTATGCCTTCTCAGGCACATCGGTGGCCACTACAATAACGTCACCGGGCACTATGAAATCATAACTTTGTAAGGCATCAAATATGCCTTTCCAGTTTTCATCCTTTAGTGTTTCTAGTTGTAGTGTCTTTGCATAACCTAGAAACTTCCCCTTCGATTGGGGTTTTATCTTATCACTTAAAAAGTGTTTGATGTTCATTTCTTTGCAGATGTCACTTAACATAGGACTTGTGATGACCTTTGATAAAAGTTTCAATTGTTGTGTCTTAAATGAACGCTGTCCTGCACAAATAACCTTTGCCAGTTCCAGATCCTCTTTGTTATTAATGTCTATGTTCTGCAAGGGTGTTAGTTCGTAAAGCATTACATTATCTGTAAATCTTTTTTGAACTGCCTGTCCGCCTGTCTTCACAGCATAAAAACTCATGGACTCAGCCACTGTGCCTGGTAGGTCCTTGCTGTTGGGTATTCGATCGCCATATGTGGGTGTTCCATTTTTCCATTCGTAAATCTTTTGTGTGTTGGTAGCCACTAGACTAGTGTGTGAGCTCTCTTTGAATTTTTTCAGTGCTTGGTCTATTGTATTGGCATCCAAGAAAGGTGCAGTACACAGTACTTGAACAACTATGTCGGCGTCTGTGTGCCTCGTTTGATTTGCGAACATCTCGTGTCCGTCTGTTTTGTTGTTTGCCAGTTCTTTGTTCCGGTATAGGTGTTTGACAGGTAGGTCACTACACAGTTGGTGTATATTATCACATTCACTATCTATCCACACTTCGTCTACTTCCGAACACTGTAATACTTGGTGCAGTTTCCTTTTGAATAGGTACTCGCCGTCTAGAATTGTTAGATTTTTATTTGCAATTCTTTCACTTTGACCTTTTGCGGGTACAAATATGGCTGTCTTGGATTTCATCCAACTATTTAATCTATATATTTTTCTAGTCTAAATCCTTTGAAATCGTAACATTCCACGTAGTCTGAGTTGTTGCTGTGTCTTATTCTGCGTATATTATGTTAGGAAAAATTATTGTTCTTCGTCTGAGTGCAGTTCGTTCAACAGTTGTCTCAGTTTGCCGCCTTCCACAGTCGCTTTCACTTTGCCTATGGTGTCACCCTTGGTTGGGTCTGGTGCATTGTCTCTTGCATCTTTCGGAGTATCGTTGCCCGTGACTTTGGATGTCTTCTTGAGGTTATCGTATATGGTGCTACGCTGTTTGTCAAACTGTTTGTATTCTGGATCGTCCGCCAAGTCTCTGATACGTAAACTGTCCACATCAAACTCCAAGTCAACTTTTTGTCCAACGCCCGAACTTGATCTTGTCTTCATGAACTGTATCTGATATCTGCCACGCTCCTTCATTGCCCTCGATGTGAATATACCTATCACGTTGTCAGCAGTCTGTATCTTAGACAGTCCGCCTGATATGTGGCTGTGGTCGAACTCTATCTCCTCGACCGATGCCCTGTTCAACTGTGATGCTGTCGCCAACACACACTGTTTCTCTACAACCAAATTCCTCAGTTCCTCAGACACATACTTGTCCTTGATAAACAGGTCCGCTGGTGATATCCTTTTGCTCTTTGGCATCATAAGATCCAAGTAGTCTATCAATATACAGTCTATTTTCTTCTTGTTCTTCAGTTCTAGTTCTTTCAAATATGTCCTAACGTCTAGCACGTTACTACCACTTGGCAAGTATTTGATCTGCAAGTTTCCTGATTTCTTCTTCAACATCTTGACTTTCATCTCAACATTCTCTATCTCAGGAAACACTTTCTTGGTTGGAATGTTTGTCATCATAGCATCCAATCTCATTGCTGTCAGTTGTTCACTCAATTCAAAAGATATGTAACAAACGTTCAGACCAGCCAGTGCCCAGTTCACCGCAAGATTCTGCAAGAACAAACTCTTACCTGCGCCTGATCCACCTGCAAAAATGTTTAGTTCTCCACGGTTGAAACCGCCAAACAGTTTCTTGTCTAGGTTCTGCCAGCCAGTGCTGATCTGTCCGTTGTTTGCCTTGAGTGCCTCTAGTCTTCCCTTAGGATCCTCAAAGTAGTCTGTACCGAGATCACGTGTCAGTCCAACGTTGACAGCGTCCTTGACCATGTCCTCTACCGGAGCATAGTCTCCCTTTTCAAGCAAGTCTGCTGATTGTAGGATTGCATGTTCCAGTGCCTTGTGTCTCGAGAATGTTTCAAATTCGTCCAGCAACCAGTTGAAATGGCTAGGATCCAAGTCCTTGGCCGATTTCAGTTTGATGTCGTGTTTGGCGTTGACCTGTTCAACGTCTGGCATAACCTTGTACTCGTCCATGTAGTCCTTGACGAACTTGGCAATCGGTTGCAGTTTACGATCAAACGATTCCGGTTTGAATATGTTCTGTGCCCTCGCAAATGATTCTGCGTCCGCTAGGAGCATCTCTATGTAAAGTTTCTGTACGTCAAATGTGTATTCTGCCATGCGTCTATTATATACTATTGTGATATTTTTTTAAATAAGTTTTTATCGATATTGGTAACTTATCTGGTTTCTGTTTTGCGTTGTATTCGTCTATGATTTCTTCTAGCAACGTTCTGTCTTTTATTTCACAGCAGTTGGATAATTCTGAGAACTCTTTTTCCAACACTCGATTCATGTTTACCGATTTCACACTATGCAAATGCTTGTTCTCTTCTTCAGTATACAGTTTAAACATTTTCATTATCAGAAGATTTTCTATGTCCTTGTGTCCTTTGTCTATTTTAAAGTTAATAGGCGTCTTGTGCATGGCATCTATTATTGCCTGCCTTTCTTTGATATACATGTTGTTTGCCTTCATCTCTTTATCACTGAGGTAGCATAGTATCAGATTTGGTAGATCTAGTTCCTGTATCGCATTTATCCATTGAGGATGACAGCGTTGGAACCAGGAATCGTTGTATTGGTTGTCACGCAAATGCTGTTCTATGCTTACGCCACTTTGCAAAAAGTCTTTATATTCATAGTACGAATGCGTTTTGGCTATTGCGTTTTGCTTGTATTGGTGTGCGGTGTTGTTTTCAAATCCTGCGAATGTAAACTTGCCATCTATCTGTGATCTAATTAACAGGCTCAGCAGTGTGCCACAACTGCCGGGCGTGTAAAAAATATAATATATTTTGTCAAGGTCAACCATGCATCTTCCTCTTCAAATCTATCTTCAGTTTACTTGTTTCTGTTGTGTTGAGTATAGACTGTAATGTGAACAACCTACCGTAATGACTCACTGCGTCTGCAACATCGCCCACGTCGTCTTGCCATTCTGGAAACGCCACACCCCATCCATACTCGATTGCTTGGTCTATCAATTTTTCTCCTGGAGCGTCTCTGTCAGGCACTACTATCACTTGCCTTCCGAGACCGTCTATCAACTCTCTTTGTGTGTCATTTATCTCACTACCAAGTATGCTCACACCAGAAACGGCTATGGCATCGAAAGGACCCTCCGTTACTATCACAAACTTCCTGGTCCAGTCCTGTGCGTCCATGTTGAACACGTATCCTGGCCACACGTCGGTATAGTACTTCACACCTTTTGATTCTTGATCAAACAATCTTCCTGTGTAACCCACGATGTCACCCCTCCAGTAGAACGGGATCAACAGTCTCTGATGTATGTCCCACATCTTGTCTGGAGAGTACATGAAGTCATACCAATCTGCGCCCATTCCTCTGCTTTCTAGGTATTTCAGCAGGCCGTCTATTTTGGTCCATTGCGGCTGTGTAAGATCGTTTGCCACATACTTCTCTAGCCACACGTCTAATTTGTGTGTGTTCCTCGGCAGTTCCTTTTTCTTGAATGATACGAATTTCTTTTTCTCATACTTGACGTCATTCTCTTCTTCACGCATGGCCTCGATGGCCAATTTTTTGATTGTGTCGTCGGGTATGCCTATGTAGCTCATGAACTGTCTCATCTTGTATGTGAGCTTACGACCGATCACGTAACTGGCCTTGAACCCACAGTTGAAACAGTGGTAACTGACAGTGCCGTCCGCACTGGTCATAATGCCTCCACGTTTCTTTTTGTCTGCTGTCTCGCCGTTGTGTACACAACAGGGTGCGTTGAAACTTATCCACCCAGATGGTGTCTTCTTCCTACCCGCAGGCAGGCTCGTCAGAATAGTAGATTGGATCAGGTTCATACCCTATATTTTACTGTCTATAAAGGATTTTGTCAATACGGCCGGTTGTGCCAGTAGTCCTTGTAGCCACAAATCTCACGTTTTGGAAAACACCTGTGAAGTTGAGTGTGGAAACACTAGATGCACTGCTCAGACTCGTGTTGGTAATATCAAAATAATCGTTGTCTGATGTGGGATCACTTTCCATAGTGCCCTGTATCTTTAATGTACCTGAAAAGTTTTTTGGATAGATTGCAACAGTATGCAGAGCAATATTGTTGTTGATGCCTGGCTTGCCGTCAATTGCACTTGATGTGAATATGTCTCCTGACAATGTAAAGGCCGATACTGAAGTGCTTGGTACAAACTGGGGGTACGCTCCGTCTAGTAATTCTACTGTGCCGGCCGCCGCATATCCTGTATCAGCATAGGTAACCTCCCTGCTACCGTCTGATTTGACTTCTCGCACTGCAAAATTATAGAACTTGGCGTCCAACTGTAATAGGTCACCCTCTGTTACTGTGCAACTTGCATCACCTTTTGTGCTCACCGTTGAGCCATCATCTAACACAGTTAGTGTTTTTGTTAGAACTGATTTTTGGCTTTCTGTGTCCACTATGTTGAACTCGTAGGTCTTGCTAGTGATATCCTGTGCCTTCTGATCCTCGTTTTTAAACGTGAAAGTGATAGGATTGTTCACTCCTCTGTGTAGTGTTAAACGTCTATCGTACACTTTTGAATTCCTCCCGTGATAACCATTTACGTAGGCTATTACCAACTGTGATAGTAAATACCTTGATACTGTTTGCATAATACATATTTAACAGTATTTATAGATAGAGCATGAACGAAATTTTTAACACTTTGAGGGACAAATTCCCATTCCTAAGTCTGATCAGAAAGGGCGATTTGGAATACGTTGGTATTGTGCAAAACGAAGACGTAAATGTTATTAGTTTCTACGATTACGGGAGGCTCATGCTACCACAGGACAAAATGAAATTTTTGAAATGTGGAGAGACCTGGTGGCACGAAAGCAACAGGAAACTGCCAATCAACATATTCCTTAAGGGGCAGTTTAGGTACTTCCGCACTACACTTGTAACACTGAATTCAAAGGATGTTGAGATAGTACATGGACCAACTGTGAGACTGTCTGATATTTCAAAGAAACGGGTGAAGAGACGAACTATCCAATTGGTTAGAAAACCTATCTAGTCTTCTTTTTTTCAGGAAGTATAGCACCTGTTATAAGATAATGTTGTGTTAAACCACTATCCGGCTGATAACTGCCATACTCTGAACGTTTAGAAGACTTGGATTTTTGTTTGGATTTTTTAGATATTTTTTTCTTAGTTTTTTGACGTTGCATCAAAACTATATTTAGCACGTGACATCAGATTCATCTGCACAACGATCGCCTGGGCGTAAGCGACGGCGTGTGACTTCTTGAAGAAATATGACCCGTCCTTTGGACGCACCCATACCTCTGCCATTATGTCCTTCCAGTCCTTGTACATCAGATGCCTCTTGGCAGGACGTATTATGGCTAATACAGCCGCAAGTTGTTCGATAGTTTTGGGTTCTAGTTTCGACACTATGTTGAAATGGCCATTTAGGTGGAAAAGGTTTTCCACTGTCTTTGGATCCTTCAGCATGTCCCAGTCTGGTTCCTGTATCATCAGTTCGACTAGTTCCTGTTCTGACTTGATTTCCTTGTAGATGTTCACGTTCAGCATGTCTATCTTGAAGTAGCCTCTGTCCTCTGCTTTCTTGTAGTCCAGTGTGCTGTGCCCTGTGACCGGATGTTCAGGTACTGCGTGGAAGTAAACACCTGTCTTGTGTTTTTCTGTCTTGCCATCTTTTATCATTGTTGCCGGCGTGTGTTTGAACAGTTTCAGCACACCGTCTCTGTCAAAAAAATCTATGTCAACATCAGGCATTAATGTACACTCCCTCTGTCTTTTTCATTGTACTTGATGAACTCTTCTTTGCTACCAGGGTCCAACACATCTATTACATCTAGCAGTTTCCTGTATCCTTCTGTGTCTAGATATTCCTTATTCATGTCAGGCATTATCACTCTTCCTATAGAACCGTCTTCCTTGATTATCACAGCACAGTCACCTTCTTCGAATTTCATTTCGTCGTTTATTTCCAACTTGACCTTAGACAATTTTGGCCTCCCTTGCTGTGTCCTGTACCAGCATTGTATCTGCTGGATAACTTTTCAACTTGCTTGGCCAGAAACTTGGGTTTATAAATTTTTCTATCATCTGTAATTGTTCGTCGTTGAATGATTTTAACATCCTTTTGCCTGCGTTGCAACCTAGCAACAACCA
>Ga0181591_10001026_pt1 | contig 23539 bp, 23 predicted proteins | sample 071ome_33_FD_133757 | JGI IMG/M metagenome (GOLD analysis project Ga0181591, IMG submission 133757) | Coastal salt marsh microbial communities from the Groves Creek Marsh, Skidaway Island, Georgia - 071412AT metaG (megahit assembly) | ecosystem: Environmental > Aquatic > Marine > Intertidal...
CTCCGGAGAATCCCGCCGCGCCCACCACGTGGACCGTGCTCATGACCTGAGTTCCGCCCCCACCTGATCACCCAGCGCGGCCACGGCCCGCTGCGTGACGCCGTCGATCTCGTCGTCGGTGAGCGTACGCCCGGGCTCGGCGATGGTGAGCCGGATCGCCAGGCTCACGCGGCCGTCGGGCACCTGATCGCCGGCGTAGTGGTCGAACACCTCGGCGCCGCGAACCAGGTCGCCACCCGCCTCGCGGGCGACGTCCAGCACATGCGCTGCCGTGACGGTGTCGGGGATCAGCATGGCCAGGTCGCGCGTGGACACCGGCACGGAGATGAGGTCGGTGTAACGACGCGGATCCGCCGGGCGCACCTTCACCAGTTCGCGCACCATCAGGGTGAGCGCGGCCACGGGCCCGCGGACGCCGAAGTCGCGCAGCACGGCAGGGTGCACCTCGCCCGCCACGCCCACCACGATGCCGCCCGCCGTGATGCGCGCCTGGCGCACCGGGTGCATCCACGGCTGGCGCAGCCCCGCGATGGCCTGGGCCTCGACCCCGACCGCGCCTGCGAGCGCGATGGCCAGGCCCGTGGCCGCCCAGACATCCACCTCGGCGGGCGACTGGCGCCAGCCACGCGCACCCGGAGCCCCGAACAGCAGCGCGGTGATCTCCTCGGGCTCATCCGCCAGACCGTCGTTGGCCGGCACGTAGGTGCGCCCCACCTCGAAGATGCCGCCATCGCGGCGCTGGTGGGCCTGGTTACGCTCCACCGCGCGCAGCAGCCCCGGCACCAGCGAGCGGCGCATCACGGCCATCTCGTCGCTGAGGGCGTTCGCGATGCGCACCACCTTGCGCCGCTCGTCGTCGGCGGGCAGCCCCAGGCGGTCGGCGTCGTGCTCAGGGACGAAGCGGTACGTGATGGCCTCGCTCAGCCCCTGGTCGGCGGCGTACCGCGACAGCCGACGCACCACCTGCTGCTCGGGCGACAGCGCGGCATGTGCCTCGAGGCGCGGCAGCACGGCCGGGATGCGATCCAGGCCGTGGACGCGACCGACCTCCTCGATCAGGTCGATCTCGCGCTGCAGGTCGGCGGTGCGCCACCACGGCACGGTCACCACATGGGCATCGTCACCCGGCTGCACGGTGCACCCGAGGCGCTCCAGGATCCCCGCCGCCTCGCCGGCGGAGATGTCGGTGCCCAGGATGGTGGCCACGCGCGCGTGGCGCAGCGTGATGGGTGTCGGGCTATCCACCGCAGCCTGTTCGTCAAGCGCGCCGGGCACCAGCGACGCCCCGGCCAGCTCGTGCATGAGCCGGCAGGCGATGGCCATGGCCACGGGGGGCAGGTCGGTGGGCTGCCCCTTCTCGAACCGTGCACTGCTTTCGGTACGCAGGCCGAGCCCCAACGAGGTGCGGATGATGGACGGGCCGTCGAAGGTGGCCGCCTCCAGCAGCACCCGGGTGGTGCCCTCCGACACCTCGGCGAACTCCGCGCCGAAGATGCCGGCGATCACCGCGGGCTTCTCGGCATCGGCGATCACCAGGTGGTCGGCCGACAGCGTGCGGTCCTGGCCGTCCAGCGTGGTGATGGTCTCGCCGGGGGTCGCACGGCGCACCACGATTCCCGGACCCGCCAGGCGGTCCAGGTCGAAGGCGTGCAGCGGCTGGGCGGTGAGCAGCATCACGTAGTTCGTGATGTCCACCACGTTGTTGATGCTGCGCATGCCCGCGGCCTCCAGGCGGCGCACCATCCAGTCGGGCGATGGGCCCACGCGCACATCCAGGAGCACCCGCGCCATGTAGCGGGGGCAGAGATCGGGGGCCTCCACCCGCAGCGACACGTAGTCGCCCACCGTGCCCGCGCCATCCTCGGGCGGCAGTGCGGTGTCGAGGGCGTGCAGCGGTGCCCCGGTGATGGCATGCACCTCGCGCGCGATGCCGTAGATGCCCTGGCAGTCGCCGCGGTTGGGGGTGAGCTCGAGCTCGAGGATCGTGCCGGGCGGGGGCAGCACGTCGAGAACCGGTGTGCCCGCCGCGAGGTCGTCCGCCAGCACCATGATGCCCTCGGACTCCTCGGCCAGCTCCAGCTCGCTGGCGCTCAGCACCATGCCCAGGCTCTCCACCCCGCGCAGCTTCGCCTTGCCCAGCTTCTGGCCGCCTGGCATGACGGCCCCGGGCAGGGCGACCGCCACGGTCTGGCCGGCTGCCACATTGGGGGCGCCGCACACGATCTGCCGCGGGGCGTCATCACCGGTGTCAACGCTCAGCACGCGCAGGCGGTCGGCATCGGGGTGCTGATCGGCCGACAGCACCTTGCCGATGCGGAACGCCTCGCGGTTCCCGCTGGTTGCGGGAATGCCCCGCTCGATCGTGCGCTCCACGGCGGTGCCGGTGGCGGTGAGCCGCTCCGCCAGGGCGGAGTCGTCGAGGTCGGTGGCCACGTGCTCGCGCAGCCATTCGAGCGGCAACTTCACGAGAACTGCTCCAGGAAGCGCAGGTCGCCCTCGTACAGCAGGCGGATGTCGCTGATCTGGTGACGGATCATGGCGATGCGGTCGAGCCCGAAGCCGAAGGCAAAGCCCGTCCAGCGCTCGGGGTCGTAGCCCACGTTCGCGAACACGTTCGGGTCCACCATTCCCGCGCCCGCGACCTCCAGCCAGTCGGTGCGGCCCTGCTTGTCCGTCCACGCCACGCTCACGTCCACGGACGGCTCGGTGAACGGGAAGAAGTGCGGGATCACCCGAACGTCGCGGTCACCCAGCAGCCGCTGCAGGAAGTAGGTGATGGTGCCCTTGAGGTGCGCGAAGGTGAGGCCCTCGTCCACGGCGAGCCCCTCCACCTGATGGAACATGGGGCTGTGGGTGGCGTCCACGTCGTCGCGCCGGTACACCGTGCCGGGCGCGATCACGTACACCGGCGGCGGCCCCTGCTGCATGGTGCGGATCTGCACCGGCGAGGTCTGGGTGCGCAGCAGGATGTCGTCACCGCCCTCCACGAAGAACGTGTCGCTCTCGCTGCGCGCCGGGTGGCCATCGGGGGTGTTGAGCGCCGTGAAGTTGTTGAAGCCCGTCTCCACCTCGGGGCCGTCGGCCACCGAGTAGCCCATGCCCAGGAAGATGTCCTCCACCTCCAGGCGCACTTGGGTGATGGGATGCAGGGCGCCGAGGGGATAGGCGTTGCCCGGCAGGGTGACATCGGCGGTGTCGGCCTCCAGCGCCGCGCCCATGGCCTCCGCCTCCAGCGCGCCGTGGCGGGCGTCCAGCGCGGCCTCGATGGCCCGGCGGGCCGCGTTGCCCTCCTTGCCCACCCGGCCACGGTCCGCCGGGGGCAGGGTGCCGATCGATCCCAGCAGTTCGGTGAGCGGTGCCTTGCGGCCCACGAATCGCACGCGCGCAGCCTCCAGCGCCTCGAGGTCGGGCGCTGCGGTGATCTCGGCAACGGCCTCATCGGCCAGTGCGCTCAGGTCGGGAATCCCGCTCATGACCGCGGCATCCTAAACGACTGCCGCACCCGCTCGGCCAGCAGCGCCGCGCCCGCCGCCGCCACGTTCAGCGACTCCGCGCCGTCGCCCTGGGGAATGGTGACCTCCACCACCTCCAGCGACCCGCGCAGGGGCTCGATGACCGGGTCGAGTCCCGCGCGCTCGGCGCCCAGCGCCAGCACCGTGGGCACGGTGAGGTCGACGTCCCATGGCGGCGCGCCACCGTGGGCCACGGCGGCGACCACGCGGAACCCCTCGCGCGTGGCGAGGTCCTGCGGGCGCACGCCCTCCAGCACGGGCAGCGCGAAGGTGGCGCCCATGGCCGCGCGCACCGCGCGGGGGTGCGCGGCGTCGGCGGAGCCGGGGCCGAGGGCCAGCCAGTCGGCACCGAGGGCAGCCGAGGTGCGCACCAGGGTGCCGACATTGCCCGGGTCGGCAACGCCCGCCAGGTACACGCCGAGGGCGGGCGGCATGGGGACCGTGCGGAAGTGATGGGGCCCCGCCTGGGGGAAGACGCCGATCATCCGCGGTGGCTGGGCCAGGGTGCTCACCCCGCCCATCAGGCGCGTGGAGAGCGCGTACCGGTCATACAGCGCGGACGTCGCCACGAGGCGCGGGTCATCCGGGGGCACGCGCTCCTCATCAACCAGCAGCATCACCGGCGCGATGCCGCGATCGAGGGCCGCCTGCACCACGTCCTCGCCCTCGGCAACCAGCAGCCGTTCCTCGCGACGGGTGCGCTTCTGCTGCAGGCGGCGCACATGCTGCAGCGCCGGATTGCGGTGCGACGTGACGCGGCGGAGGGGCCCCGGGCCGCCCCCGCCGCGTGAGTTCCGTGTCGCGGGCCCGGTGCCTTCGGTCAGGCGGCCGCGCGGGCGTCGGCGGCCCGCGCGCACAGGGCGGCGAAGTGCTCCGGCTCGTTCACCGCGAGGTCGGCCAGCATCTTGCGGTCCAGCCCCACGCCGGCTAGCGACAGGCCGTGCATCAGTTCGCCGTAGGTCAGGCCGTTCAGGCGTGCGGCCGCGTTGATGCGGGCGATCCACAGGCGGCGGAAGTCGCGCTTGCGGGCACGGCGGTCACGGTAGGCGTAGTTGCCCGACCGCTGCACCTGCTCCTTCGCGCGACGGTACGAGGTGTGCTTGGTACCCCAGTAGCCCTTGGCCTGGCCGAGGACCTTGCGCCGCTTCTTGCGGGCGTTGACGGAGCGCTTGACGCGGGCCATTGCCTATCGCCTCCCCAGGAGCCGCAGGATCGCGGGACGGTCGACCTCGGCAATCGAGGCAGGGCGGCCGATGGCGCGCTTCTGCTTGGCCGACATGTGCTCGAGGTTGTGCCGGAGCCCCGAGTGCACGTACATGATCTTGCCCTTCCGCGTGACGCGGAAGCGCTTCGAGGCCGACTTGTTGGTCTTCATCTTGGGCATTGCTGGGAGTCCGTGCTTCCTAGGAGTTCTCTGCGTCGTCCGGGGCCTCCGCCGCGGCGGGCTGCCCCTGGTCCTTCGGCGGTGACTTTTCCTTCTTGGGCGGTGGGGCGTCCTTCACCGGCGCGAGCATCATGATCATGTTGCGGCCATCGAGGTTCGGACGGCTCTCGATGGTGGCGAGGTCCTGCACCTCCTCCGCGAGTTGGAGGAGGATGGCCTCTCCCCGCTCCGGATGCATCAGTTCCCGCCCCCGGAACATGATCGTGACCTTGACCTTGTCCTTGTGCTTCAGGAAGCGCAGGACGTGGCCCTTCTTGGTCTCGTAGTCATGCGGGTCGATCTTGGGCCGGAACTTGATCTCCTTGACGGTGATCGTGCTCTGGTGCTTTCGCGCCTGCTTTGCCTTCTGCTCCTGCTCGTAGCGCCACTTCCCGTAATCCATGATGCGGCATACGGGCGGCCGCGCCTCGGGTGCGACCTCGACGAGGTCGAGGTTCAGCCGTGCGGCGATATCCAGGGCCTCGTTGGTGCGTACCTCTCCACGGTTCTCGCCCTTCTCGTCGATGAGCCGGACCTTCTCGACGCGGATGGCGTCGTTGATCCGGGTCGACGGCCCTGCGGGCGGCCGGGTATCGGGTCCGCGCCTAGGAGGCACGGGCTACGGGCGTCGTCAGGCGAGCCCCTCCTGCAGATCGGGGCGCGGTGCGCCCGGTTGACATGTGCTTCATGAAGCCGGGGCACAATAGCAGTCCCCGTCGGGCCCGCCGCGGGGTCCGCCGTCCGGCCGATGCGACAGCATGCACGAATGCCCGAGGTGATGCTGGGCGGCCGGCCCATCCCCTACCGGCTGGTGCGCAACCCCCGCTCCCGGCACGTCAGGATGACCCTCACGCCCGAGGGCCTGCGGGTGTCGGCACCGTCGCGGCTGCCCGACGGCGAGGTACACCGGGCCGTTGCATCGAAGGAGCGCTGGCTGCTGCGGCATGCCGACAAGCTGGCCCCCGCGCCGCCCATTCCCCTGGTGGACGGCATGGCACTGCCCTTCCTCGATGGCGAGGTGGAGCTGGGCGTGCACGAAGGCGCGCGCGCGTTGGCGTCGTTCACGCCCCACGACGGGCGCCTGCGGGTGCGCACCCCCGACCCGCTGCGCGTGCGCGAACTGGTGGAACGGGCCTACCGGGATGCCGCGCGCGAGTGGTTCCGCCTGCAGTGCGAGGACCACGCGCGCGCCATCGGCGCGCGCCCGGCATCCATCGGGATCCGCGATCCGCGCACCCGCTGGGGGTCGTGCTCGTCCTCCGGGGCGGTCTCGTTCAGCTGGCGGCTGCTGATGGCGCCCGCGCGCGTGGCCGAGTACGTGGTGGTCCATGAACTCGCCCACCTCGTGCACCTCGACCACTCGCCGGCCTTCTGGGACCTGGTGGCATCCGTGCGGCCGGGGCACCGTGAGGACTCCGCCTGGCTTGCCGACCACGGTGCGTGGCTGTGGCGGTCGCCGGGCGCCGGGCCGCGACCGCCCGCCCCCTAGGGCCTAGGGCCGGGCCTGCACGAACGCGTCGGTGACGCCGGGCACGCCGTCGCGGATCGCCCGGCGCACGCGGCCGCCGGTGTCATGGGCATCCGCCAGCGTTGCGGGACCCAGGGACAGCGTGACGTAGGCCACCACCCCGTCCGGCGTGCGCACCAGGCGCACGGCATGCGGCGGACGCCCGCACTCACGTTCGATCAGATCCTGCACGGCGCGCTGGGTGGCGGCGTCGTCCGCCACCTCCGCGCCGGGGCGCGCGGGATCCAATGGCTCGACATGTGAATGGACGCGGTCCACCTCGGGCACCGACGCCACCACCGCGCGCTCCACCGCGCGGGCCACGGAGTCGGCCTCGGTGAGCGGCGTGGATGCCGGCAGCTTCAGGTGCATCGACGCCTCGGTGGCCGAGTCGAGATGCAGGATGCGCACGTTGTGGATCTCGCGGACGCGCGGGACCTCGTGCGCCACCGCCAGCACGCGCTCGGCGAGGTCCTCGTCATCACCCTCGCGACGCTCGACGTGGACGACCACGTCGGCCCCGGGAACCGCAGCCTCAATCGCCTCCTCGACCTCGTCGGCCACGGCGTGCCCCCGCCCCACGGACTCGCCGGGCGGAACGGCGATGACCACGTCGGCGAACGCCCGGCCCGCGGCGGACCGCATGCGCAGCCGCCGGAGCTCGACGGCAGGCCCCATGGCGGCGACCGCCGCGCGCACCGCGGCCTCGTCGCCATCGGGAACGCGATCCATGAGCACCTCGACGTTCTCGTGCATCAGGCGGCCGGCCGCGACGAGAACGAGGACCGACACGAACAGCGCCGCGGCGGAGTCGGCCCACTCAGCCCCCGCGCGGACCAGCAGCAGGCCAACGAGGACGGCCGTGGTGCCGGCCAGGTCGCTCGCGAAGTGCAGGGCGCTGCCCTTGAGGGCGGCGCTGGAGAAGCGGCGTGCCGCCCGCGTGAGCGCCACCGTGCGCCCCAGGTCGATCGCCATGATCAGCACGGCAACGGCGATCGCCCACCATGTGGCATCCACCTCGTGGCCGCCCTCCACCAGCCGCTGGATGGCCTCATAGGCGATCCACAGGCTGACCACCACCAGCACCGCGCCCTCGGCAAGCGCCGACAGGTGATCCGCCTTGCCATGGCCGTAGGGGTGGGTGCGGTCGGCAGGGCGGGCCGCCACGCCCACCGCGAACAGCGCGAGCAGGGCGGCCACCAGGTCCGTGCCGGAGTGGATGGCCTCCGAGATGAACGCCAGGCTGCCGGTGGCCAGGCCGGTTCCGAGCTTGATGCCGATGAGCAGAACGGCGGCCGCCACGGAGACCAGCGCGACGCGACGCGGCGTGCCGCCAATGCCCCGGCCACGCCCGTCGGCGTGGGAGTGCCCCATTCCCATGGGGCGGAATGTTATGCCCCGGCAAAGGGGTTTCCCCGGAACATGGCCGTTGGTCACGGAAACCCCTTGGGAATGGGCTTTACGCCGATTTCCGCACAGCAGCGCGTCCGACCCGCGCGCTAGCCTTACGAACATGCGTTCCCCACATCATGACAAGCACACAGGCAAGGCAACGCAGCTCACCCTCGTGAGCAGCCCCGAGCCGATGGCGACGCCGGCCCCGGCCGCGCCGCGGCGGCGCCCGCGCGGGCGTCTCGGCCGCGACGAGCGCATGGCACTGCGCCTCGACGACATCGCGGTGCAGTCCGAGCGCGACGCGGCGGCGGCGGTGATGGCGCACGACGACATCACGGCACGGGAACTGCTCGAGAGGGCGGGTGCGGCCCGCAAGGCGGCGTCACTGCTGCGGGCCGGACCCACGGGCGTGCGCAACCTGCTGGCCTCCTAGCCCCCGTCCGGATCGGGCACGACGGGAATCCATACGTACGTGCAATTCCGGCAGCGCCGGACATCCTGGCCGATGTCGTCGGAGTCCCGCTCACCGCACGTGGGGCATCGGGGCAGGGCATCGTCCGTGGCGGCAGCGTCCTGGGTGCTCATATGACGAGGCTACCCGTGACCACCCGTCACTAGGGTGCAGGCAATGCCCGGTCGCACCCACACCGGACTCTGGGCCGACCTGCAGTTGACCCCCGGCACTGTCACCCGCACCACCGCGGACGCCCGCGGTTTCGACGAGGTCGCCGCCCTGCTCACCGCGCCCGGGGTGCGACGGGTGATCGTCACGGGAAATGGCGCGCAGTGGCACGCATCACTGGCGCTGTGGCTTGCGTGGCTCGCCGTGCCGCACCCGCCCGTGGACGTACTCGCCGTTCCAGGGGGCCTGGTGGCCCGGGGGGCGTTCCCGTGGCGCGACGGGGACCGCCTGCTCGCACTGTCCAGTTCCGGTGAATTCCGTGACGTGATCGAGGCGATCGAGGCGGGTGCCCCCCAGCCGATCGCCGCCATCACGGCGAACCCGGAGTCCACCATCGGGAGGGCTGCTGCCGCCCGCGCACTCGTGCATGTGGACACCCTGCGAGCGCGCACCCACACGCAGGGATACGCCGGCTCGGTGGCAGCCGGACTCGCCGTGCTGGCGCGGATGTCGGGTGACCACGTGCTGGCGGGTGCGGTGGCCACGGCAGGGGCGCGCCTCGCGCCACTGGTCGAGCATGCCGCAGGACTCACCCGGCATGAGGGCGCGCGCCCTCATGCCGGCGTATGCGTGGGCACCGGGCCGGCCTGGCCCGCGGCATTGCACACGGCCCTGTGCCTGCGCGAGGTGTCGATCCTCCCCGTGGACGGATACGAGACGCGCGAGGGTGCGACCACCGGCCGGTTCGCCACCGTGCCCGGGGACCTGGCCGTGACCGTCGCCGGGCCGGTTCCCGACCCCCTGCGGGACGAGGCCGCCGCCATACTTGCGGAGGGCGGGGCGCAGGTGGTGGGCATCGCGGGCGATCCCGGGACCGACGCACGCCTGGCGCCCATCATGGCGCTGCCCGGGGCCCTGGCGCTGGCCATCGACCTGGCGCAGGCCGCGGGGCTCGACCCTGACGCGCCCGCGTGGTCGGGCGCGTACGACCGGACCTCACGCCGGTAGGCGCCCGCGGGTAGGGCGCGCCACCCCCGCACCTGCCACGCTCAATCAATGAGGGTCCTGCACATCTCGCCGCACCCGGATGACGAGCTGGTGGGTGCCCCGGCGACCCTCATGGCCCTCCGTGACGCCGGGCACGAGGTGACCAACCTGGCCCTCTCCCTGGGTCGGCCCGAGGACCATGACCGGAGGCGTGCCGAGGTCGTTGAGGCCTGCCGCCGGGCGGGCTTCGGGCTGACCATGACCGAGCCGCCCATCGCGATGTCGGCCACCGATGACCGGGGTGCAGCGCAGGAGCGGGTGCGGTGGCAGTTGTCCATGGCACTCGACGGCGCGGATGCGCCGGATCTGGTGATGGGGCCATCACCGCACGACGTCCACCATGCCCACGAGCTCACCGGGCGCGCCATCCGGGACGTCCTCGCGCGCCGCGACGACCCGCCCCCCTGGTGGATGTGGGCCATCTGGGGCGACCTACCCTTCCCCACCACGGTCGTGACCTTCGACGACGGGCGGGCATCCGAGATCTCGGATGCCCTGTCGGCGCACGCAGGCGAGATGGCACGCGCCGACCACCGCGTGCATGTGGATGCCCGCAGCAGGCTCACGGCCATCACCGCGGCCGAGAAGGTGTTCGGTTTCGGGGCCCCGGCACTGGCGGCGGAGCGCGCGGAGGTGGTGACGGAGGTGGCGCGCCGCGACGGCCGGTGGCTGCTCGGCGCCCCACGGGCACTGGACGCCGCGCATCCGCTCGGCAGGCCGACCTCCCGGCAGGTGGACGCATGGCTCGACGCGCCCAGCGCCCGGGACCTTGCAGGCGGGCCCTACGACTGATGCACCGGCGGCCGGCCGCATGAGCGCCGCCGCCCGCGCGGGTCAGCCCCCGGGAGCCATCTCCCCCGCACGCACCTCGCACGCGAGGGTGGCCGCGGACGGCGCGAGCGGGCACGCCCACCGGTCGTCATGGGCGCACGACGGGTGGTACGCGAAATTGAAGTCGAGCACCAGTCGCCCGTCGGGACGTGCGCCGAGGTCGGCACCCTTGGCCTGATCAATCAGGTACCGGCCGCCGCCATAGGTCGATGAGCCATTGGTGGCATCGCGGAAGGGCAGGAACAGCCCGCCCCCGTATCCCGTGAGCCACAGCAGGGGCAGGACGATCTCCTCATCGCCGCGCTCGGCACGCACCTCTCCGATGGTGGTGAACACCGCATCCAGCGCACCGAGGGCGTCGGGGGCCGCCGGAACCTGCCGCGCGTCCTCATGCACCGTGGCGATGAGACACCACGAGGGGTCGTAGGGGAAGAACGCCATGCCCGTGAACCCCATCCGCTTCGCAGGGGGCACGGGACTCTGCGGATGCCGGCGGAACAGAACATCGCGCGTGGCCCGCCATTCCGCCCAGGTCGCCTCCCCCGCTCCGGCGGCACGAACCCGCGCGTAGTTGTCGGCAACCCGACGCCGCCAGTCGCCAAGCGCAAGAGATCCCCCCATGCCCCGCAGTCTGTCAGTGAGAGGGGACAGTCCCTCCCCCCGGGGACAGTCCCCGGGGGGAGGGACTGTCCCCTACCCTGCGGGCATGTCGCCTGCGCATGACGAACCACTCGATGTTGCCGCGGTGCTCGCATGGATGCAGGCGCATCCCGATCGGCTGCGGGAACTGCTCGCCGAGGAGGATGCGCTCAATGCCGACACCCAGGCGGCGGCCGATTCCGCCGTCCGGGCACACCTTCGGTTCGTCGCCGAGGCGCTTCCCGTGGGCATGGCGGGCCACCTCGCGGCACGCGTGCAGGGCATGGGCGACGAACTGGACGCCTGGTTCGACGCCGACCGCGAGGTGCTGGAGCGCGAGGTGGAACTCGGGCGCGGCGCAATCGCGCTGGAGGAGCACCTGCTCTATGGCGCAGGGGCCGACACCGAGCCGGTCATCCACGCCGCGCTGGAACGCCGCGTGCGGCTTGGGGCCTGGAACCGCCTGTTCCTCCGCTGCCTCGAATCACGGCTGGGGCCCGGCCACGACGGCCTGGCGGAGGCGGCACTGCAATGGTCCAAGGACAACGAGCGTGATCTCGCGGCCGTGATCCTGCAGGTGCACCACCGCCAGATCACCGCGCTGGAAGCCACGACCGGGCACCCCGCCACGGCTGATGAACGCGACCAGAGCAGCCAGGCCGCTGCCGTCACGGGCTATGCGCGCCGTGCGGTGGAGGCGGCGGCCCACGCCCTCAGGGACACCTGAAAGATCCATGTCATGAGCGACCCGGCGGGATGCGCCGGACTCGGCCATCGGGCTTGAATGGCCGCGTGATCACTCCCAAGGCCCTCATCACCGCGGCCGCCGCCTCGGCCGTCGCCATCACCGCCGCGCCCGCGCTCGGTGCGCCCACCCCGGTGCCCACCAGCGGCGCCGCGGCCGGCAAGCTCACGCGGATCGTCCCGGGCATCACGTACCAGACGATGACCCGCCCGGGGCCCCAGCGCCTGCACGTGGTGTCGTTCACCTACAACGCCCTCACGCGCATGGCGCCCGCGCAGGCGTCCGGGGCGCTCACCCGGCGCGCGACGATCGAGGACGGCATGGCGTCCCGCCTCGCCCAGGGCGCGACCGCCGGCATCAACGGCGACTTCTTCAGCCTCTCGAACGGCACGCCCAGCGGCGTGCTGTCCGTGGGCCCCGAGTTGCTGGCGAGCCCCGAGCCCACGCGGTCGTCGCTGGCCATCGCCGCGGGCGGCTGGCTGTCCGTCGGCACCCTGTCTCTCGACTCCCGGTACCGGCGCGTCGACCCCTCCACAGGCGCAAAGGGCACGAAGCGCATCGTCCGTGCCGTCAACCGCCCCCTGGCGTCCACCTCCACCACCGGGGTGGTCGTCTACACGTCCGCCTACGGCAGCGCCACGCCGTCCGAGCCGGGCTACGAGGTGCTCGTGGCGCTGGACGGCGGCGGGGCGTTCCCCGTGGCCGGGACCATCCAGGGCACCGTCATCGCGCAGCGCCCGGGCGGTGGCACCCCCATCGCCCCCGGCCAGATCGTGCTGTCGGGCAAGAACCTGTCGGGGGTCACGCTGTTCAACGAGTTCCTGCCGGGCACGCGCATGGAGATCGAGGCCTCCATCCCGGGCATCGCCCCGGACGGGTGGGGAGCCATCGGCGGTGGCCCCACGCTGGTGCAGGACGGGCGGGCGGTCACATCCTCACGCGAGTCGTTCAGCAGCAGCCAGCGCAACGGGCGCACCACCCGCAGCGCCGTGGGGCAGAAGCCCGATGGCACGATCCTGATGGTGGTGGCCGAGGGCCCCCGGCAAGGCGTGCGCGGGTACACCATGTCCGAGCAGGCGAAGATGCTGGACTCCCTGGGCCTGATCACCGCCATGGGCCTCGACGCCGGCGGCTCGTCGATGATGGCCATCGGCCCCAATCAGGTGGTGCCCAACACCGGCAGCCGACCCATCTCGGACATGCTGGTGGCCTACTACGCAGGCGCGCAACTCTCGATCCCCCCCGACAACCGGGTCACCCCCAACGGCGATGGCGTCGCGGACACCATCACCCTCGGCGCGCAGTCCCCCGTGCCCGGGACCACCAACGTCACCGTGGCAAAGCGCGGGGGCGGGTTCTCGGCCTCCGTGCTGGACCGCACGGGCGACGCCGCCTACACGCCCATCACCATCGACCCGCGCGCGCTCGGCATGCCGGAGGGGCCGTACAACGTGACGGCAACGCTCACGCCTGCCGATGGCTCCCCCGCGACGTCGCAGAAGCGCATCATCGTGGTGGACCGCACGCTCGGCGCGCTCCGGGTGAGCAGCCGGGGGGCGAAGGCCTCGCGTCGCGTGACCACCGCATTCACCCTGTCGCGCCCGGCGCGGGTGACCGCCCAGGTCACCACGTCCACGGGTCGCGTGGTCGCCACGCTCGCGCGCAACAAGAAGATGCCCCGGGGACGGAACTCGGTCACGTGGAATGGCCGTTCCGGCAAGAACCTCGCGCGGGCGGGCACCTACTACGTGACGGTCACGGCCAGCAGTTCGCTGGGCCGCACCGCGCTGCGCGACAGCGTGCGCGTCCGCTAGGCCCTCAGCCGGGCATCAGCCGCCGGAGCGACTCCAACACCCGCACCGGATCGGGCGTGCCGGCGGTGAGCGCCAGCGTCGTCACCCCGGCGTCGGCCAGCGCCGCCAGTCGGTCGGCCACGGCCGGCCCGTCGCCGATGATCGCCAGGGCATCCACCATCTCCTCGGAAACCAGCGCCTCGGCATCCTGACGACGTCCGGCGAGAGCGGCGTCGGCGATGGCCGCGGCCTCGCGGGCGAAGCCCATGGCCGACACCGCGTCCCGGTAGTAGTTGCGCTCGCGCGACCCCATGGACCCCACGTAGAAGGCGATCTCGCGGCGGGCGGCGGCACGTGCCGCCTCGGCGCCCGCGCCGCCACCCACCCAGCACACCGCCGATGCCATCACCTGCAGCGGGGCGCGGCCGGGGTCGCGCGCCGCCGTGCCCGTGGCCAGCGGCGCGCTCCAGTGGCCGGTGATCGCCCGGGGCGACGCGAAGAGCGGCCACCAGGCGTCGGCCAGTTCGGCCGCCACGCGCACCCCGCCCGGGGCGAGGGCCGCCACCACCACCGGGATCTCATCGCGCTCCGGCCGGGTGATCATGCGAAGAGGGGTGCCCATGCCCGTCCCCTCGCCCGGCGGCAGCGGCACCGGGCGCGGCCCGTCAACCTCCAGCACCTCGCGCCGCCATGCCATGCGGCATGCCGCGATCACCTCACGCAGTTCGCCGAGCGGGCGCTCGAAGGGCACGCCGTGCCAGCCCTCCACCACCTGCGGGCCGGAGGTGCCGAGGCCGCAGATGGCCCGGCCGGCAGACAGGGCGTCGACCCCCGCGAAGGTCTGGGCGATGAGCGCCGGACTGCGCGAGTACACCGGCAGCACCGCACCGATGCGAATGCGATCGGTGCATGCGGCCATGGCCCCCATCAGCGAGGGGGCATCGAATCCCCAGGTCTCCGGCACCCAGGCCTCATCGCACCCCTCGCGCTCCGCGGCCCGCACCAGCTCGAGCGACGCCCTCGGGTGGGCCATATGGTTCAGCACGATCCCGATGCGCATGCACCAAGCCTAGGGCCCCGGGCAACCTTGTCCCATTCGCAACACGGGGAGAGGCACGCATCCGGCGGGCGGTCTATCTTCGGCATGCTTTCCCGGGGCGGTCGGGACATCGTCGCCCTCCATCCCACACGAGGATCGGCGACGGCCTGAGCACCACCGAGAACGCCACGGCAACCCATGCGCGCGCACTCGCCACCCTGCGGGCGATGATGACGGCGCGCTGGATCGATGCCGTCGAGGAGGAGCTCGTCCAGCGGGGCGAGGCATTCTTCCAGCTCGGCGGCGCCGGCCATGAGGCCACGGCAGTACTGGCCGACCACCTGGGGCCCCAGGACTGGCTGCAGCCGCACTACCGCTCGCGTGCCCTGCTCGTCCGGCGCGGCGTCGCCCCCGAGCAGTTCTTCCACGGACTGCTCTCCACGGCGCAGTCCGACTCCGCGGGGCGCCAGATGCCGGCGTTCCTCAACGACCCCGATCTGCACGTGCTGCCGATGACCGTGCCGACCGGCAACGGGCTGCTGCATGCGGTGGGCGTCGCGCGCGAGGTGGCCGCGGGTGATGACGCGCCCATCGTCGTCGCCGGGGTCGGCGACGGCACCACCCAGCAGGGCGAGGTGATGGAGGCCATCGGAGAGGCCGCCCGCGCTGCCCTGCCGGTGCTCTTCGTGATCGAGGACAACGGCTACGCCATCTCCACGCACACCGCGGGGCGCACCTTCTACGACACCGCGCAGGGCCCGGTCACGCAGTTCCTGGGCGTGCCCATCGTGCGGGCCGACGGCCGCGATCCCGTAACCCTCGATGCCGTGTCGCGTCGCGCGGTGCATGACGTGCGCGAATCCCGGCGGCCGGTGGTGCTCGTGATCGATGTCGAGCGCCTCACCCACCACACGAATGCCGATGACGAGGCCGTGTACCGCGACGCCCGTGAGCGGGCCTCCGCCCGCGAGGGCGACCCCATCGCAGCGCTGCGCGAGCACCTGGTGGCCGAGGGCGTGGCCGCGGCAGAGCTGGTGGCGCTGGACCGCGATGTGGAGGCGCAGGTACGGGCCGCAGCGGCCAGGGCCCTGGAGGCACCGGACCCCGTTGCCACCCATGGCGCGGTGGCCCCGGTATCCGACGAGGTGCGGGCGCGGGCGGGCGCGGCGCCGGGAGACTCCGCCGACGACGGTGCCCCGCAGACCATGCTCGAGGCCATCCGTGACGTGCTGGGCGAGCGCCTGGCCGCCGATCCGCGCGTATCGGTGCTGGGGCAGGACATCGAAGACCCCAAGGGTGATGTGTTCGGCATCACCCGCGGGCTGTCCACCCGGTTCCCCGGCAGGGTCGCCAACGCCCCGCTGAGTGAGTCGACCATCGTGGGCACCTCCATCGGCCGCGCGCTGGCCGGTGGTCGCCCCGTCGCCATGGTGCAGTTCGCGGACTTCCTGCCCCTGGCCTTCAACCAGATCGCCTCGGAGCTCGCCACCATGCACTGGCGTACCGACGGCCGGTGGTCCGCGCCGGTGGTCATCCTTGCCCCGTGCGGTGCGTACCGGCCGGGCCTGGGCCCCTTCCACGCCCAGACCCTCGAGGCCACCTTCGCGCACATTCCCGGGCTGGACGTGGCAATGCCGAGCACCGCCGACGATGCCGCGGGTGCGCTGCATGCCGCGCTCAACGGCGATCGCCCCACGCTCATCCTGTACCCGAAGACCTGCCTGAACGACCCGGCCCGGGCGACGCGCGCAGGGGCGCACGCACGCCCGGTGGTGCCCGGCCACGCGGCGGTACGAAACCGCGGCGACGACGTCACGATCGTGGCCTGGGGCTCCACGGCCCCCATCGCCGAGCGCGCCGCGGGCATACTCGACGCCGCGGGCGTGGGCGTGGACCTCATCGATCTCCGCAGCATCGCACCGTGGGACGTCGAGGCCGTGGTGGCGAGCGCCGCCCGCACCCGCCGACTGGTGGTGGTTCATGAGGACAACCTCTCGGGCGGGTTCGGGGCCGAGGTGGTGGCCCGGGTGTCGGATCACCTCGAGGGCGACCTCACCACGCGGCGCATCGCGCGCCCCGACACCTGGGTACCGAACAACTACGTGAACCAGGTGGAGGTACTGCCCTCCACCCGGCAGGTGCTGGATGCCGTGGCCGCCATCCTCGGCGGCCTCGAGGTGGAGGAGGCCGGCGGCACGGCCGAGGACGGCGTGCTGGTGGTGGAGGCCGCAGGCTCCAGCCCTGCCGACCAGCAGGTGATGGTCGTCGAGTGGCTGGTGGGCGACGGCGACACCGTCACCGAGGGCCAGGTGATCGCCGAGTGCGAGGGCGACAAGGCCGCCTTCGAGCTGGCGGCGCCGGCATCGGGTGAGATCGCCGACCTGCACGAGGAGATGGAGGCCGTTGCGGTGGGCACGCCGCTCGCCCGCATCACCCTGGCGCCCGGTGCGGCCGCTGCGCGCAGGCGCATGCCCGCCGAGCCCACCCTGCGCGTACGCCGGGTGACCGACCACGAGCCATCACCGCTCATCGCGCGCGCGCCATCGCCGCGCGTGATGGCCAGCCCCGTGGGGCTCTCGGCGTTCACGGTGCGGGCGGGGCGCAAGGTGCTCACCAACGCGGAGATCGCCGCGCGGTTCCCCGGGCGCACCGAGGCGGACATCATGCGCCGCACGGGAATCCGGCAGCGGCCGGTACTGGCCCCGGATGAGGACCTGGCCACGCTGGCATCGGCTGCGGCACGCCAGGCGCTGGACGACCAGGGCATGGGTCCGGGCGATCTCGAGGCGATCGTCGTGGCCACCGGCACCCCGCCGCGGCTCAGCCCCACGCTGGCATGCCTGGTACAGAACGCGCTGTCGGAGCACTACGGGGCGTCCGATGTGGCCGCCAGCGATGTGTCGGCCGCCTGCTCGGGCTACCTGTATGCCCTGCAGGGCGCGCACGACCTGCTGCAGCAGCGTCGTGACGGATCGGTGCTGGTCATCACCGCCGAGGCCATGACGCGCTTCGTCGATCCGTCCGACTTCGACACCGTCGTGGTGTTCGGCGACGCCGTCACCGCGACCGTGGTGCACGGCCCGGACCGCATCGGCGATTCGCCGCTGCTGCTGCACCGACCGGTGCTGTCGGCGACGGGCGACGACGGATCGGTGATCCGGCATGGGCCCGAGGCGCGCGACCACCTGTTCATGGACGGCCCGCGCGTCTACACGCGCGCGGTGCGCGAGATGCTGCGCATGCTCGACCGGGCTGCCGCGGCATCGAGCACCTCCATCGCCGACCTCATGCACGTGGTGCCGCACCAGGCCAACGGGCGCATCATCTCGTCGGTGCAGGCCCGAAGCGGCCTTCCCGAGGACCGCTTCGTGGTGAACGTGGAGAACTGGGGCAATACCTCCTCCTCCACCATCCCCATCGCGCTGGCCGAGCACCTGGCCACCGACCCGCGGGGGCTGGGTGGCCTGGTGGCCTTCGGCGCGGGCCTCACCTCCGGGGCCGCTATCGTGGAATTCACCGGCAACGCCTGATCAGGAGGGCACCGTGGGCGGCATGGAATACTCGCTGGCCATCGACCTGGACCGTGACTTCGACGACGTCGTGCAGGCCACGCGCGCCGCGCTGGCCGACGAGGGATTCGGCGTGCTCACGGAGATCGACGTGCAGGCCACGATGAAGGCCAAGCTGGACGTGGACCGCGAGGAGTACCTGATCCTCGGCGCCTGCAACCCACCGCTCGCCCACACGGCGTTGGAGGCCGAGCCCGAACTGGGCGTGCTGCTGCCGTGCAATGTGGTGGTGTACCGCACCGGCGGCCGCACGCGCGTGAGCGCCGTGGCGGCCGAGCAGATGCTGGGCATGGTGGGCAACGAGCAACTGGGACCCGTTGCCACCGAGGTTGCGCAGCGCATGCAGCGCGTGCTCGACGCGGTGGCCGCCCGCTAGCCCCCGTCGGCCCCTGCGGCGTCCTCCGCCGCGCGCCGCAGGATCTCCCTGGCGTCGTCGGGGCCCACCCCCCGCCGCGCGAGCCACCCCAGCGCCCGGCGGCGATCGCCGGGGTCGTCACCCTGCGCGGGATAACGACGACGCACCTGGCGGATGAGCGCATCGGCCTCCGGGGCCGCAGCGGCACGCGCCGGCGCCTCCCCCTCGTCGGGACGCACGGCCTCGCGCACGGCCGCAGGCGCCAGGCCCCGCCGGATGAGCCGGTCGGCCAGGCGGCGGCGCCCGGCGGCATCGGCGGGAATCCCCTCCCGCTCCACGGCCGCCTCCAGCACGGCATCGTCATGCCCGTCCGGCAGTGCGCAGTCCACGGCGTCCCGCACCTCATCGCGCGTGAACCCCGCCCCGAGCATCTCCGACTGGATGCGGCGCGACGCCCACCCACGCGCCGCCAGCCGTTCCACGCGCGTGACCGCGTTGGCCTGCTGGTCGGCCAGGCCCGCGGCGCGCAGCCGTTCCAGCACCGCATCCACCTGGTCCTCGTCGGCCCGGCGGTCACGCAGGCGCCGTACCACCTCGCGCCGCGACCGGCCACGCCCCACCGCATACCGCAGCGCGGCCTCCCACAGGCGCTCGAGGGCGGCGGCGTCCTCGATCTGCGCCACGCGGGCGTCGTCCATCTCCTCGCCCGACACCAGGCCCAGATCGGCCACCAGGTGAACGGGAAGGCGGAGCCACTTCGCGCCATCACGCTCCACGCGGATGGCGGTACCGCTGGGCGACGCGCGCAGCGCCGTGATCACGCTGGTCACGGCGCCGGAGGGGGTATCACCCCTCGCGCGGGACCTCATTGGAACACCGCATGCACCGCCACACGGGGTGCAGGCGGTCGCGCGCCACGGGGCTCGCCCCGTCCAGGTCGTGCGTGCGCATCTTGCGGTTGGTCGCGAACGTCGCGGCACCGCACTTGGGGCACGGAGGCGCGCCCTCGGTGGCGCTGATGTCGGTGCCGGAGGTCTCTTGCTCAGCCATGGGGCAACCTTACCGCGCGTCCCCGCGCCGTGGGCGCATCAGCGGGCCGACGCCGGGGCCGCGGCGTCCAGCCGTGCCACCTCACGCCGCACCGCCGGGGCCACCTCAGTGCCGTACAGCTCGATGGCCCGCATCATGTCCTCATGCGGCGGGTTGCCCACGCCCATGTGCAGCAGCACCCGCCGATTCCCGAACATCTCGTACTCGGCCAGGATCTTCTCGGTCACCTCGGCCGGGCTTCCCACCATCAGCGCGCCGTGGGGCTGGCGCATGCGATCGAACTGGGCACGGTCGATCTCGGTGCCCCACCCCCGCTCGCGCCCGATCTGGTTCATCGCGGCCATCAGGCCGGGTGCCGAGATGTCGGCCGCGCGCTGGGGGGTATCGGCGATGAACCCATGCGATCCGATACCCACCGGGACGGCCGCCGGGTCGTGGCCGTACTCGGCAAGGGCCTCGCGGTAGAGGTTGACGAACGGGATGAAAGGTTGGGCCGCCGCGCCGATGATGGCCACCGACACCGGCAGCCCGCGCGCGGCGGCGTTCACCACCGACTGCGGCGTGCCGCCCACGGCGATCCATACGGGCAGGGACTGCTGCTCGGGCCGTGGGTGCACGGGGCGGCCGTTGATGGCCGGGCGATGGCGGCCCTGCCACGTGATCACCTCCTGCTCGCGCAACTGCAGCAGGAGGTCCAGTTTCTCCAGGAACAGGTCCTGGTAGTCGGCCAGGTCGTAACCGAACAGCGGGAACGACTCGATGAACGACCCACGTCCCGCCATCACCTCCGCACGCCCCTGCGATATGAGATCGATGGTGGCGAAGTCCTGGAACACCCTCACGGGATCGTCGGACGAGAGCACCGTGACCGACGAGGTCAGCCGGATGCGTGAGGTGCGCGCCGCAGCGGCCGCCAGCACCACCGCGGGCGACGACACCGGGAAGTCCGGGCGGTGGTGCTCGCCCACCCCGAACACGTCCAGCCCCACCTCGTCCGCCAGGACGATCTCGTCCACCAGGTCGCGCACCCGCTGCCCCACGTCGATCGTGCGCCCCGTGGCTGGGTCGGGGGTGGCATCGCCGAACGAGTAGATGCCCATCTCGATGCCGGTCACAGGGAACCCCCGTCGCCCGTGGCGCGCGCCCGGCGGGCCTCGTCCAGTTCCCGCTGGATACGGCCGTCATCGCGCTCCGCCAAGATGACGTACGCGACGTAGAAGACCCCCAGGCTGATGCCCAGCCCGGATGCCACCCACAGGAACGGCGACCACCCGAGCGGCGCGCCGATGGCCCAGCCGATGAGCAGGCTCACCGGCACCATGATGGCGCCGAGCACCCACACCCGCCGCCGCGCGGAACGCGTGTACTCCGGCGTGGGATGCAGCCCCTCCTGCTCGGCACTCACCCGCGCGACGATCTGTGCACGGGTCTCCCGCCCCGCCTCACGCCCGGTGTCCGAATGCTCATTCACGGCAGGCATTGTTCCACGGCATCTGCGTCGTCACCCGGGACAGCGTGCCCCGTCGTACGCGGCGTGCGAGAGTTGGGATATGCGGCTCACCTGCGTCCACTGCGGACAGCCCATCAAGCCCATGCGCGGGGCGCCCGGGTTCTTCCAGCACGCCTCGCGCACCACGGCCGCATGCGATCTCGACTCCGACCACGTGCCGGGTCCGGACTGGGACGCCCTTGGTCCGATCAACTGCCGGGCGTGCGGTGAGCCGGTGACCGGCGGAGCGCACCACGCAGTGCACGTGCATGGCGCGCTGGACGCCGACCATGACGCCGATCCGGTGATCGAGGGCGCCTGGTAGTCAGCCCACGCGGGGCCACGACGAGACCAGCGGGAACGGGCGGATGGGCCCGCCGCCGCCCGGGTGGATCTCAAAGTGCAGATGGGTCACCGTGCCCTTGGCATCGCCGGTGTCGCCGTTGTAGCCGAGCACCGTGCCGGCCCGCACGAACGCCCCCTCGCGCGCGGCGGGCGCGAAGCCGTCGAGGTGGCAGTAGAAGTACTCATCGCCATTCGGCGCGCGCAGCCAGAACCGGTTGCCGCTGATGGGCGTGGTTCCGATGCGCACCACCGTGCCGCTCACCACGGCGACGATCGGTGCCCCCCGGGCGGCCACGATGTCGATGCCCTCGTGGTACCGGCTGCCGCGCGGGGCCATCCAGTCGTCCGAGAACGTGGCCGGCGCGGCCACCGGGAACACCGGCTCCACGCCGGGGACAGCGACGGGGATGTCCCGGGCGCCCTTGGCCCGTGCGGCGCGCACGCGCTCCTGCGCACGGGCCGACAGCGCCGCCTTCAGATCACCCCGCGCGCGCGACACCAAGGTTCGCTGGCGGGCGAGCACGGTGCGAATGCGCGCGGCCTCGCGCGACGCCGCCGCGGCCTCGGCACGCGCGCTGGCGACCGTGCGCGTGAGCACCACCTGCTGGCGGCGGAGCGCCACGCGCCGCGCGCGCACCCTCTCCACCATGTCGGCGTCATCGCCCGCGGCCGCCTGCAGGGCCTCGGAGCGGGTGGCCAGGTCGGTGAGCGACCCGCTCTGCGCCACCAGGTCCACGAGGTCCGGCTCGGGGCGCCGGTACAGCGCCACGAGGCGCTCCGACAGCGCCTGCCGGGCCAGCACCAGCTGTCCCCGGGTGCGCACGATCTCCGCGCGCGTGCGCACCGCCTTCGCGCGCGCCTCGTCCGCCCGGTCCATCGCGGCGTTGTGGCGCTGGGCCGCCGCGCCCGCCTGGGCGTCCAGCGCGGCCGCGCGCGCCTCGACGGCCTCCACCCGCTGCTTCAGGGTGGTCACGTCGCGGGCCGCGTGCAGGGGCGACGCCACCGCCGCCAGCGCTGTCGCGGCAAGCGCCGTGATGAGGACTCGGCGGGCCATGGGCCGGGCATTGTCGCCCGCCCCACGGCACCGCCGTGAAATCCCCGTTGCTACGTCAGGCGTGCTCCTCGGCCGCCATCCGGCACTCCCGACGTCCCTACTTGTTCTTCCGGTTCGTGTAGACCACGTTGAAGTCGCCATTGGCATCGACGTTCAGGATGCTCACGGGCACGTTGGGACGGTTGCCCACGCGGTTGATCGTGATCTTCCCGGTTGCCCCGCGGTAGTTGGCCGTCTTCCTGAGTTGTGCAAGCACCCGGCTGTAGTCAAAGGCCGTTCCCGCGCGCTTCCAGGCCCTGAAGAGGATCTTCGCCGAGTCGTAGGTGAAGGTCCCCCACGTGCCCGGGGTCTTGCGGAAGGTCTTGGTGTAGTTCCTCACGTAGGCCTTCGCCGTGGGGAACTGCTGCGGAGTGGGGACACCGCTGAATACGCACTGCCGGCTGGCGGCCACACCCGCGCCGGTGATGAACGCCGGATCCTGGTTGGCCAGGCCCGCGAAGCACCGGGCCGTGCTGCCTGTCGCGACGAGTTGCTTCGCGATCGCCGAGCCCTCCGGGTAGTAGGTGCTGAGGTAGACCACGTCGGGGCTCCCCGCGAGCGCCTGCGCGATCTGCGGCGCGAAGTCGGTCTGATCCTCGGAGATCGGCACCTGCGTCACCACCGCGCCCGATGATTCCAGGGTGCGCTGGAGGCGATTCGCCATGCTCTTCGTGTACTCGGAGGGATCCACCAGCATCGAGACACGCGACGGCTTCCACTGGGTGGTGATGAACTCGGACTCCACCGGGGAGATCTGGCTGTTCTTCGGCTGGACGGTGACGCCCTTGCCTGTGGTGGCGTCGGTGGAGGTCATCTGCACGGGCACGACCTTCGCCTTCGTGTACACCGAGAGGTTCTTCAGCCCGACGGACGAGTTGTACGGCCCGATGACTGCGACGGCTCCCGACTTCACGGCCTTCCTGGCGACGGAGACGGCGATGTCGGGGTTGGCCTTGTCGTTCGCACGGATAACTCTCACCTTGCGGCCGTAGAAGCCTCCCGACGCGTTGAATTCGCGCGCGGCGAGTTGGACGCCGCGCAGCATGTCGAGGCCATTCGAGGCCTGATCGCCCGTCTGCGGCCCC
>Ga0181591_10001029_pt1 | contig 23510 bp, 21 predicted proteins | sample 071ome_33_FD_133757 | JGI IMG/M metagenome (GOLD analysis project Ga0181591, IMG submission 133757) | Coastal salt marsh microbial communities from the Groves Creek Marsh, Skidaway Island, Georgia - 071412AT metaG (megahit assembly) | ecosystem: Environmental > Aquatic > Marine > Intertidal...
GATCCATTGTCTAATATAGCTATTTTAATATCTACTTCTTTTTGACTAAACAAACTAATAAGTTGCTGTTTAATCCATTTTTCTCCATTAAAAGTAGCCAACATTATCAAAACCTTTGTTTGGATATTTCTTTCAGAATTAATATGCATATTTTGAGTTGTAGTACTTATAACAGTTAATCGATTGAGATTTGGCCACTTCAGTTTGATTTGCAAGACTTAGTGCGCTCATTAAAGAGGTCTCATCTGTAAATAAGATTCCTAAATTGTTATCTTTTACTTCATTTGCTTTAATATGTCTTGAAGAAATTATGCAAGGGATGCCCAGAACTCCAGCCTCTTTAATAACCAGCCCATCTGTCTCCATGATTTGTCCTGGTATGATTATATATCGCAGTTTAGTATAGAATTTTTTTAACTCAGAATCATCTTTCCAACCTTCATTTAGCGCATACTTATTAATTAAAATATCTTTACCCTTTCCTATAAAAAAGATCTCTTTGCGGTATTTTGCTGCAAATCGTGAAAGGAATAGCGTTCCCTTTTCTATTGATAGCCTCCCTATGTAGGCCATTATTTTGTTATTTTCAATCACAACCCTGCGAGAATTTTTTTTAACTTTATTATCCAAAACAACATTTTGAGTTTTACCTCTTGATTCCCGAGTACAAATGATTTTTCTTGACTCATCCGAAACATATATATTACTAAGCCTTTCAGAGTAATATTTTGATAAGAGGAAATAACAAGATTTGAAAATAATAAATCTAAGAAAAATAAACACTTTGAATAGCATGTTAAGTTTAGTGCATTGTTTAGTTAAGCATGACACTGATGGAGATTTAATATTGCAAATTTCATTACTTGAAAAATCAAATAGCACTCCATTTGGACAAGTTTGAAAGTAATCATGATTGAATAAGATTAACTTTGCCCTAGAAAAAAAAACTGCTGGAAGAATTATAATAGGAGATAGGCCTTTTACCCAAGTATGTATATGGATTTCATTAAACCCTCTTTGCTTGAATATCAAAAAATATGAAAGAGATAAAAAAGAAATAGGGTTAATTATTCCAAACAAATAACTAAAAAATTTGAATTGAATAAGGGGATCTTCAGATTTAATCGATATCTTGAAAAAGGATATTTGCTTGAGTTATCCTTATTTAATAGATAGCAATAAAATACATTATGTTTTTTAGAAAAATCTATAGCGTGCTTAATTGCAACATTTGTTGCCCCGCCATCAACTAATAAGGAGTCTGTTAGGATCATTATTTTTTTCTTTTTCTGCATGATAATCCCAAAATTGTGAAGAAAAATGGACTATAAACATAAGCTAAATAGCTATCAAGAAATAATAAAGATAGTAAGAAAACAACCAATATAATTAAATTATTCTTACTAATCTTGAAAAGATAAAATAGAAAGGCAGAAAAGCCGAATACACCATACTCAATTGCCAATCTTAAAATGCCTCCATCTAAGGAGGCTCCAGAAGCACCAGGCCCGATCCCAAAAAATAAACTAGTTGGTATAAATTCTCTAAAGACCAATATAAAAAACGCCCATTTTTCTTCTCTCATCAACCAACTCCTTGCGCTTCTTAGGTTGGTATCCTCAAATTCGTCAAATTTACCTATCGGTATAAATCCATTACGATTTAAATATTCGTGAAATTCTATAAATCGATTAAGATATGATTCAATTTTGTAATAAAAGAGCTGAAGAATATCTAGATATAACAATATACCCATAATTACAAAAAATAAAATTATCAATGTCATTACAAATTTTTGAACTGTGCTTTTCAATATCGAGGCAAGCAATAATAAGTTTGCAATTATGAATGTAACTACTACTGCTTTTTGACCTGAAAAAACTAGGAAATAAAATATCAATGAAACTAGAGAAAAATAAATTAAGTATTTCTTATCATTAATATAATTTCTTAGCAAATAAATTGCACTTATTGCTACTACCCAAACGAGTTCCCAGGTTCCGCCAGTACTTCCAGCCAGCCAGCCTTCACCAATAATAGCTCCCTCTGTAGCTCTGAATACTGGCAAAATGGCATAATATTGCAAGAAAGCAAATATTAGTTGGTAAGAGATAATCAAAAGGATTAATCTTTTAACTGTTTTTTCTCTAATGTTAGTTTCTTTAGCAACAAAATAAAATAATAAGAATTCAAGCATTCTTATCAAATAAGTTAAACTTAATTGTGCACTGTAGGGATTTTCGCTCGGCTCAAAAAAGAAAAGAGAAAGTAAGTAAGATGACACCCCTATAAGAAGAAAAAAAAACAAATAAGGATTTAGATAAAATTTAATCAAATCTGTCAATAATTTGATATTAGTAATTAATAATAGAAATACAAGGAGAACTAAGATATCTCCAATTCTTACATGCCCTTGACCATAAGAGAAAAGATCTATTCTAGGAAGAATTAAATAAGTAATTAATAATAAAAATGAGTATTTTAATCTGACTTCCATAGCTATTATTTAAGCTTAAATATCTTTTTGATAAGAAAAAGAATATCAAGATATAAAAAAATTAAAGAGCTTAATTTGGATCCAATTTTTATCTTTTGACCTTGAATTCTATTAAAGTCGTTTGTTTGTTCTTTAGATTTTTTTCTAGAAATTCTTTTTTCATGATCTCTATCAAAATATGTAAAAACATAATCATAACTTATTAAATAGCCATTTGATATCAATCTCCTATACAGCTCATAATCTTGTGAAAATATGTATTTTTCGTTATAAAGATATTCTTTCAATATTGACGATTTAATAATAAGAGTTCCATGGCATAAGGGGTTATGATAATTCAACATTTCTTTATCAAAACCCATTCTCCTTAGTGCTCTTGGCCTTCTAACTAGACCATTAGTATCATAATTTAGATAAGGTGTTGAATAGAATTGAAGATTGTTATTATGTTCTAGAAATTCAAAAAAGATTGAAAAACGATTTGGCAGCGATATATCATCTGCATCTTGCCTTGCAATATAATCTGAGGTGATATGTTTTAACCCTATATTTAAAGATTTTGTTAAGCCCTGGTTCTCAGGATTTTTTACTAACTTGATTTTTAAATTAAAAGGCTTAACGAAAATAATGAATTTATTAATTTCTGCAAGGGAATTGTCTGTAGAGCAATCATCAACAATCACTATCTCATCTGGTGGCCTATCTTGATTGAAGATACTAGATAAGGCTCCATAAATATATTCTTCATCATTGTATACACTAATCAAAACCGATAATGTTTTTCTAATATTCTTAGTTTCTTTCATAAAGCCAATGACCTAAGACCGAAAAAGCCCATCTTCTGTATGCATCTCTGTGATTAGATTTATTTCCTAGTTCTAAATATTCAACATAAAAATCACGTCCAAATAAACTTATTATTTTCTCTCTAAAAATCTCAAGTCCATCATTTGTCCATGTTCTAAGCGGATTATTGATAATATGCTGAACAGAAGGAACAAATCCATTCTTTTGAGGAGTAAATAAACTTTGCGGGATTTTGGAATAAGCTAGCTGCTTTAAAATTATCTTATTTTCAGATTTACTAATTAGAAATTTAGAATTAATAGATTTTGCAAAACTGCTAATCCCTCTTGATAAAAAAGGCGCCCTAGACTCAATAGAGTGAAACATTGTCGCCCTGTCTACTTTTTTTAAAATATTGTTTGATAGGTAGTTTCTTTGATAAAAACATAATAGATCCTCAATAGATTCCTCTTCTTCAGAAAAAAAGTCTTGATTACAATTTATAAAATCATGTAAAAGTTTTGGAGTTATTGAATTCCAATATAGGGAGTTTTTTATGCTGCTTTCATTTCTTAAAAGCGCTAAGAAAATATGGGCTTTTGAGCTAAATTTTATGCGCGGGAATTTATGTAAAAGGGAGTCTTGAATTGTTTTAGAGATTCTTTTTCCAAAATTTCCAATGTAGTATTTATTCCAAATGCTTGAATTAAAAAATTCATACCCTCCAAAAATTTCATCTGCCCCATCTCCACTCAAAACAACCTTGACATGTTGCTTCAAAAAATTGGAAATTATTGTTTGAGGGAGGATCGAAACATCAGATATTGGCTCATCTAGAATCAAGGGAATTTCTCTCGCTGTATGCTGATAGTCTGTCTCATTTGGTGTGTAAGACTTAAAATCGATTTCAAGATGTCTTGATATCTTTCTTGCAAAATCTGTTTCACTAAATCCTTGTCCAGAAAAATCAATATTGAAACCTGTGATATTAGGGGATAGCCTGCTTGCATAATAGGAGATAAGGCTGCTATCAATACCTCCACTCAAAAAAACTCCTACCGGCACATCAGATCTTAACCTGGTTTCAACAGAAGAATTCATGATCTCATCTAAAACATCTAAATAATCTAATCTGTTAGATATATTTTTTCCATCTATTGCAGAATAATCATAGGAATTTTTTGAAAGCTTTTTTTCTTTACAATTAAAAAAAAAGTAAGAAGAAGGTTCTACTTTCTTAATCTCGTTATATGGAGTGCTTAAAGAGTTTATCTGATAGCCTAAGGATAAATAATTCAAAATAAAGCTATTGTTTAAACTCAAAGAATCTTTGTTGCTCATGACCCTTATTGAGTCAATATCTGAGGACACACTAAGGCAATCATTATCAAATGCAAAGTAAAGAGGTTTCTCTCCGTATGAATCTCTTGCAAAAAAAACATCTCCAGTGGCCTCATTAAAAATTAAAAAAGAAAACATTCCATCAAGATAATCTAAACATTTTTCTTTATATTCATAGAAAAGTTTTAAAAGAACTTCAGTATCACCAGTGCTCTGAAAAAAATAACCTTTGCCTTTCAATTTATTTTTTAATTCAAGGTAATTATAAATTTCTCCATTAAATATTATATGAAGGCCATTATATTGAAGTGGTTGATTTGAGCTCTCATTAATATCAATTATCGATAACCTTTTATGCCCAAGAGAACAAAAGTTAAAGTTTGGGTGTTTTTCAAAAAATTTAAAACCTGAATAATCTGGACCGCGTCTTTGAATAAAATCCATAGCCTGTTCGAACTTATTCTTATTAAAGTCTCCAGAGCCGAAATTTAGTTTAAATACGAATCCACACATACCTTTTAAAGTTTTATATTATCAATTTTTGATCGAAAATAAGAAATCATCAATGTTCTTTGGAGTTTTTAAGTTATTTAAGGGCTCTTCTAAATGAAGAAAATTTTTTGGATCAAATATTTCTGGGTCAGTTATAGAAAATGCCAAACCTAGAAGTGCAAAACTATTATTACCTTTATCTCTAATTGCCATCTTTTTTATTGCTGACGAGTTAAACGAAAAAATATTGCATTCAACAAATTTAAATAACTCAATATTTATGGAGTTATTGAGAAAAATCTCCTTTCTTTTCTTATAAAGAAAATCATATTTTGTTTTTTCAAAATACTTTGCCCTGGTATGTTCTTTAATAAATATATTGTCTGTATTGAGCAATTTATCAAGAAAACTCCTAAGCTCCTTAGCATTATAAAAAGTCTCATCTTCTAATAAGGAAGCTCCAGTAACAAAAACATTTTTCCTTGTGATAGTTTGATTTTTTTCATAATTTACAAAATCTAATTCTGAATACTTTATCGTTATACTTTCATTACATAAATTGCCTTTATTGCATATTAGTCTTTCACCATCAAGACTCGCAGGTGCAGAATTTATTCCATATAGGACATTGTATATTTTTGAAAAAAAATAGAAGTAATCAATTTTTGTTTTTTGGTCAAAGATTAATTTATTTCTTCTAATATTGAAGTTTAATTGGATAAACTTGGCTTTCTTGCCAATGCGTCTCATTAGATACATAAGTTCCAAATCGGTACAATTTGAAAGATGATAAATTGTCAAGTTTTCTAGTCTAGTAAGATGTTTAATGTAAGAACAAAATCCAATGTGATTCTTAATAAATTTTATTGGTGATATTTTATGAACCAATTCTTCATTTTTAATGAATTTTCTTTCAATAATTCTACTGCCGAACTCAAAATCTAAAATATGATGAAGTTCATCAATATTGAGCATCTTATACAAGCTATCAATAACTGGTAGATGTTCTAATGATGTGACATAAAGAATTTTCATTGATCAGGTCAAGTTTTTAAGCCACCACTCTATCGTCTTTTTTACACCTTCGTTTAAAGAAATTTTTGGCTCCCAGCCTAATTCATCTTTTGCTTTTCTGCAATCAAGAGATAACGATGTTTTTATAGTTGGCATTGATAGATCATGAACAATCTTCAAATTTCTACCTGATTCTTTTATTACAGTTTGAACCAGATTCTTTATTGAGATTGCTTTGCCATATCCACAATTATATAAACCAAAACTCGCTGTTTGATTCTTGATAACTTTTTCTACCATTGACATTAGATCTTCAACATATAGAACATCTCTTTCCTCTTCTCCCGTTCCCCAAACGTTAACTTGTCCATCTGTTGACGATAGTGTTTTTGTAATTGTTGCACCCATAACATGAGATTTCTCAAGATCAAATTTATCATGAGGTCCATAAATATTTGTATGTCGAATTGCAGTATATTTTGTTTCTCCAATTCTTGAATAAAAATCACATAACTTCTCTATATAAAGTTTTGTATGTCCTACACCAAAATATCTAGGATGAATTTCATTTTTAGGGTCATATTCACTCTCTTTCTGAGGTATTTCATTAGACTGTAGCATTACCGTACAACTGAAAAAAATTAAATGTTGTACTTTCTTCTCAAATGCTTCTCTAAAAATATAAGAATTCATAATTGCATTGTCAGTAACGTGAATATAAGGAGTATTAACTATGTCCTTTGAGCCTGAAGTAGTAGCTGCTGCTTGGACTATAATATCTATATCTGAAGTTATTATTTTTGACACCTCATCAGGTTTGCATAAATCTGCCTTTAACCAAGTTACTCCGATGCATGAATATTTTGGTCGCTTATTATATGTTGCTATGACTTCGAATTCATTTAATTGAGAGAAGTGCTCAACAAGATTTCTTCCAATGAAGCCAGTTGCTCCAAGAATTAAGATTTTTTTCTTAATCATTAATTTATCTCCATATTTAAATTTATTTCTTCTAAGAAAGATTTTGCTTTTTTGAAGTCTTCAGGAACTCCAATATCTATAAAAGGTGCGTTAATTTCTATTCCAAGAATTTCATTTTTTTTAACATATACTTGAAAAAATTCCTCCAATGAAAAACTATCTGGCATATCGATAAAAATTTGATAATCTGGAAAAAAATAAGTGCCCGCATTAAAAAATATTAAGCTACTCTTTGAATTATTTCCAAAATCAATTACTCTTCCATCAACTATTGAGATGGCCCCATACCTTGAGCAATTAACCTTTTTCTCTCTCTTTACAGCTATTACCGGGGAGGAGCTTTTTTCGAAATTAAAACTTTGGAAGTTAAAAGGGAAAAATGTATCTCCATTCAGAACAATAGTAGGTTTTTTTATTCTTGACAAGCCAAGTTTCACCGCTCCACCGGTGCCAAGAGGTTGATTCTCTTCAATAAACAAGAATTTAATTTTTTTGAAGTTAATTTCAAAAACATTTTTTATATCTATAAACAGTTCTGATAAGAAACCAACAGAAATATATATTCTTTTGATATTCTTGTTTTTTTCAACTACAGATTTAATAATATAGAAAATAAAGGGAAGGCCATTTACCTCTAGAAGTGGTTTCGGACATTTCTCAGTTAACTTTCCAAGCCTAGTTCCAAAACCGCCCGCAAGAATTAAAACATCCTCAACATTATGAGGCATGAAATTCAGTAAAAGAGTTATATCTTTTCGCTACTTCGCTGTCTTTGTGATTTTTGATAAACCATTCAATTGTTTCGTAAATACCATCTTTAAGAGAAATAGACGTTCTAAAGTTCAATAATTTCTCAGCCTTTGTTGTACTCATAAGCCTTTTAGAGTCGCCAGAAGGCATAGTGGTATCCCAGATAATTTCAATATCTTCGTCAAAATAACTAACAATACTTGTAACAATATCTTTAATCTTTACGCCTGAACCACTGCCTAAGTTAACAGGCTCTGTAATATTTTTTTCTACTGCAAGCATCATGCCCCTGGCAACATCTTTTGCATGAATAAAATCTCTAATAGGCGAGCCATCGCCCCAGACTTTTAAAGGTCTTTCCCCCGAAACAACACGATTAATTAGAGATGGAATTACCATTGCATTTTCAGGATCAAAATTATCAAAGGGACCATATACATTTGCCGGTCGAACAATTGAAATTCTGTCCCAACCATACTCGATTTTATATGCTTCTGCTTGAAGCTCAGATAGTCTCTTTGCCCATCCAGCAAATCTATCATTATCTGAAGGAAAAGTTTTCCAAACATCGTCTTCATAGAAAACATCTGAAGGCTGATATACACCGATTGAACTGGTAAAAAGATAGTCCTCTACATTGCATTGTCTAGCAGCCTCCATCATGTTAAATCCAAAAGTAACTGTTGGGACCATAAAACTAGCTGGTCTTTCTGCGCACATTTTAGGTGAGCCTTTAACTCCTAATAACTGAAAAACAATTTGTTGGTCTTTGCATACTTTCAAACAGTTTTCAAAGGAGCGCAAATCGATATTAATAAACTTTGCTCCTGCAGGACATCTAGAAGCAGAATCTAAAGATGCGACTGTAACATTGGCGCCTGCTTCAAGTAATAAATTAACTAAGGGCACTCCAATTAATCCTGTTCCTCCGGTAACAAGAACATTCTTATTTTTATAATAGTTTGACATATCTATATCCTATCTAAAGTAATTGATGGTAATCCGTGATAAAAAGAAATCTTAGTGACAATCATTTTACTTGTTTGTTGCTTAAAGAAATCCTGAGAATCTTTTGGAACAGTGGTCAACATAAATCCTCCCCCTCCAGCTCCTAATAATTTGACCGAGGTAGCACCAGACTTAATAAGATAGTCCTCTATTTCAAGAACTAACTTCATATGTTCTGATGTAATTAACGTTTTTTTTAGTTTCCATGATTCATTGATGTAGTCAGAAAAAAGTTTTACTGTCATCTTGTTGTTATCAAAGTGATCATTGACTTCATTACAAATATTTTGCATTTCTTGAAGAATAGAACTATTAATTTTGAAATTGCTTTCAAAATGCTCAGACTGCTCTGAAGAGATTCTGCTAATTCCTGAGTAGACAAGATAAAGAGAGTTCTGAATTTCTTGGATAATAGAATTTTTTTTATCAAATCTTTTTACAATATAGTCTGAATTCTTGGAAATAGAAACATAATTTATACCTCCATGAGAAATTGCAATTTGATCCTGAATTCCGCCTTTCTCGTTGAGAACTTCCCTCTCAATTTGAATAGCTTTTTTTGATAAATTTTCTGGAGAAAGTTTCTTTTCATTAAAAAAAGAATCTAAAGAGAGAATTAATCCAATAACGAACGAAGATGAAGATCCAAGCCCAGTTCTAGCAGGCAAATCTCCGTAATGAAAGATCTCTAAGCCTCTATCAGGATTATATAAATTTAGAACTTCCCTAATTGCCGGATGTTGAATCTCTGAAATTTCATTAACAGTTTCAACTTTTGACCAAACTAATCTATGTTTGTATGAAAAGAAAGGCGGTAATTCTCTAATCCTGATAAAACAAAATTTATCTATCGTAGCGGAAATAAAACTACCTTCATTTTCAGTAAACCATGACGGGTAATCAGTCCCACCACCAAAAAAGGAAACCCTGTATGGGACTTTTGAAACAATCATATTTTGCTTAAATAATGAACAAGAGAATCAATCATATGTTTAATTGCTCCTTCGTCAAGAGATTGATGACATGGAAGTGAAAAAGAGTTTTCCATGAGATAATCAGCATTTTCCAAATCACCTGCAGAAAATTTATAGTCCTTCATTACAGGTTGTTTTGAAATATTTCCTGCTACAATAGGTCTTGTTTCTATTCCACAATGAAGGAGATGCTCCCTAATTGATTTAACACTAACTTTCTTTAAATAAATCTTATTAATTACTATAGGAAAGCCAAACCAGGAATGGTCAGAATCTTTTTCTTCAATTTGAAAACTTATAATATTGTTCACACATTCAAGACCACTCCTAAGTTTTTCTGCATTAGCTCTCCTTTTAAGAACAAAATCATCAAGTTTATCCAGTTGAATTAATCCCATTGCAGCTTGCAGTTCAGTTAATCTTAAGTTGTATCCCAAATTGACAAACAAGAATTTTGGATCAATTTCTTTATTCAACGACATATAAGCTTGCTTCTTTTTGCTCTCTCTAATCCAGCCATGAGATCTTAATATTCTTAATGTATCCGAAAGTTCCTCATCATTTGTGCAACAAACCCCTCCCTCTAGGGTGGTAATATGATGTGAAAAATAAAAACTGAAAGTGCTTACTCGGCCATGTCCACCGATGTGTTTGTCTCTGTATCTAGCTCCCATGGACTCACAATTATCTTCGATAAGTTGTAAGTTATAATCATTACAAATTTTTAAAACTTCGTCTACACTGCATGGATTTCCATATATAGGAATAGTCATTATTGCTCTAGTTTTACTTGTGATTAATTTCTTAATCTTTGTTGTGTCAATATTAAAAGTAGTTAAATCTATATCACAAAAAACTGGTACTAGGCCAAATTGCAGCAATGGCCAGATAGAAGTTGACCAAGCCAATGCTGGCACAATGATTTCATCCCCAGGCTTAAGATGGTTTTCTGTTTTGATGTTGCATAATGCCGAAATTGCTAAAAGATTGGCAGAGGAACCAGAATTATTTGTTATAGAATTTTCTAAGGAGAATTTTTGTGAAATTGAATCTTCAAAATCTCTAACCTTTTCACCCATTGTCACATTTGTGCTCAAAAGGACATCTAAAGCCGCAATAATTTCTTCTGATGCATAACTGTATTCATGAAGTTTGACTATAGGATTTTTATTATTAAACGAATAATTTTTATTCTTGCCAAGGTAATTTTGTATCTCTTTTTGGAAACCAGGAAATATTTTTTGCGATATGCTCATTAAAATGGACCTCTAAAATCATTAATTTCTTTCAAAACACTATTAGTGTTCTCTATATTTCTCCTCCCAAGCATTTTCATAATGGTTTCTGTAATTGAAGAAGCGCTAGGGTAATAAATATCTTCTAAGCATCTTGTCGTTGGGCATGGAGAAAAATTAAATCCCATCCTTTGAAGTTTAAAGTCTACTTTAGACTTCTCCTTGCAATGAGCTGCTATTTCTGCTGAAATTCCAGTTTTAACCCAATCATTATCGATAATTATTAGGTGCTTAGTCTTTTCTACTGATTGAATCACATTATCTAAATCAAGTAAAAATAAATCAACGATTTTAAATAAATCAGCGGTTATTCCCTGAGAATTTAAATAATTCATGCTCTGAATTGCTTCATTAACAGTATGGCTAAGAGCGACGATTGTCACCATCTCCCCCTGGAGTATTCTTTTAGTTGGAACAAGCTTTTCATTCAACTGCTCTTTGGAAACAGATTGAACGGAGCTGTAGAGCATTCTATGTTCGATAATCAATGTGGGACAATTGTCTTTATAAGCTTGCTGAAAAACCTGGTAGGCATCTAATGGGGAAACTGGCATATAAACCTTAATCCCTGGAATGTGGGAAATAATGCTATGGACAGTTTGGCTATGCTGTGCTCCTTGTCCCCAGCTTCTTCCTATAGATGCTCTTATAATGATTGGAACCTTATTTTCGCCACTACTCATATAGCTTAATTTTGAAGCCATATTAACTAACTGATTCATGGCTACGAATAAAAAATCACACCTAATATGTACATTGATCGGCCTATACCCTCCAAGAGCTAAGCCTATACATACTCCCAAGACAGACTCTTCCGCAATTGGCACGTCGAAACATCTATTTTTGCCAAAGATCTTATCCAGTCCTCTAGTTGTTCCTAAAGTGCCTTTTGGATCATCAACGCCCTGACCAATAACAAGAACTTTTTCATCTTTTTCCATCAATTGTGAAATGGACATATGAATTGCGTCTACATATGAAAGTTCGTAAATTTTTTTAGAAAACATGCTTATTTAAATCCTCATTAGAAGGAAATTCTGAATTAAGAGCAAATTCAAAAGAAGTTTCAACTATAGCTATATTATTAAGATTAATTTCTTTAACTTTTGATTTCTCTAACTTCTTTTCGAGAACTGTTAATTGATCATCAAACTTAATAGAGTTTTTATTTCTATAGCCGAGATTCCAATCATCCTCTGGTCCAACATGACTGAGATACCTATCACAAATTACTTCAAGAAATATCGGGCCTTTTGAAGATCTGCATGACTTAAGGTTTTTTGCAAAAGCATCATAAAGACTAAAAACAGAACCATCGCATACACGATCTGTATCTATACCCATTGATCTTGGCACAGAAGTTAAATCCCTATAAGGTAATCGTGCATTTAACTTTGAATGAATGGCTAAGCCATTATTTTCACATATGAAGATAATTGGAAGTTCAAAAAGTTTTGCATATAAAAGACTTTCATAATAAACCCCTTCATTTAATGCTCCATCGCCAAAGAAGCACACTACAATATCATCTAAATTATTGAGCTTAATTGATTGGGCATAACCTACTGCATTGGGAATTGAGCTTGACACAATTGCAGATGTTGTCATAAACCCAGCAGATTTATCAACTAAATGCATTGAACCGCCTTTGCCTTGAGCACAGCCAGTTTTTTTTCCAAAAAGTTCGGCTGCCATTTTCTTTAAATCACCGCCTTTAGCTATGTAATGTGCATGGCCTCTGTAATTTGAAAAAACAATATCTGAACTCTTTAATTGTGGCAAAGTAGCAACTGCAATAAATTCCTGTCCTATAGAAAGATGGACTGGACTTTTAACAGCATCAGAAGGATACAACTGAATAATTTTTTCCTCAAAAACTCTTATTAGATGAAGCTTTTGGTAGATATTCTCTGTAATCTCTTTATTCATTATCTAACAATGGTAATTGGATCTTGATTTATTTTTTTTCTCCAATAGTTCAATAAATCTTTCATTGTTTTTTCGAAATTAATTTCAGGTTTCCATCCTGTATGTTTGGTAAATTTTGAACAGTCGGGAATTTGCAAATCTGCATCGATAGGTCTCAATCTCTCAGGATCAACTTCAATTTTTATATTGTCTACTGTAGACTGACTAATCAAATATTCAAGCATCTCTCCAATAGTTTTGACAGTGTTTCCGCCAATGTTGTAATATTCTCCACTTATTGGTTTAATGGTTAGCATCATATAGTAAGCTCTTACGGCATCTCTAACATCAGCATAGGTTCTTAATGAGTCTAAATTTCCAACCTTAACAATTGGATCAAGAATCCCAGCTTCAATCATTGCAATTTGCTTTGCGAAACTTGATTCAGCAAAAACATCTCCCCTTCTAGGGCCGGTATGAGTGAACATTCTTGTAGTGATGACTTTCAATCCATAAGCCTCAGAATAAAACCTACCAATAAGATCTGTCCCAACTTTAGAAATTGCATAAGGTGATGCTGGGTGAAAAGAGCAATCTTCATTAATAGGCAGTTTATCTTTAGCGACCCTACCAAAAACCTCTGAAGAAGCACAAATATGAACCCAAGGGTTTATACCAACTAACTTAATTGACTCAAGAAGCCTTGTCGTGCCATTTATGTTTGTTTCAAGTGTATCAACAGGTGAATTGAAACTCGTTTTAGGAAAACTTTGTGCAGCAAGATGAAAAACATAATCGGGTTTGACCTCTGAAATTATTCTTAATAGACTGGCCTGATCATTTAAATCGCCATAATGAAGAAAAATTTTGTCTTTGTTATTGATTCTATCACTTAAATGGGCGATGTTTTCAAAAGAACTTCTCCATCTAATAATGCCATGAATCTGGAATTCCTCATTTTCCAATCCGAGAAGAAAATCTGTTAGGTGAGAGCCCACCATTCCTGTTATTCCGGTAATTAATGCTTTTTTCATGAGCTGCTGTGCTTATATAGTCTGTAGACTTCTTTAAGGCCTTCATCAATAGAGGTAGAAGGCTTCCATTTAAACTTTGAAAACTTTTCTAAATTTAATACTTTCTTTGGTGCCCCATCTGGCTTCGAATTATCGCAAGTTATTTTACCCTGGTATCCAACTGATTTCGAAATTTTAAGTGCTAAATGAGCTATATTTATATGTTCGCCAGAACCAATATTAATTAAATCTGAATGCGAATAGTTCTTTTTCAATAAAAATAAAATAGCCGAAGCTGCATCATCAGAATACATAAATTCTCTTATTGGCTTGCCTGAACCCCAAATCTCGACTTTACTCTCTTTTTTAAGTTTTGCTTCATGGAATCGTCTAATTAGGGAAGGAATGACATGCCCTCTGTCTGAATCAAAATTATCTCCGGGACCATATAAGTTTGGAGGCACAATGGTTATAAATCTTTTTGAAAAAGAAATATTAATTGCTCTAACCGCCATGAGTGTATCAATTTTTGCAACAGAATACCATTGGTTGGTTACTTCTGGAGGCGAGGCAAGCAGTGAGCTTTCATCAATAGGCTGATGGGCAAGTTTGGGATATATACAGCTTGAAGCAATATTTACAAAAACTTCTACATTTGAAACCAATGCGGCATTAACAGCATTTAGACCAATCTGACTATTTTTAAATAAAAACTCATAAGGTTCATCATTGTTAGCCCTAATACCTCCTACATGTGCAGCGGCAAGAAATACAATATCTGGACTATTTTTTTTAAAGTAGTTTAGTGTCTGAGACTGATCTAAAAGATCTAGCTCCGAGGAGCTTGGTGTAAAAAGCCTACAGTTTTGAAGGTCTAAATCATTCTTTAGTTGCCTTACAATTGCAGACCCCAAAAGACCAGAAGCACCTAAAACCAAGATATTTTTCTCAGATATTATCAAGATTTACCTCATAAGTTGCCTGTTGGACAATCTCACTGTCATGTGAAATGATCACAAAAATAAGTTCGGTTCTGAGTTTATTTAATAGCTCAAGAAAAATATCAATATCCTTTCTAGATAGAGCAGAAGTTGGCTCATCAAGAAAAATTATACTTTTTTTGAGCAATAAAGCTCTAATTATTCCTAACCTTTGAATCTGGCCAACTGAAAGTTTTGGGTGGTCATTACTGATTTTGTCTTGAATTCTACTCTTTAATGATTCCAGTCCAAATTTATCAAGATATTCATTAACTGTTTCACTACTAACCTCTTTATACAAAACAATATTTTCAATAAGTTTTGCACTAAATATGTATGGCTTTTGTGGTAAATAACCAATGGAGTGAATAATTTCTTTATCAAAAGATTTGTTATTTGAAGTAAGCTCCATTACAAAATTAGGCTCAAATGTGGTGAGATTAAGGGCTTTTCGAACCATAGTAGTCTTTCCTATTCCTGATTTGCCCGTAATACAGAGTACATCCCCTTTCTTAAGTCTGAATTGACTATTACTTGTCTTTGAGCTAATTGATAATTTGATTTCGTCAATATCTATTAACCTCTTATCTTTATCTAAAGATAAATCTACGTTGATGGAATCATCAAAGTGTGCAACATTCATTAGCCCTTCCACTGGAGCAGATGCAAAATTTATATTTGCAACATTTTGAAAAATTTGGTTTATGATTGGCAAAAGCCTAACAATTGAAAAAGCAATAAAACTTAATCCTGAAAGATCCACCTTATCAGATACTGTATTATGGAGTAGAAAAGTTAACAGCCCAAACAAAATAATAAACTCTAAGATAGGTCTTATGATTACTGTAAAAGTATTGAAATTTGCATAATTCCCAGCATACTGTTTCTCATCTGAAACTAAAGAATCAAAATATTTCTTTTCCAAATTGTAGTTTATTATCTCGTCTCTGGCTGAGATGATATCGGTAAGTCTTGCAATAATTCTTTTATACTGTTGAGATAAATTTTCAGAAATAACATTTACCCTTCTTCTAAATATTTTCAATAACAGAAAAACAAACAAGCCAAAAAAAGCTAGTAGAAGGACAAAATTTTGAGTGTTTTCAATAACTAGAAAAATCAATATGAAAAAGATAATTAGTGAATCACTAATTAGTCTAAAAGAAGAACTTAGTCCTTGGTTAACGTAAATTAATAAATCATGTGCAGCTAGCTTTGTAACTTGCTGTCTAGAATTTTTCTCAAGGAACGAGCTCTCTGAAAATACTCTAGAAACTAAATTCTTAGATATGTATTCAAAAGACTGAAAGCATTGCAAAAATGTATACCTTTGAAGGAAAATATAAACGAGTCCTCTAATACACAAAAAGAAAAATATAACATAATACACATTCACATCTCTACCAAAAACCATTCGGATTATTTCAAAAACTTCATGATTATTACCTGTAAGTAATTTATCGATTAATAATGCAACTATATAAATACCAAGAACATCGAGGAACGATACACTGAGAGAGAAAAATATAAGCAGAGCTATTTTCTTTCCAGTAAGGCCAGATAAAGCAAAGATATTGTTTAATTTTGAAAAGATACTCATTAGGTTTATAAAGCCCTAATGGTTAAAGCACATAAAAGGCTTTCTTGATAATTTAAGCAAGATTTGTATTTTATTCATATAGGGTTAAATTTTCCCAAGGGCTCTAATTATCTCGCCATCTTGCTTTATGAGTCGTCGATGATTTTCTAAATCTGTTTCCTCAAATTTTAAAGTATCAATAAAAATCTTTGTCTTAAACCAATTGAGAAAAAAATCCTCTCTAAAATAGAATGTATGAGGTGGATTAATTTTTGATAGTTTGTTTCCAATTACATTTATACCGTTGGGAACCTCGATAAACACATATCCTTCTTTATTTAATACTCTCTTAAATTCTTTTTTATAATGCGTGATTTCTTCTAAATGCTCTAAAGAATGTGAAGAGTATATCAAGTCAATCTCACCGGAATTCACTAGGTCGATAGATTTGAATGAAGTCCATCGACTACTGTAGAAATCTGGAATTTTGCTAGGCTCCACATTAATTACATTATGACCATCAAGCCAAAATAAATGGGATATACCTCCATGACCTGCTCCAAAATTCAGAATGGTAATTTTTCTCTTAAGAAAATGATTTAGTTTTTCTTTTAAAAACAAATAATGACTAATGTCTCGTATATTAATATTACTAACTTTTTCTCCATGAATAGTCCAAAACTTGCTGGAGTAATATTCATTTAATTCTTTTTTTGAAGGAAGCGGAGATATATGTGCATAGCCCTCATTTGAATCTTGAATAGTTTTCTTATAAAGAAATAATTTTCTTGTTAAAAGATTTAATTTTGTTCTATTAGACTTAATTAAATCTAATCCAAGAAAGAAACCGAGTAAAAATCTTAAATAACGCATTATCTAATTTTATTCCTAATAAAATCTATCAAAATGATACTTATAAATATGAGTTATTCTCGAGAAAAGAATATAATTTTTTTAACTGCAGATTTTTAGTCATCTCAAAACTCCGATCAGTTGGATAAATTTTAGGTGTTTCATACCTGAAATCACCCCATTTTGGTTGTACACTAAAAAAACTTGCAACATCTTCTAGCTTAATTAACTCTCCAGAAGTGAGATTATATTCTCCAGTCGCATTAGAATTGATTACCGACAGAACATCCTCATACCAAATAAGGCTAAATGATGAATCTTTAGATAACGTGAGAGGAGTCTGACTATTAAAAGCTATTTTTAAAACATTATTAATTTTCATGCCATCGCCAATTAAGAGACTTGGTCTTATAATCAGATAGTTACAACAATTTTCTTTTAAATAATCCTCCAGAATCTTCTTAGTTTTTGCATAAGTGGAATCTTTATTTATACCAAAGATATCTATAGTTGATATGAAAACGAACTTCCTAAAATTTAATTTTAACAACTCAGATATGTAATTAATTTGTTGCTCAATAAATGATGATTCATCATTTAAACTATCAATTTTTCCAAAACCACAATGGATAATTTTCTCTATTTTTATTGCTGAATTATCAAATGTATATGTATTCTTTGTCCTATGAATTTTGATGGAATTTAGCTTTTCTGAAAGAAAACTGCATAAACCTGAAGAGCCTGTAACTAAATTTTTGGATTTCATATGGCAGTGAATATTATTTTGTATAAGAAAACGTTAATACAAATTAAGAGTTGTTTCAAAAACTCGAATCTTGGTATTAGTTAATTCAATTGAACCTTGTTTAAATTATTATAATCTCAAAAATAAAATCGATTATTGAAACTGCTAATGTGCTTGCTAGGTTTCTAAACAATCAACTAATGCGTTTTTTTCTGATGAAAAAAATTCACTGAGCTCTTAATTATATTAAAAGCTATCATGTTTTGAAAAAGGACAACAAACAACCAAAATATTCATCGACCATAGGCATACTTCTGATTCCTTTAAGGTGTCTATCTTTGCTATAATTTACGACGAAAATGGTAAACATCGTCTATGTGAAATTTATATATGTTTCCTAATTAATAATTCGCAACAACTCATCCAATACTTGTACTTCTCTATTAACATCAATTCTACTAGATTGTTTGCCTTGTTTAATCATCAGTGGCACCTGTTTAGCTATTTCAGCCTTGAACATTGCTCTAAAATTATGGTCTGAGGTAAGAATGATTGTCGAATTATCGTAAACCTTAAGAGCTTTTAAATTTCCAAGAATTTCTCCAAAGACTCTATCAACTAGTAAAAGTTGATTTTTATAATTTTCATCATTCTCAATGAAAGCATCATATTTCATGACAATCTCCTCTCCATTGAAGATGAATGGCTTATGAGGAATCGGAAAATGGAGAAACATAAGAGCACCATTTAAATTTTTAATCAAGTATTTACTTGAACTCAAAGAACGTTCGACTACATTTACATGAGAGTGAGTCGAAAATGGTATCTTTAGGAAGCCAGAAGGTTTTTCAGAAGGAAGTATATTTAAATTTGTAGCAAATGGATGGAATAAAGAAAAACCATCATTTCTTGAAGTAAATTTGTATATGCTATATGCATCGCAAAAGTCTAATACATTAGTTAAGAATTTGCAGTAATTATGGTACCAGCCAACTAATGCTGTTTGATACCCAAGCTCCCTAGCATGACTAAATATATTTTTTTGAAGGAACGGATTTTTTTCAAATTTTCCGTTTTTGTCCTTAATCCTAATTTCGTTATTAACTATTTTTAACTGATCAAGTTTTTCACCTGCTATATAACTCGGCATACTATACAGAGTACCAGATGAAGGAGCATATGCTAAATGATAATTCTTTGAGTCATCTGAAAAAGTCTTTATGTTTTTGTAATCTTCTTTTATATCTCCATTTTCATATAAGTACTGATATGACAATTCATCGAAAACAATGAAAACTATATTATGAAGATAATTATCTGAATTTTGTTTTTTATCTATTAGAGATGAAGAAGCAGTTGTATTAGTAGAGGTCAAAATAATGCCAATAAAGCCAAAAATAATATAGATATTTAAGAATGAGAATATGAGTATTAACTTATATTGTATGGCCATTATTATTTCTTTTTTCTTCAAAACATAAATTAACAAAAATACAAATACTATTAGTGAAATTAATTTATATTCTAAGAGAAATCCCACAAATGACATTAATTCCTGGTCTAGCTGCATCACCCTGAAAATATATAAAAAATAAGCAGTAAAAGGGATGATATTTAAAAGTAATAAGGTCAAAACTTTAAAAGTTTTATTTTCAATTTTTTCTACTAAATACAGACCTAATGATAGAGCAAGACCCAGAAGAATCCAGGCGCATATTAGCTCAATAGTGTCTGTTGAATTCCAATGAAAATAATACATTTCATAATTCAACCAAGATACCAGTGGGGAAAAAAACAAAGAGCTAAGTGAAAATCCTAGCCAAAGATAAAGATTTTCCTTATTGAATATAGTTTTTGAAAGCTTTTTAATCAATTTGAAAGTAATTAGGAATTAGAAAATTTTATTTATTTATTTTTTTAGTGAGATACATTCATAAAGAATGCGAGAAGAGCCATCCAAATTAAATTTATTAACTATAGTTCCGTATTTTGATAGCTCTTTCTCAAAATTTTCTGCATTATAGTCGACAAATATATCTGCTCTATGAGAAAGCAATCCCTTAACCATTGGGTCAGTTTTTGGCACAAATTCTATGAGCAAGATCCTTGATAGATTAAATAAAAATTTAACAAAATCTCCAATTGGCACATTTTTAGAAATACAAATATGATGGATTAATGCAAGACATATCAGAGCGTCAATTTTTGGCATCCTCTCCCAAATTGTCGAACGCTCAATATTCTGCCATCCTATTGCTGGAGATGGATTCATTAAATCAAACTGCAACGCGATAAAATTTTTTGACCTTAAAAAACAATCTGAATTTGCTTTATCAATAGCATTACTGTCAATATCAAGTCCAATTACTTTCGAGACGCCACTCTCGAAAGCGACTCGGCAAAAGCGACCTTTATTACAACCAAGATCTAATAAAGTATTTGGTTTATTTTTAGTTATAAAATTTCCTACTAGATCATCTTTTGTTTGCTCTGCTAATGAACTGTAAGAAGTATTTTTTTCATATTCGCCCCAATAAGTTGTCTTTCTAACTTCTAGTTTCTTTATAAAAATTTCTAAACTTTCCCATAAAGCCCTAAGGTTTTTTTTTGAAATACTTGGTCTTGATCTTATAGAGCTATTTGAAGACTTAGAATCAACTCTCTTTTCTAGCAATGCTCTAATATGGATATGAGAAACAATTTTAAAAGAAAACCATGATTTAATAGGCAAAATAGCTGAAGCTAATTGCACATCTACGCCATCAATTGAGCCTCTGAAAAACATATTGTGTGGTATCCCTGTGAGCGCACTAATAACTAATGGATTTAGAAAATTATCACAAAATTGTTTGTATGCCACCCAATAATCACCTTCTTGGTAATTTTCAAATGACAACAAATCAATAAAGATTGGCTTACCATTCTTTAATTGAACATTATAAGGACTTGCATCCTTAAGGAAAAAACCGTTATCAAGAGCTTTTTTCTGAAGATCAAGGTGAAAAATTGCAACTTCTTTTAGGGTTTGAAACCCCCACTCATGTGGATATGTAACAAACTCAATTTTTTCATGTTCCAAAAAAAATGTATTTGAACCTATTTTATTTATTTTTCTAGAATTAACAAAATCAGTCTCAACAATTGATCTCCCTTTCCTTTGTTGGAAGAAATCACTTTCTAAAAACTTGGAGCAAAATTCCTTTTTGCTGTTACTAACTTCTCGAAAGACCCGGCCTTTAGACTCATATACCCGGGCCAATGGGTCTCGAAAAGATGCCGGGTTCAATTGCATTAATTCATTTTCGATATTTACTTCTTAGAAGGTTTCTTTTCGTCATCCAAAAGACCTTTTTTTTTGAAGGAAAAAATTTTTTTTACTTTAAAGAACCACAACTTATACGTAGCAGCTATGCCCGCTATACCGGCGAGTATACCCTGAATGGCAATACTTACAGAACCTGGATCTAAATAGGCATACGAAGGGAGGGTTAGCAAAAATAAAGAAAACCCTGCATATATTTTTCTCATATTCTTAATAATTTTTTATTTGAAGACTTTACTTGGGAGCTGGCCACTTTAAATCATTAGTTAAATTATACTTTGAAGCAACCTGGGAAATATATTTAATTAATAACTTGTTGGTTATTAACAATTTTTTTCGTGTGTCATTCCCACTCTATGGTTGCTGGCGGCTTCCCTGAAATGTCATAAACCACCCTCGAAATTCTTGGAATTTCATTTATAATTCTCCCTGAAACATGGTCTAAGAAATCATAAGGCAATCTGGCCCATCTTGCAGTCATAAAGTCTATAGTTTCGACAGCTCTGAGGGAAATAACAAAGTCATATCGTCTCTCATCACCAGTTACACCAACTGATTTTACTGGAAGAAAAACAGCGAACGCCTGATCAACCTGACGATATAAGTTTGCTTTAAACAACTCCTCCATAAAAATATTGTCAGCAAGTCTTAAAATGTTTGCATATTCTTCTTTTACTTGACCCAAAATTCTTACACCAAGTCCGGGGCCTGGAAAGGGATGCCTAAAAAGCATTTCATGCGGTATACCCAATTCAATGCCAATATTTCTAACCTCATCTTTAAAAAGATCTCTTAAGGGCTCGACCAATTCAAAATTAAAATCCTCTGGAAGTCCCCCTACATTATGATGAGACTTAATAACCTTAGCCTTTCCAGTTGTTGAACCTGCAGACTCAATTACATCAGGATAAATAGTTCCTTGTGCTAAGAAATTTATATCTTTCAGTTTCTTAGCTTCATCATCAAAAACTTCAATAAAACATCTTCCAATAATTTTTCTTTTGGCTTCAGGATCTGACTCTTCCAACAAGGCAGAGTAAAATTTTTCTTGGGCATTAGCACGTATTACTTTCACCCCCATATTTTTTGAAAAGGTTTCCATCACCTGATCACCTTCATTGAGTCTTAGAAGGCCATTATCAACAAATATACAAGTTAACTGATCTCCTACAGCTTTGTGAAGGAGAGCTGCAACAACAGATGAATCAACGCCGCCTGACAATCCCAAAAGCACTTTCTTATCGCCTAGCGTGTTCTTTAGATTGGAAATAGTATTATTTACAATATTCTTAACATTCCACTCTTTCTCACAATCACAAATATCAATAAATCTCCCTAAAATTTCTTTGCCTTTGGTAGTATGTGTGACCTCTGGATGGAACTGCAAACCAAAGAGATTTCTTTCACTATTTTCTATTGCTGCAATCGCACAGTTTTCACTTGAGGCAACAACTTTAAAACCATCTGGAACTTTTGAGACCTCAATTCCATGGCTCATCCATACATCAAGAGATTTATTGCTGTCTTTAACAATGTGCCCAAGTAATTTGCTGGAAGAATACTCAACATTAACGCTTGCAAATCCATATTCATGCTTACTTGCTGATTTAGCATCTCCACCAAGTTGAATAGACATAGTCTGCATACCATAACAAATTCCAAGAATAGGAATATCCAGTTCAAGAACCCTTGGGTCGACTCTTGCAGAGTCAGTATTAGTCACTGTATCTGGTCCACCAGATAGTATTATGCCTTTAGGGTTAAATTCTTTTATGTACTCAAAATCAACATCAAATGGCACTAACTCGGAGAATACTCCGATTTCTCGGATTCTTCTTGCAATTAGTTGGGTGTACTGAGAACCAAAATCAAGAATTAATATTTTATCTTTCTGAATATCAGGCATTAGTGAGATAGTAATTAATTTGAATGGGTAAATTATATAATCTTTAACAATTTTAATAAATTACTTA
>Ga0181591_10001037_pt1 | contig 23416 bp, 21 predicted proteins | sample 071ome_33_FD_133757 | JGI IMG/M metagenome (GOLD analysis project Ga0181591, IMG submission 133757) | Coastal salt marsh microbial communities from the Groves Creek Marsh, Skidaway Island, Georgia - 071412AT metaG (megahit assembly) | ecosystem: Environmental > Aquatic > Marine > Intertidal...
GGAACCGTGGCCGGATGGCGGAACGTGGCATAGGCGTCGACGCACATGCGATACAGATCGTCGGACGAAATCTCGCCAGCCACATACGGTGACATGACGGCGTGAGCCAGATCGGCGTAGCGCCCGTTCGGCAGATCGGGCAACGACGGATATTCGCTGGGAACATAAAGACCGCCGTCGGTGGCCAGACCGGCGAGAAGCACGTCGGCAAAACCGAGTTCGGGCGCGCTCCCCCGCGTGGACACGTACTTCATGCGATCAGGATCCGATCACACGCAGAATGGTCCCGACCTGCTGCACCACGTCGAGGTCTCGTAGCTCGCGCACCGTGGACTGAACATCGGACTCCTTGGCGAGGTGTGTGATGAACACGAGCCGCGCCTCGTTGCCGATGCCTTCTTGTTCGGCGGCCCGAATGCTCACGCCGTGACGAGCAAAGGTGCCGGTGACGGCATGGAGTACGCCCGGCTTGTCGGCCACTTCGAGCGACAGCAGATACTCCGAACTGGTCTCGTCGATAGGCAGCATCTTGGCCTTGCCGAACGAGCCGATCGTGCCGTGCGAACCCTTCGACAGGTTGACGGCGGCGTCGATCACGTCGCCGAGGACGGCACTGGCCGTCGGGAAACCACCGGCGCCGCGACCGTAGAACATGAGCGAACCGACCGCCCCGCCCTCGATGAACACGGCGTTGAAGCTGTCGCGCACGCTGGCCAGCGGATGATCGAGCGGAACCATGGCCGGATGCACGCGCACGGCGACGCTTCCGGTACTCGCGTCGCGCTCGGCGATACCGAGCAACTTGACCACGTACCCGAGTCGACGGGCCACGGCGATGTCGGCGGCCGTGATGCGGCTGATTCCTTCGTGATACACGTCGCCGGCGACGACTTTGGTGCCAAAAGCGATCGACGCGATGATCGCCGCCTTGGCGCCGGCATCGAATCCTTCGACATCGGCGGTTGGATCGCGCTCGGCATAACCGAGTCGCTGCGCTTCCGAGAGGGCGGCGCCATAATCGGCGCCATCCTCGGTCATCTTGGTGAGGATGAAGTTCGTCGTGCCGTTGATGATTCCCATCACACGACTGATGGGTTCACCACGCAGGCTCTCGCGTAACACGCGGATGACCGGAATGCCGCCAGCCACCGCCGCTTCGAAGAGAAGGTCGACCCCACACTCGTCGGCCTTGGCGAAGAGTTCGGTGCCAACGTTGGCGAGCAACTCCTTGTTGGCCGTGATGACCGGCTTGCCAGAACTGAGAGCCGTGGTGATGAGTTCGCGAGCCGGCTCGATGCCGCCGATGACTTCGACCACCAGATCGATGTCGGGGTCGGACACCACGGCGTGCGCATCTCGAGTGAGTACTCCCTCGGCCAGATCGACATCACGCTCGCGTGACATGTTGCGAACGGCCACTTTGTCGACGCGCAGACGAACGCCGGTTCGGGCCTCGATGTCGTCGGCTTGACGATCGACGAGTTTCACGAGGGCGGCACCGACGTTGCCGCATCCGAGAACGCCGATGCGGACGAGTCGCTTCTGATCAGACTGCGCAGTCACGCCTGGCAGGCTACGGCAGATCGAGGCGGACCAGGTCGTCCATTGTTTCGCGACGCACCACGAGTCGAGCCCGTCCGTCGGCCACGAACACCACCGCCGGTCGCGGCACCTTGTTGTAGTTGCTCGCCATCGAATGACCGTACGCACCGGTGACCGGGGTGGCGACCAAGTCGCCCACCTTCACGCCAGCCGGCAGGGCCGCATCGAAGATGAGGACGTCGCCACTCTCGCAGTGCTTACCCACCAGACGGGCGTGGTCGGGCCGCTCGGCGGCTACGTCAGTCACTCGAAACGCTTCGTAGCCACTGCTGTAGAGAACAGGACGCGGGTTGTCGCTCATACCGCCGTCGACGGCGACGAAGCGACGAATGTCGGGGATGTCCTTCACCGTTCCCACGCGGTACACGGTGATCGCCGACGACGCGACGATCGATCGGCCCGGCTCGACCATGATCTTCGACGACAGTCCGAGGGACGCACAGGCGTCGAGAAGCACATTGCCCCACGACGCGATGTTCGGTGCTTCCTCATCGAGTGTGTAGGCCACGCCGAGGCCACCACCCAACGTGAGTTCGGGAAGCTCGTAGGGCTGGGCGAAACGGGCCATCACCTCGGCGGCCTTGGCGAAGCTGTCGACAGCGAACACGTTGGACCCGATGTGACAGTGGAAGCCCACCAATTCCCCGCAGCCGGTCTCGTTCACACGCTCGACGGCGCGAGCGGCGTCTCCGTTGCCAAGATTGAACCCGAACTTGGAATCGTCCTGACCGGTCGCGATGTACTCGTGCGTGTGTGCCTGCACACCGGGTGTCACGCGGATCTGCACACGCGGAACCGGAAGTCCGCGCTTTCTCAACTCGGTGAGGCGATCAATCTCGTCGAAACTGTCGATCACCACATGGCGAACGCCCGGTCGTGAGCCACCTTCAGCGGTGAGCGCCATTTCCAGTTCGTCGAGACTCTTGTTGTTGCCGTGGAACACCAGACGATCACCCGGAACGCCAGCGTGACGAGCCACGTACAACTCGCCACCGGTGGCGACGTCGAGCAGCAAACCTTCGTCGTACACCAACTTGGCCATGGCAGTGCACAGGAACGCCTTCGACGCATAGATCACCTGATCGGGTCCGAAGGCGTTCACGGCCTCACGACAACGTGACCGAATGTGGTTCTCGTCGTACACGAAGAGTGGCGTGCCGAACTCCTCGGCAAGATCGGTGACGCGGCACGAGGCGATCGACAAAGAGCCGTCGGTCTCGACGGCGGCACCGTCAGGCAACAGGCGCATCGGAACAGCAGGGGTGGTCACGAGTTCGTCCTCACATCTGCTCCGGCGCGTCGATACCGAGCAGGCCGAGACCGGTCGCCATCACACGAGCCGTCACGTCGCACATCACGAGGCGCGACAAGCGTGTGGCCTCGTCGGCCTTCAGCACCGGGCAATGTTCGTAGAACGACGTGAACGATGTGGCCAGATCGTACAAGTACGTACACAGACGATGCGGGCTGTACTTCTCGAGCGTGTCGGCGACGGCCGAGTCGAAACCGAGGACTGCCAGGGCGAGCGCACGTTCTTGAGGTTCGACGATCGAAGGTTCGCGATTTCGCAACGATGTGCGATCGATCTCGGCTCGACGGAAAATTGAGCAGATTCGCGCGTGCGCATACTGCAAATACGGCGCCGTGTTGCCATCGAACGACAGCATGCGATCCCAGTCGAACACGTAGTCGCGCACGCGATCAGTCGAGAGATCGGCGTACTTCACCGCACCGATACCGACCTGGCGAGCGATCGTCAGTCGATCTTCCACACCGAGATCGGGGTTCTTTTCGGCGACCGACGCCTCGGCGCGCACGAGTGCTTCATCGAGCAGATCGATGAACTTCAAGGGTTCACCACTACGGCTCTTCAACATCTTGCGGTCGGATCCGAGCACACTTCCGAACGCAACGTGCACGGCCTGGGCCGGTTCGGCGAGCCAACCAGCCATCCGCGCCACGTCGAACACCATCGAGAGATGTTGAGCCTGTGGTGCGCCGACGACATACAGAAGTAGGTCGGCGTTCAGACGTTCGATCCGGTCGATCACACACGCCAGATCGCTCGTGGCGTAGTTGAAGCCACCGGTTCCCTTCTGCACGATGAGCGGAAGTGGGTCGCCATCGCGGTTCGTGTAGCCAGGCGGAAACACCACGTCAGCGCCGTCGGACTGTTGCAAGAGTCCGAGTGCGTCGAGTCGGGTGATCACCTGCGGGAGAAGTTCGTTGTAGGCACTCTCTCCCATGAGATCGTCGTCGACGAGCAACACACCGAGTCGTTCATACACGGCGTTGAAGTGCTTGGTGGAGAGACCGACCAAGAGCTTCCAGAGACGAAGAGTCTCGGCATCGCCGCCCTGCAACATCACGACTCGGGCACGCGAGCGCTCCTTGAAGGTGTCGTCGGCATCGAACTTGGCACGTGCCTGTTTGTAGAAACCGTCGAGGTCGCCGAGTGACAGGTGTTCAGCTGCTTCGGTCTCGCCCAGATCGAGCAGATGCTCGATCAGCATGCCGAACGGTGTACCCCAGTCGCCGATGTGGTTTTCGCGAATTACTTCGTGGCCGACGAACTCGAGCATGCGCACCAACGAGTCGCCGATGACCGTGGTGCGCAAGTGGCCGACGTGCATCTCTTTGGCCACGTTGGGAGCCGAATAGTCGACCACGACACGTCGAGTCGGTGTCGCCGATCGCACACCGAGGCGTTCATCGGACGACACTGCAGCGATCTCGTCGGCCAGGAAGTCGTCGTGCACGACGATGTTCAAGAACCCGGGACCAGCCACCTCGAGTGTGGCCCGCAAATTCGCGATCTTCAGGGCTTCGGCGAGAACAGCCTCGGCAACTTCACGCGGTGGGCGACCCAACTCTTTGGCCAAGGCCAAAGAGCCGTTGGCCTGGGCGTCAGCTCGATCGGACGGGCGAACCACCGGATCGACACCTGTTCGACCAGCCACGGCGTCGAACGCCGGCTGCAGACGAGCCGCAAGGGTGACGAGGGGGTCGGCCATGGACGTCCATTGTGGCCGGAGTCGGTGCGTTTCCCCCGCTTCTTTGCCTGGTCAGGGCTCGTCAGCTCAACCGCGCGTACAGGTAGCACGTGGCGAGCAACCCGGTGAGCGAGCCCCCGTTCACGGCGATCCAGACCGGCCACCGACGAGATCCGGCGAGAGGCGCGTCCCAGGGCTGTTCGGCGCATTCCACCCCGTCGTATTGACGCCACGAATCCTGATTGATGAACTCCCAATCGTCGGCGAAGGGCACCGATCGGAGACGGTTCGTGTTGTCCTCGGGGTACCAGTCGGGACGCGACTCGTACTTGCAGTCGCGAGAGACCGTCTCGCATTCAGAGACGAGTTGGGCTCCGAGTTCTCCGGTGTACACACACCACAAGTCGATCTCCACACCCGATTCGTAAATGCGTGCGTATCCGTAGTCGGCACCCTCGGCCGATTCGTAATCCTCGTAGATCGGCCCCAGAGTTCCGTACCAGATGCCATCGGGAAGCTGATCGCCAAGAGTCGGATCGCCGTCCTGACCGCTGCCACATCCCGTCCCCCGAATGTTCGGATTCCCCAAGGCCGGCATGTCGTGGTAGTCGAAACCGGACAACGAGTGCACGATCGTGGGCGCGGCCGTGGTGGTGGGGGCCGATGTCGTCGTCGGTGCAGCCGTCGTCGGAGCCGCAGTCGTGTCAGGCGTTGCGGTCGTGTCGGGCACTGCGGTCGCGACGGGAGCAGTTGTCGCGACCACCGCCGACGTCTCGGGCGCTGTTGCCGCGACCGCCGACGACGCCGTTGCATCGGCGCTCGTCCCGTTCTCGGAGCCCCCACACGACGCGAGGGCCAGCAGGGTGACGACAAGTACTGCTCTTCGTGCCATGCCTCGACCCTAATCAACGGAACTCACCACGAAATCCGACCGCTAGCCTGACGCCGTTGCCCACGTAGCTCAGTGGATAGAGCGTCTGCCTCCGGAGCAGAAGGTCGTAGGTCCGATTCCTACCGTGGGCGCGCTGATGCCGTCTTCTCGTCGTCTCACGGCCCGCCTCGTGTTCGGGTGCTCGCTGATGACCAGCGCGCTCGTCGGTTGCGGTGACGATCCGGACTCCGTTCCGGCTGCTCGCGGTTTCGACACGTCACGAGTGGTAAACGTGGAATCGCTTTCGTGCACGAGTCGCGTCGTGCGTGGAACGGCAATTCGACTTGCCGACGACATCTACCTGACAGCCGCCCACAACGTGCGTGATTCGCGCACCGTCGATGTCGTCACTCACGCCGACTCGATCGACTCGATGACCTACGTCGCGTCCGACGACCGTGCCGACCTGGCACTTCTCGTCGCGGACGACGGCGCCGACCTGTCGACGATCGATCTCGACGAGTGGATCACCAACGACCCCCAGCGCATGGCGGCGATCGTCACCCCCACGTCGACGCGCTCGACTGCCGTCGGTGCCGACGTGATCGTGCGCGCCACCCGCCCCGATGGACGTCAGAGAGAGTGGCTCGGTACATCCGTACTCTCCGCCCTGGTCGCTGGCGAAAGTGGATCGGCTCTCGTTCAAGACGGCGCACCGATCGGACTGGTGGTCCAGGCCGAGAAACGCGCCGAACGTGGATTCGCCGTCAGTTCTGCGGAAGTTCGCGAATTCGTCGCGAAAGTGACATCTGTTCAGGCCCTTCCAGAATCTCATTACCCTTCAGGGTTCACATCAGATCATGAGGCGGGACCCTTTCACCTGGTGGGATCCACCTGCCCATGACCAATCAGCAAGGGGAGACATACATGCGTTTGACACGCACACGGGCTCTCGCCGTCGCCGCAGCCGCCACGCTCGTTCTGGCCGCCTGCGGTGGTGACGACTCCAGCTCATCCAGCAACGAAGCATCCGCCGAAACCACAGCTGCCAGTAGCGGTGACAGCTCCGACTCGAGCTCACCCGAAGTCGTCGACGTGGCCGAGGGTGGCAGCATCCTCGACGCCGTGATCGCCCGTGGCACCCTGAACTGCGGTGTGTCGGGTGCGGCCGTCGCCTTCTCGTACACGCAGGCCGATGGCTCGATGGAAGGTATCGACGCCGACTACTGCCGCGCCGTGGCCGCCGCCGTTCTCGGTGACGCCAACGCCGTCGAATTCACAGCACTCACCGCTGCCGAGCGTTTCACCGCCGTGCAGACCGGTGCGGTCGACGTTCTCATGCGTAACTCCACCTGGACGCAGAGCCGCGACTCCGAAGTCGGCATGGACTTCGGCCCCACCACCTACTACGACGGTCAGCAGTTGATGGGTCGCGCGAGCGACAGCTTCACCTCGGCCTCGCAGGTCGACGAGATCGAAGGCGCCGTGGTGTGCACCAACGCCGGAACCACGACCGAGACCAACATCTCGGAACTCGCTGGTCAACTCGGCATCAACATCACCCTCACCACCTTCGAGGACTACGACCAGGTGACCGATGCGTTCATCGCCGGTACCTGTGACGTGATCACCACCGACGGTTCGGGTCTCGTCGGCCGTAAGGCCGCCCAGCAGCCCGATGGTGAAGAGTGGGTCATCTTCCCGGCCACACCGATCTCGAAGGAGCCGCTCGGCCCCGTCTACGCACAGAACGACTCGAAGTGGGCCGACGCTGTGAACTGGGTCGTCTACGCAACGCTCATCGCTGACGAGTACGGCGTGACCTCGGGTGACGTGGATGCTGCCCTCGCCGGCGACTTCGGTCCGGAAATGCAGCGCCTCATGGGCGGCGAAGGTGAGCTCCAGACCAAGATGGGTCTGTCAGCCGACGCCTTCTACAACACCATCTCGCAGGTCGGTAACTACCAGGAGATCTGGGACGCCAACCTCACCCCGGTGGGTCTGGTGCGCGAAGGCTCGGCCAACGCACTCTGGACCGACGGCGGTTTGATGTACGCACCGCCGGCTCGCTGAGGCACCACCTCACAGCAATCAGTACGTGTGACGTTCTGGCCGGGTCCTCGGGCCCGGCCAGAACTTCATCTCCGCTTCCATTCACTTTCGGGGGGACCGAATTCCGGTGACGTCGACGACCGACACCACATCTCTCGCATCGTTCAGTCAAGGACGACCGCCGCTCTGGCGTAACGCAACCCTGCTCAAGTGGTTGCTACAGATCGTCGTCCTGCTCACCGTGCTGGCCGGCTTCTGGTTCCTCATCACTCAGGCCCGCACCAACCTCGACGCCAAAGGCATTCCGGTCGGCTACGACTGGCTCGACGATCCCTCCAACTTCCAGTTGGGTGACGGCATCCAGACCGTCGACTCACCCGAGCGTCGACTCACCATGAGTCGTGCCCTCTGGGTCGGCATGGTCAACACCTTCCGAGTGGCGATCGCCGGCATCATCTTCTCCACCATTCTCGGTGTCCTCATCGGTATCGCTCGACTCTCGAAGAACTACGTCGCTCGCAAAGTGTCGTCGATCTACGTCGAAACACTGCGCAACATCCCAGTTCTCGTTCAGATCATCTTCTGGCTCGCCATCCTCGGTTCTCTCGGTTCGCTCACCACCGACACCGGACCGATCAAGGGGTGGGTGATCGTGTCGCAGAAGGGCATTTCGATTCCCCGAGTGTTCCTCGACGACGGCTTCTATCAATTCCTTGCGCTCTTCCTCGTTCTGTTCGTGGGCATCTGGTTCGTGCGCCGTCGCATGATCGCCGCTCAGGAACGATTGGGCGGCAACCAACGAGTCGGCTGGAAGACCTTCGGTCTCGTGACCGGAGCTCTGGTGATCAGCTGGTTCGCCAATCCGATCATGTCGTTCCTCGGTCCGGTGTTCGGAGGAATCGAAGACGCATGGGGTTCGATCCCGCAAGGCGCCATGCAGATCGTTCTCTGCGTGCTCGCCGTCGGTGCTGCCGTCTGGCGCATCAAGAAGTTCCTCGACAGCCGACGCACACCGGCCGGACTCGCCAAACTGATCGACGACGACTGGTTCCGTCTGATCTTCACCGGACTAGCTGCCCTCATCGCCATCTTCGTGGTGTTGCGCCTGTGGCCCGGCCTCTCGAGTTGGATCGTCAACTCGGGACGCGACTTCTTCGGAGTGATCGCCGACAAGTTCGGCGACGGCCGAGGTTCGCAACCCTTCGATGGCATGAAGCCCTCGCTCAGCGACGGCCGCTTCGTGAATTTCGCACCCACCGGCCTCACCATGTCGGTGTTCTACGCCTCGCTCTTCTTCGGCTTGGTGTTCTACACGTCGGCCTTCATCGCCGAAGTGGTGCGAGGCGGAATTCTCGCCGTACCAAGTGGTCAGGCTGAGGCGGCTGCCGCTCTCGGGCTCTCACGTGGCCAGGCTCTGCGCAAGGTCATCCTTCCGCAGGCTTTCCGGGTGATCATGCCGCCGCTCGGCAACCAGTACCTCAACATCACGAAGAACACGTCGCTCGGTATCGCCGTCGGCTTCTCCGAGATCGTGCAGGTGGGTCAGACGGTCTACAACAAGAACTCACAAACTCTCGCCGTGTTCAGCATCTACATGATGTTCTTCCTCGCCTGCTCGCTCACGATCTCGTCGATCGTGAACTACATCAACCGCCGCCTGGCCATCGTGGAGCGCTGACATGTCCGATACCTCGCTCTCCAACATGTCGCGTCAACCCGAGACACCGCTCCCCTCGCCAGCGCGCTGGGTACGCGACAACCTGTTCTCGTCGATCAGCAACACACTGCAGACGATCTTTTTCTCGCTGATCATCTTCGGACTTCTGCGTTGGGTTCTCGGCCAGGTCTTCTCGGAGGAGTCCGACTGGGAATCAGTGGCCACCAACATCCGACTGCTCATGACCTACAACTATCCGGCCGACCAGTTCGTCCGGATCTGGGTGGCGGCCGGCACTGTGTTTTTCGCGATCGGTTCGAGTTTCGCGGCCTGGAACATCAATCCGGCCATCACCATTCGTCGACTGGTCGTCGGCTTCGTCGGGTTCGGCGTCTTCCTACTTCTGTGCGCGGTCATCGCGCCGAGCGTGGCGCCGAGCAGCATCCGCAACGGCATGTACATCGTCGGTGCGGTGTTGGCCGTCGGCGGTCTGGTCGTTCGACGACTGGTCCCTGGTGCCCACCTGCGGTTCGTTCCGTTCTCACGTCTGCTCACGGGTGCCGCGGCCATCATCGTTGCACTGATCTGGATCCTCCCCTTTGGACGTCATTCGTTCAGTGACGGTGAACTCACCATCGAACGCGGCGTTTCGGTCGCAAGCAGCACCAAGGTGCCCTGGACAGTTCTTTTCGTGGTTCTACTCGTCGCATTCTTCGGAGGTCGAGTTCTCGCGGCCCGCTTCGCTCCGGTCATGCGACGGGCACTGATCGCCTGGTGGGTGATTGGTCCGGCCTTCGTGCTGTTCCTCGTGTTGCGTGATCCCGCCTTCGATTGGGGTCGCGTCTGGTCGGTCGATGTTCCGATCGCCGCCGCCTTCGCTCTCGGTGGTGGCGCACTTCTCTACGTGTTGGCTCGCCCGGGTCGAGACGATCTGGCCCGTGTGGTCGGGGCCGTCTTGGTGGCATTCGCCATTTTCAACTGGATCGCCGCCTTCGCCGGTTGGTACCCCATGTTGCAAAAGGTGCGGATCTCGTTCCTGCTCGTCGGACTGGTGACACTGCTCGTCCCCACTTTCGCCGGCGAACGCTCGGCGCGGATTCGACTCGCCAGCAGTTGGATCGGGCTCATCGTGATCGTCCACTGGCTACTGACGGCCATCAATACCGAGTCGACCCTCGTGATCAGTGCGCCGCCGTTCCTCGGTGGCCTGGTGCTCACGGTCACGATCGCCTATTACGTGATGTTGGCGTCGTTCCCGCTCGGTGTGCTGCTCTCGCTTGCCCGCACGTCGAAGATGCCGATCTTCCGCGTGCTGTCGACCTCGTTCATCGAGGTCGTTCGCGGTGTACCTCTCATCACGGTGTTGTTCTTCTTCTCGATCATGCTTCCGCTCTTCCTACCTCGGGGAATGGGCATCAGCGATCTGGCCGCCGTGTTCATCGGTTACACGTTGTTCTCGGCCGCCTACATGGCCGAGAACCTGCGCGGTGGTCTGCAGAGCGTGCGCCGCGGTCAGTACGAAGCGTCCGACGCACTCGGTCTCAGCACCGTTCAGCGGACCGTGTTCATCGTGTTACCTCAGGCGTTGCGCGTGGCCATTCCGAACCTCGTGGGTCAGGCCATCGCCACTTTCAAGGAAACGTCGCTCATCGCCATCGTCGGCGGTTTCGACATCCTCCGCATCGCCAACTCCACCATCCCCAACCAGCCCGACTTCCTCGGACAGAAGAGGCCGGCGCTGCTGTTCATCGCCCTCGTCTACTTCGTGTTCACCTACAGCATGTCGAAGTCAGCCCAGAACCTCGAGAAGAAGTTGCAAGCGGGACAAGCCCGCTGAGCCACCTACAGGAGCCAATGCCATGACCATCGCCGATCGAGCACTCACCGAAGAACTGGCCGGACGCAAGGACATGATCGTTTGTCGCGGCGTCAAGAAGTGGTTCGGAGACTTCCAGGCACTGCGAGGTGTCGACATCACCGTCAAGGACCGCGAAGTGATGGTGGTCCTCGGACCGTCCGGTTCGGGCAAGTCGACGCTCATCCGCTGCATCAACCGTCTCGAAGCGCATCAGGAGGGATCGATCGTCGTCGACGGTGTCGAACTCACCAACGACCTGCGCAACATCGAGAAGATCCGCTCCGAAGTCGGCATGGTGTTCCAGCAGTTCAATCTCTTCCCGCACCTCACGGTTCTCGACAACGTGACGCTCGCTCCCATCTGGGTGCGCAAGAAGCCCAAGGCCGAAGCGGTTGCCAAGGCGATGGAGCTTCTCGAGCGCGTGGGCATTCCCGAGCAGGCGGCGAAGTTCCCTGGTCAGTTGTCGGGTGGTCAACAGCAGCGCGTGGCCATCGCTCGGTCACTCGCAATGGAGCCGCGCGTCATGCTGTTCGACGAGCCCACCTCGGCCCTCGACCCCGAGATGATCAAAGAAGTGCTCGACGTCATGAAAGAGCTGGCCCGTTCGGGCATGACAATGATCGTCGTCACGCATGAAATGGGATTTGCCCGCGAAGTGGCCGACCGACTCGTGTTCATGGAGTCGGGTGAAATCGTGGAAGTCGGAACTCCCGAGCATTTCTTCGCCAATCCCAAGGAAGAGCGCACCAAACTCTTCTTGTCGCAGATTCTCTGACGTCGTCGCTTCTCGACGCGTTACGGCAGAGTCGAGGTTCCACCCACTCGCGGCAAGGTGGTGGTCGCGCCCGGCTTCTTGGTGGTGGGCGGCGCCGACGACGTGGACGACGTGGAGGGTGCAGCAGTGGTGGTTGGTGCGGCGGTCGTCGCGGGAACGGTGCGAGTCACCGGCTTGCTGGTAGTGCCCGGACTCGTTGAATCCTCTTGAGTCTCGGTGTCGTCTGATTCGTCAGTCGTAGTGGTGGTCGGTGCGAAAGTCGAGTCGACAGTCGACGACGTGGTGGTGGACTCGTCGTCGGTGACCTCATCGGTCACGTCATCGGATGGTCGATCGAACTGCTCACCATCGTCGCCACTGCACCCTATGGATGCGAACGCCACGACGGCCATGCCCACTACGAAACGACGAGCCGCTCGGCGGCGGGCAGGTGCTGGCTCGGTCCGCGACTGATTCATGACATTCCTCCTGAGGTGACCGACGCAAACTAGACACTCCGAGGAGTTCCGACCCTTTTCCCGCGTCAGTCTGTCCATAATCCCTGCTCAGAGGGGTCTTTCAAGAAGTTTCAAGAAATCCTGCAGAAAAGTGCGAGGACCCCGGGGGTCACGGCTCTTGTCCGGTGTGCAGCAACGGGTTGCACACCAACCGAAAGGACAACCGCCATGAAGACCACCAAGAACCTCACCATCAAGAACACCGTCCTCGCCACCATCGCCGTGGCTGGACTCGTTGCCGGAACCGCCGCCTGCGGCGGCAAGAACTCCAACTCGGCCGGGACCGAGAAGCAGGCCCTCGTCGAACTGTTGTTGGCTGCCGCTCAAAGCGGTGACGCCGGCAAGATCGCCGAAGTCGTCGCTCAGGCCGACCCTGGCCTCGTCGCCGACGTTCTCCCCGAGATCACACTCGACGTCACACCGGCGGCCGACGAAGCTCCTGTCGCTTCTGAGACCGTCACACCCGAGGAGGCCGCACCGGTCGCTCCGGAGGCCGAAGTCGCTCCGGAAGAGGACACAGCAGTGGCTCCGGAAGAAGATGCCACTCCGGCCGACGACGCAGCCGAAGCTCCTGAGGAAGAAGTCGCACCGGAAGATGACGAGTCGACACCCGACTTCGATTTCGACTTCGATCTGGATCTCGACGTGCCCGAGATCATGCCCACGTTCAATGTGGTCCCCGAGATCGACGGAGCCCTCGTATTCGCCGATGGAATGAAGTACAAGATGACGATCTTCGTGAACGAAGGTTCGACCCTTCTCCTCGCCGACATCGAGACGGTGACGGTTCGCTTCACGAGCTCGACCGGACCGATTCGCCTGCCGATCACCAAGCAGGCCACGCTCGGCAGCAGCGACGGTGACAGCTCGATCTGGACGATCAGCGGGTTGCCGGTCAACGAAGGCGACATTCTCACCGTCACGGCGACCAACCGCTTGGGCGAGAGCGACACCATGCAGGTGAAGGTCTCCGCAATGATGCCGCTCTGATCAGTACCTCGACGTCTCCCCTACCCCGTCGGTGGCGGTCCGGATCTCCGGGCCGCCACTGGCGCGTTCGGCTTCAGGAGAGCGCGGACTTCACGGCGGCAGCGATGGCTGCACCGTCGGCACTCTCACCGACACGCTCTTTCACCGCCTTGATCACCACACCCATGGCCTTCGGGCCCGACTGACCACCCGCCGCGGCCGTAGCAACTTCCTCGTCGACGATGGCGCGCAATGCCGCCTCGTCCATGGCGGCCGGCAGGTACTTCTCGATCACCGACAATTCGGCCTTCTCCTTGTCGGCCAGTTCGTTCCGGCCAGCCTGCTCGTACACCTCGGCCGATTCGACTCGCTTCTTGGCCTCCGAACGCAACACGGCGATCACTTGTGCGTCGTTCAACGTCACGGCTTCCTTACCAGCCACCTCGGCGTTCATCACTGCGGCGAGCAACATTCGCAACGTCGACTTCGAAAGTTCGTCACTCGCCTTCATGGCGAGAGTGAGGTCTTCCTGGAGGCGGTTCTTCAACGAATCGGTCATGGTGACATTCTGTCGCCACCGACAACTACGTCCACGTGCATTTGCACGGCTAGCCTTCCTCAACTGTGAACCAGGTCAAGACCCGTCTCGTCGCACTCTCCCTTCTCGATCGCGCTTTCCGCAATCTGGACGACGCCGAAGTCGTCCGGCGGTACCAGGCCCTCGACGAGGATGACCAAGACGCCGTCCAACACATCGCCAGTGTGAAGGGATCCGAACTCGACGATGCCGGCTTGGTGGCCGCCATCCGAGAAACCGCCAACAAGGGCCGAATCAACGGTGATCTCGAACGACTGTCGCTCCTTCTCACCGACGACTGCCTGAACGACTGCATCGAGCTGCTCGGCGACGACTCCGACGACCCGAGTGAAGAACAGCTGCTCGAGGTACTTCCCGAGGTCGTCAAGAAGCACGGCCTCGTGCCCACTCAGATGATGTTGGCCACCGTCGTGTGCGGAGAGGCCGTTGCCTCACCCCACATCATTCGAATTCTGAAGACCAACGACGATTACAAACTTCCGCCGGCCGAAGTGACCACCACTGCGCCAGTGGTTCTCGAGAAGGAAGAGACCCCCGAGCGCGCCGCGCTGCGTGAGCAGCGCAAGGCCCGCAAGATCGCCGAACAAGAGGCGGCGCGCAGACGGCGCGAACAGTCGGCCAAAGCAAAGCGCCGCTGACTCAGATTCGACCCACGTCGGGATCGTCGGGAACACCGGCATCGAGCGGTACTCCGGTGCTGTTCAAGAACATCGCCACCAGGTGGTAGTTGCCCACCGTCGCGATCACGTCGAGAACTTGCTCGGTGGAATAGGTGGCCGTCAGCCCGTTCCAGGCGTGATCGCTCAGTGTCTGATGCTCATGGAGTTCGTCGGCCGCTGTGAGCAGCATGCGATCGTGACTCGACCACGACGACGCCGTCGGGCCCACCTTCACCGATTCGATCTCGTCGTCACTGATCCCGCACTCACGCGCGATCACCACGTGCTGACCCCACTCGTACTTCGAACCGCAATTCCAACCGGTTCGCAGGATCAACAATTCGCGATCACGTGGCGACAACGTGTTCTTCGACAACACGTGGGTGGCGAACACCAGCCAGCGCTTCAACATGTCGGGGTGATTTCCGAGAACACCGAAGATGTTGAGAGGATCACCCTCCGGGCCGGTCAATCCTTTGGCGAACAATTCCGACAGTCGCGGGTCGTCGCTCGAACCTCTCACCGGGAGACGCACGACACCACCTCTCGCTCGAGCCGCAACAACGATTCCTTGATGGGCACGCCACCGCCGAAGCCCGTGAGCGCACCCGACGCACCGATCACTCGGTGACACGGCACGACGATCGGCAACGGGTTGCGACCGTTCGCCCCGCCGACCGCCCGCGCCTTCTTGGCATCGCCCAAACGACGAGCTTGTTCGCCGTACGAGATGGTCTCGCCATACGGAATGGTGTGGAGCACCTGCCACACCGACAACTGGAACGGCGTTCCCTCGGGCTCGAGGGGCAGGTCGAAGTCGAGACGCTCGCCGTCGAAGTACTCGGCCAACTGACGCTCGGTCTCGTCGAGAATGGCGGACGGCCCGACTGGTATCGGCTCCCGTCGGGGATCGATGCCGAAGTCGACCGCCCGCAAACCGGTGGCCGAGGCCACCAGGACCAACGGCCCGACCGGTGAGTCGACGGTTCTCCGCACGAGATCGGGAACAGCGTTCAGTGGCATGTCACATCTTGGCCCATCGGAGAACTGCGGAGTTCGGCGGCTTTCGTTGTACCGTACAACTACTGGAGAACGTGATGTCCAACCTCGCCCCCACCCCCACCCCTGAACTGTCGAAGAAGCAGATCTACACGATCTTTGGCGGTGTCATGGCCGGCATGTTCTTGTCGGCCCTCGATGGCACGATCATCAACACGGCACTCGCCACCATCGTCGGGGAACTCGGCGGAGTGAAGTCGTACGCCTGGGTCGGAACTGCCTACCTCCTCACTCAGACCGCGTCGACACCGCTGTTCGGCAAACTCTCCGACCTCTACGGACGTCGCCTTCTTTTCCAGATCGCGATCATCTCGTTCATCGTCGGATCGCTGCTGTGCGGAATCTCGCAGACCATGTGGCAACTGATTCTCTCGCGCGGCGTGCAGGGAATCGGTGGGGGTGGACTCTTCTCGCTGTCGTTCGCCATCATCGGCGACGTCGTCGCGCCGCGAGACCGCGGACGCTACGTCGGATTCATCACGAGCGTGTTCACCGTGACGAGTGTGATCGGACCGCTCATCGGCGGATTCATCGTCGACAACACGAGCTGGCGCTGGATCTTCCTCATCAACCTCCCGCTCGGCCTCATCGCCCTCGCAATCACCGATCGTGCACTTCGGCTTCCGTTCAACAGAGTTCAGCGCAAGGTCGATTATTTCGGGGCCTTCCTTCTCGTCCTGTCGGTCGCATCGCTCATCCTCGCTCTCGCGTGGGCCAGTGAAGAGAATGGGTGGCTCCACGTCTCGACCCTCGGTCTCGTCCTCGTGGCGGCAATTGGAGCCGTGGTCTTCGTGAAGTGGGAAATGAAGGCCCCAGAGCCGATCATTCCAATGTCGATGTTCACGATCGACGTCGTACGCACCGTCATTCCCATGATGTTCCTCGTCGGCACCGTGTTCTACGGCACGAATGCCTTCCTACCCTTGTACCTACAGAGCGTCACTGGAGTGTCTCCTACCAACTCTGGACTGTTGCTCACACCGCTCGCCGTGTCGGTTGCCTTCTCGGCGACGCTCATCGGGCGTCGTACATCGAAGACCGGCTCGTACAAGGTGTGGCCACCCTTCGGCACGATCATGACGCTCCTCGCGCTTCTCGTCCTGACCACACTCGGGCCTGGCGATGGCTACATCGTCGTGGCCATGATCGGCTCGGCTTTGATCGGTTTTGGTCTCGGAGCACTCATGCCCACCGGAACCCTGGCCGTACAGAACGCCGTTCAACCGCACGAGATGGGAACCGCATCGTCACTCGTCCTGTTCATGCGCTCACTCGGTGGGGTGATCGGTCTCGCTGCTTACGGGGCTCTCTTCAACTCGCGAATCTCGGGCCGAATCGACGAGTCGCTCATCCGTCGGCCGACTGCCATCGCCGACTTGCCGAGCGAACAAAAAACCTTGGCCCTCGGCGTGATGACCGATGCCATCACCATCGTGTTCTGGGCAGCGGTCCCGGTCATCTTCGTCGCTGCGCTCATCGCCTTCCGAGTTCCGGCCCGCCCCCTGCGCTCCAACTCGGCCATGCAACCCGGAGAGTCCTCAACCACCAGTCACTGACAGAACCGGTTCCGATGGTGAACGTCGTGTCGACAACAGTGCGACAAGGCCCATGGCGGCGAACATCGATCCACCGATGAAGATCGATCGTTTACCCAAGAGTTCTCCCACTCCGCCGAGCAGCAGACCACTCACCGTGGCTCCGATCTCGAAAAACATGGTGAAGCTCGACACCACCGCTACACGTCTTGAGTCGCTCACGTTCTTCACACTCATAGCCAACAACGCGGGATACAAGAACGACATTCCAAGACCCATGAGAGCAGTCGACATCCAGATGCCCGACTCGCGACCCACCAGCGAAACGAGAACCAAGCCCGCGAAGATCGTCGTCATCGCTCCGGTCACGGTTCGGCGCAAACCCCAACGCTCTGGCCACGTCGCACCGAACAGACGGACGGCGATGCAGATGACGCTGTAGAGCAAGAAAAAGGGCGCCGACCGTTGAATTCCTTGTCCTTTGGCGAAAGTCGGCAAGAAGGTGCTGAACGCCGTCCACGACGCAATTCCACAGGCCAGAACGAACCCCGGGAACACTGCGTCGCGTTCGAGCCATCGAAACGGTTCGGGCGTGATCTTCTCGCCCACCCAATGAGGAGCGGCAAACGACACCAACGCCGCAATCAAGGCTGCAAGACCCACCAGCGCGAACACGCCATCGAAGTTCCCCACCGTGAGTCCGCGAGCTGACGACGCGACATCACCGAGCACAGCTTCCCCGATGATCGGCCCGACCGACAGCCCACCGAACACCGACAACGAGAGATAACTGGCGGCCTCGGCACGTCGATGAGTGGGAGTCGACTCCACGACGATCGTCGAAGCACCGACGAACAGCGCCGCCTCACCGACCCCCATGAGTGCGCGCAGAGGCATCAGTTGCCAAGGTTCGGTCACGAGCACCATGCCGAAACCGCCGAGTGCTCCCACCAGCGCTCCGCCGAGCATCAACGCCCGTCGACCCGAATGGACTCCCACCCAAGTGATCAGTGGCCGAGACAACACGGCCGCCAGACTGAAAGCAACGGCCGATGCACCGACCATTGCCTCTCCCGAACCCATGCCGTTCTCGACGAACACCGGCAGGACCGGAATCAGAATTCCGACGCAGACGTAATACGCGAGCGTCGCCCCCATCACCGCAAGGAGACGGGGTGTCACTATGCGTTCGGTCAACTAGGTGACGGCTCCTTCGGCAGACCGAGCACGCGCTCACTCACGATGTTGCGCTGGATCTGGCTCGTTCCACCCCAGATGGTTTCGGAGCGACTGAAGAAGAAAGCCGACATCATCGGACTCACCGGGTAGCCCGAACGACGCCTTTCGCGAGCCACACCTGGCCACGACGCCGACGCACCGGCATCGACGAGCATCGACTCGGCGCCGAATATGTCAAGAGCCAGTTCCATGGCTTCCTTGTGCATCTCCGACCAGAACATCTTGTTGGTGGCACCGAGGGCCATGACCCCGAGATCCTTCGAACCGTTCAGCGTGGCCGTGAGCGATCGAAGTCCGTTGATACGCAGGATCTGAATCTTGGTGTAGAAACGCATGAGCCGCTGACGCACACCTTCGTGCTCGATCGAACCGTTCTCGGTCGCTGTCTGCTTCATGAGGCGGTACTCCTCTTCGAAGCGGCGGTAACCGGTGGTAGCGCTCATGCCACGTTCGAACGCCAGAGTCGAGTTGGCCACTTTCCACCCGTTGTTGACCCCACCGACAACGTTGTCCTTCGGGCAGCGGGCGTCGGTGAAGAACACTTCGCAGAACTCGGCCGTGCCATCGGGCTGGACGATGCCGCGCACTTCCACACCTTCTTGTCGCATCGGCACGAGGAGGTAGGAAATCCCTTTGTGCTTGGTGGCATCGGGGTCGGTACGCGTGAGCAAGAAGCAATAGTCGGCGTGGTGGCCGCCGGTCGTCCAGACCTTTTGACCGTTGATGACCCACTCGTCACCGTCGAGGACGGCTGTTGTCTTCAACGACGCCAGATCGGAGCCCGAGTTGGGCTCGCTGAAGCCCTGACACCAGCGAGTCTTGCCATTCAAGATGTTGGGCAGGAATTCCTTCTTCTGCTCTTCGGTTCCCCACTGCAACAAAGTGGGTCCGACCAGCGTGTCGCCGAAGAAGTCGGCGCGTAGCGGTGCTTTCATCCGCGCGAACTCCTCGGACAACACCACACCCTGCATGGTGGTGAGGCCCTTGCCGCCGTACTCGGTGGGCCACGTCGCGCAGATCCAACCACCTTCGAACAACTTGGACGGCCACGTCTCGTTGAAGGCTTTGCGCTCCTCGGCCGACATCTCGAACCCGGGCTGACCCCAACCCGTCGGGAGGTTCGTCTCGAGCCAGGTGCGGATCTCCTGGCGGAATTCTTCGGCGTCGGCGGGGTAGCTCAGTTCCATTCGGTCATTCTCACCGACACATGACGGGACGGGACAATTCAAGGACTCTGGTTCCTGCGTCGTCGTTCACACAGCGTTCACACGGTGCCAACAGGCCCGACACGGCCGATTTCTAAGGTCGTCTGACATGGACGCCAGCCCCAACGCCCTGCTCTCGAGCGCTGCCCCGCTCACGACCCAGGAAACCGCTGTTCTCCAGGTCTTTTTGGACTGTCAGGGGCGAGTCGTCAGCCGGGCCGAGCTGGCTCGCCGGGCCGGGCTGAACGGTCTCAACAGCCGTCGCTGCGACTCTCTTCTCGTGGCCATTCGGCGCGTTCTCGGCCCCGAGTCGATCCGGACCGTGCGTAGCCGGGGATGGATGCTCCAGCCAGCAGCGGTCGACGACGCCCGTCGGGTCATCGCCGCCTGACATCGCTCTCGGGGATCGCGGTCGAATCGGACGAAGCGGTCACAGAGACGAAACATTCTCCAGACGATCGGGAAACACAGAACTCGTACGGTCACCGGTGTCGTGGTGACGAGACAACGAGGTCCGTTCCGCACAACCCGTCAGCGTGGACGGACTTCCCCATCACCCGAGTCCCCTCACAAGGAGAACCTCATGCGAAAGAAAGCATTACGTCTCTCGCTGGGCATCGCCGGAGCCACCGCTGTTGCGCTGGCGCTCCCCGGTATCGCCCTCGCAGAAGACGCAGATCCCATGGCGGCCGTGGACGGAGTCCAAGCCGCCCTCGACAACCTCTGGCTGATCATTGCCGGAGTACTCGTGTTTTTGATGCAAGCCGGCTTCGCTCTCGTCGAAGCCGGTCTCACGCGTGCCAAGAACGTCGTGAACATCTTCGCCAAGAACATGAGCGATGCGCTGGTGGGTGTGACCATGTTCCTCGCCGTCGGCTACGCCTTCGCTTTCGGTGGCGACGGTGGCTGGTTCATCGGCCTCGGTGGCTGGTTCCTGAGCGGGTCGAACCCGTTCGAATGGGGATCGAGCGGCGTCGGCACTCTCACCACTCCCACCTTCTTCTTCTTCCAGGTGGTGTTCGCCGCCACCGCGGTGACCATCGCATCAGGAGCCATGGCCGAGCGCACGAAGTTCAAGGCCTATCTCGTGTTCAGCGCCATCATGACTGCGTTCATCTATCCGGTCGTCGTGCACTGGACCTGGGGTGGTGGACTCATTGCGAAGATCAACATCGGTGACGCCGTCTACTCCGACTTCGCCGGTTCGTCGATCGTGCACATGACCGGTGGCGTCGCCGCCCTCATGGGAGCGATGGCCCTCGGACCTCGTATCGGCAAGTACGGCCCTGATGGCAAGCCGCGAGCCATTCCCGGCCACAGCATCCCGCTCGCCATGCTCGGTGTGTTCATCTTGTGGTTCGGCTGGTTCGGCTTCAACCCCGGCTCCGAACTCGCCGCCGACAACTACGTGGCATGGATCGCCATGAACACGCTCATTGCCGCCGCGGCCGGTGGCGCCGTCACGATGGCAGTCGTGTGGAGCCGGACCGGAAAGATCGATCTCGCCATGGTCGGCAACGGTGTTCTCGCCGGTCTGGTCGGTATCACCGCCGGCTGCGGAACCATGAACGTCCTCGGTGCCCTCATCACAGGCGGTGTCGCCGGGTTCATCGTGGTGTTCGCCGTGATGTTCTTCGACAAGATCAAGATCGACGATCCGGTCGGTGCCATCAGCGTGCACGGCGTGTGCGGAGCGTGGGGAACGATCGCCATCGGTCTGTTCGCCCGCTACGACGATGCCTTCCTCGGTCGCGAGAAGGCCGGCCTGTTCTACGGCGGGGGCGTCGACCAGCTCCTCATGCAGATCGTGATGGTTCTGATCATCGCCGCCTGGGTTGCCGTGACCACCGGAATCCTCTTCACCGTCATCAAGAAGACCATGGGTCTGCGAGTGAGCGAGCAGGAAGAGATCGAAGGTCTCGACTCTCACGAACACGGTATGCCCGGCTACGTCGGCGACGACATGGTGCTCCGCTGAGCATCGAAAGGACTGAACACCATGAAACTCATCACAGCAATCATCAAACCGTTCAAGCTCGACGACGTGAAGGAGGCCTTGAAGGCATCCGGAATCCAGGGCATGACGGTCAGCGAAGTGCGCGGCTTCGGTCGACAGGGTGGCCACAGCGAGACGTATCGCGGGGCGGAGTACAAGATCGACTTCGTTCCCAAGGTTCGCTTCGAGGTGATCGTCGACGACACGTCAGTCGACTCGGTGATCTCGGCGATCAGCGCCGCAGCGTCCACCGGCAAGATCGGCGACGGAAAGATCTGGGTGACCTCGGTGGATCGCCTGGTTCGCATCCGCACCGGTGAAGAGGGCGCCAGCGCCATCTGATCCTGCGGATCACAAGAGCTGACCGGCATCGTTGCCGGCTGGCACGGAGGGTTCTCCTCTCCGGTAGGGGCAGTCCCCGGATCGACGACATCGGCGGCACGAGTCGAGTCGGCGGTCCGGGGGCGTTCCGCGTGTAGGGCTCGGTTCAGCGGTTCCGGATGTGATCAGCGGGTGGCTGCGATGGCTGCCCACACGCGTTGCGGAGTGCACGGCAGATCGACGTGGTCGACGCCGAACGACGACAACGCATCGACCACCGCGTTCTGCACGGCAGGTGTGGCACCAATCGTGCCGCTCTCGCCGATTCCCTTGGCACCCAAATCGTTGAGCGGTGACGGCGACGCCAGATGCACTGTCACGAAACTCGGCACCTCAGCCGACGACGGGAAGCCGTAGTCGGCGAAATTGCCGGTGAGCGGGTTGCCGTCGGCGTCGTAGATCACTTCTTCGAAGAGGGCCTGACCGATTCCTTGCACGAGTCCACCGTGGATCTGGCCTTCGGCGAGAAGCGGGTTGACGATTCGTCCGGCGTCGTCAGCCGCGAACACATCGCGCAACTTCACCTTGCCGGTCTCGGTGTCGACTTCGACCACTGCCACGTGTGCACCGCTCGGGAACGTACCGCCAGCTTGCGCGAAGTCACCTTCGCCGTCGATCGACTCACCGCGCTCGATCGCTTCGGTGAGAACGTCGGACCAGTCCTTCGACACCGCCGGTGAACCGACCACGAAGAACCGGCCGTTCTCGAGCACCACGTCGGACAGGTCGGCCTCGAGCAATTGTGCCGCGATGGCGCGCGCCTTGTCGGCAGCCACACCGGCCGCTCGCCACACGTTGGTGCCACCGAGTTGTACCGATCGCGAGCCACCAGTGATCTCACTCGACCGCACCAGATCGGTGTCGCCATGCACGACCGTGATGTTCTCGAACGGAATGCCCAGTCGATCGGCGGCCAACATCGCCCACGTGGTGCGATGACCCTGACCGTACGGAGTGGTACCGGTGACGATGCGCGCACACGGCCGACCATCAGCATCGGCCATCACGTCGATCGTGCCGAGTTCGGATCCACCCGACATGGCGGTGATCTCGACGTACACCGCGATACCGATACCCAGCTGGATCGGATCTCCGATCGATCGTCGTCGTTCTTGTTCGGCGCGCAGCGCGGGGTAGTCGGCAGCTTCGAGAGCCAGCTCCAGAGCTCCCGGATAGTCACCACTGTCGTACGTGGTTCCCATGGCCGTGGTGTACGGGAAACGATCAGGAGCGACCAGATTTCGTCGCCGTACCTCGGCTGGATCGAGTCCGATCTCGCGAGCGAACATGTCGACAGCCCGCTCGATCGCCGCTGCGGCCTCGGGGCGACCGGCCCCGCGATACGCGACAGTGGGGACGGTGTTGGTGAGCACTCCGTATGCAGTCATGCCGGCACGGGGAATGTCGTACGTACCGGTGAGCATGCGACCGGTCATGAACGGAAGGAAGGCCCCGAAACGCGGATAGGCA
>Ga0181591_10001046_pt1 | contig 23365 bp, 25 predicted proteins | sample 071ome_33_FD_133757 | JGI IMG/M metagenome (GOLD analysis project Ga0181591, IMG submission 133757) | Coastal salt marsh microbial communities from the Groves Creek Marsh, Skidaway Island, Georgia - 071412AT metaG (megahit assembly) | ecosystem: Environmental > Aquatic > Marine > Intertidal...
CACGGCCGGTATGGCGCGGGCTGACACCAACAATACAATCGACCTGCTAAAACCGATCAAAGAAGAGCGTGACATCACCATCGCCATCATCGAACACGACATGCACGTGGTCTTCTCGCTGGCGGAACGGATCACAGTTCTTGCTCAGGGCACACCGCTTGTGGAAGATACTCCGGAAAACATCAAAGGCCACCCAAAGGTACAAGAAGCGTACCTTGGCGAAGCCGCATAAGGAGGGAACGATATGAACGTCAGACCCGATTTTACAAAGAACTCCAACAAGGCGGAAACTGCACCAGCTTTTCTTTCTGTCTGGGATCTACATTCCTACTACGGTGAGAGCTACATTATTCAAGGAATCACCTTTAACGTCCATGAAGGCGAGATCCTGGCGCTTCTCGGACGAAACGGAGCAGGCAAAACCACCACACTGCGCTCGATTGCTCGCATGGATAGCCCGCAAGTAGGCGGTGGTGAGATCTGGTTAGACCACCAGCCACTGCACAATATGACGTCATATGAGGCGGCAGGTGTAGGCCTTGGCCTGGTGCCCGAAGACCGTTGTATCATTCCTGGGTTGACGGTGCAGGAAAACCTGGAGCTTGCGCAAATTGCACCCCCAATTGGATGGTCAATTGATCGTGTTTTTGACCTGTTCCCGCGTCTAGGAGAACGCCGCAAACAGGAAGGTGTTACACTTTCGGGTGGTGAGCAGCAGATGCTTGCGATTGCCCGGGCACTGTGTCGCGACATCAAAGTACTGCTTCTAGACGAACCATATGAAGGTTTGGCCCCAGTGATCGTCGATGAAATCGAAAAGACACTGCGCCACATCAAAGAGCAGGGCATCACGACGATCATCGTTGAGCAAAACGCCGTTCGCGCGCTGCAATTGGCGGATCGTGCGGTCATTCTCGACACCGGAAGTATCGTCTTTGACGGCACCGCCGAAGAAGTGCTTGAAAAAGACGAACTGCGCGCCGAGTATCTTGCTATCTAACCAAATTCCGGCCTGTCCGGCCCAGGGCAGGCCAATTAAGATCTAACGATTGGACGACTTGACATGACATCTCCCACCTATCCGCCGTCGGCCGAATTTGCCGCCAATGCGCACGTTGATGCCGCTAAATACGACGAAATGTATGCCGCTTCAATTAACGACCCAGAGGCTTTCTGGGCCGAGCACGGCAAGCGGATTGACTGGATCAAGCCTTTTACCAAAGTAAAGGACGTCAATTACAACTTCGGCGAAGTTTCGATCAAATGGTATGAAGACGGCGAAATGAACGTCTCGGCAAACTGTATCGACCGCCATCTGGGCACCCGTGGCGATCAGACAGCGATTATCTTTGAGCCAGACAATCCGGAAGACAGCGCACAGCACATTTCCTATCGCGAGCTTTCAGAGCAGGTAAACCGCATGGCCAATGTCTTTAAGGACATGGGCGTCGGCAAAGGCGATCGCGTCATTATCTATCTGCCCATGATCCCGGAAGCGGCCTATGCCATGTTGGCTTGTGCCCGCATCGGGGCCATCCACTCGATCGTGTTCGCCGGGTTCTCGCCAGATGCGTTGGCCGCGCGGATCAATGGATGTGACGCAAAGGTTGTCATTACGGCTGACGAAGCGCCACGTGGCGGACGCAACACGCCACTGAAAACCAATGCAGACCAAGCGCTGATTCACTGTTCTGACACGGTGAAATGCTTGGTGGTAAAACGCACCGGCGGACAAACCACTTGGGTAGACGGCCGCGACTTTGACGCAACCGCCTTGTGTGCAGCAGCCTCGACCGAGTGCGCACCCGAAGTGATGAACGCAGAGGACCCACTATTTATTCTCTACACTTCAGGTTCAACCGGTCAGCCAAAGGGCGTTGTGCACTGCTCAGGCGGTTATCTTGTATGGGCGTCAATGACACACGAAATCACCTTTGATTACAAAGACGGCGACATTTACTGGTGCACGGCAGACGTGGGCTGGGTTACCGGACATAGCTATATCGTCTACGGTCCGCTGGCCAACGGTGCGACCACATTGATGTTCGAAGGCACCCCAACCTACCCTGACGCCAGCCGTTTCTGGCAGGTTTGCGAAAAGCATAAAGTCAACCAGTTCTATACCGCCCCCACTGCGATCCGCGCATTGATGGGACAGGGAACAGAATTTGTTGAGAAGTGTGATCTTTCCTCGCTGCGGATTCTTGGCACAGTGGGCGAGCCAATTAACCCGGAAGCGTGGAACTGGTACAACGATGTCGTCGGCAAAGGGAACTGCCCAATCGTGGATACTTGGTGGCAGACCGAAACCGGCGGACACATGATGACACCCCTGCCAGGTGCCCATGCCACCAAACCGGGTGCAGCAATGAAGCCATTCTTCGGCGTCAAACCGGTCGTTCTGGATCCGACATCAGGCTCAGTAATTGAAGGCGATGGTGTTGAAGGCGTTCTGTGTATCGCCGACAGCTGGCCAGGACAGATGCGTACCGTCTGGGGCGATCACGAGCGCTTCCAGAAGACCTACTTCAACGATTACCACGGCTATTACTTCGCCGGTGACGGTTGCCGTCGCGATGAAGACGGCGACTATTGGATTACCGGTCGAGTTGATGATGTGATCAACGTTTCCGGCCACCGCATGGGCACAGCGGAAGTTGAAAGTGCACTGGTAGCACACGCTGCAGTCGCAGAGGCCGCCGTCGTCGGGTATCCCCATGAGATCAAAGGTCAGGGCATCTACTGCTACGTTACTTTGATGAACAGCGCTGAGCCGACAGAAGAACTACGCAAAGAACTGCGCAACTGGGTCCGCACTGAGATTGGCCCAATTGCCTCGCCGGACCTTATCCAGTGGGCACCAGGTCTTCCAAAAACGCGCTCAGGCAAGATCATGCGCCGCATCCTGCGCAAGATTGCCGAGAACGACTATGGCGCATTGGGAGACACCTCAACTTTGGCCGATCCGTCAGTTTTAGACCACCTGATAGAAAACAGAATGAACCGCGGATAATTCCCCTCTCCGTGTGTTCTTTATTGGCCGACCTTCGGGTCGGCCTTTTTTTGTTACAGCCGAAACAAAAAACCACGCTTTCATCTGGCATTTCTATTCCCTATAACCATGTGTCAGAACACAACTGATCAAGACCGCAGTTTAGGGTCGAGGGGAAAATATGACCGATAACACTCGTGACGCTGACGTCGCCTTTATCGAGGCGCTTGCAGGACTACTTCGTGACAAAGACCTGAACGAAATCGAGGTCATGCGCGAATACGGAGAAGACGACAGTCTGACCGTCCGTGTCAGCCGAGGCTTCGCACCGGTTGCTGCTGCTGTTGCAGCAGCGCCCGCACCCATGGCTCCGGCGGCGGCGGCACCTGCCGTGGCTACCGAAGCTGTCGTAGCTAGTGAAGACCCAGCAAGCCACCCAGGAGCGGTCACTTCGCCAATGGTTGGAACCATCTATATGCAAGCCGAACCAGGAGCTCCGGCATTTGTATCGGTCGGAAGCCAAGTCAGCGAAGGCGACACGCTGTTGATCGTCGAAGCGATGAAAACAATGAACCACATCCCTTCTCCGAAGTCTGGAACTGTTAAACGCATTCTGGTCGAAGATGGTGCAGCTGTAGAATTCGGCACACCTCTGGTTATTATCGAGTAAGGATCAGGTATGTTTGACAAAATCCTGATCGCAAACCGAGGCGAAATCGCGCTACGCGTGATCCGAGCCTGCCGCGAGATGGGCATCAAGTCTGTCGCTGTGCACTCGACAGCAGACGCGGACGCGATGCACGTACGGATGGCTGATGAATCGGTCTGCATCGGCCCGCCTTCGGGTACGCAGAGCTATCTATCGATTCCGGCAATCATCTCGGCCTGTGAAATCACCGGCGCACAAGCGGTTCACCCGGGCTACGGCTTCCTGTCTGAAAACGCTAATTTTGTGCAAATTCTGGAAGATCACGGGATCACTTTTATTGGCCCCTCCTCAGACCATATCCGCGTGATGGGCGACAAAATCACCGCAAAAGACACCATGAAAGCTCTTGGGGTGCCCTGTGTTCCGGGCTCTGACGGTGGTGTGCAGAGTGTCGAAGACGCTAAACGCATTGGTGAAGAGTTCGGCTATCCTGTCATCATCAAAGCCACTGCTGGCGGCGGCGGCAAAGGGATGAAAGTCGCGCACAATGCCGATGAAATGGAACGAGCTTTTCTGACAGCGCGCGCCGAAGGCAAGGCAAACTTCGGTAACGACGAAGTCTATATCGAGAAATACCTGACGACACCGCGCCACATCGAAATTCAGGTTTTCGGCGACGGAAGAGGCAACGCCATCCATCTGGCCGAACGTGACTGTTCTTTGCAGCGCCGCCACCAGAAGGTCTTTGAAGAAGCCCCAGGGCCATGCATTACAGAAGAAGAACGTGCGACAATCGGCAAAACCTGCGCAGACGCCGTTGCGAACATCAACTACATCGGTGCCGGTACGATTGAGTTTCTTTACGAAAAAGGCGAGTTCTATTTCATCGAGATGAACACACGCCTTCAGGTGGAGCACCCCGTGACAGAAGGCATCTTCGGTGTTGACCTCGTACGCGAGCAGATCCGCGTTGCCGCAGGTCTGCCAATGTCGTTTACGCAAGATGACCTGAAAATCAACGGTCATGCGATCGAAGTGCGCATCAACGCTGAAAAACTACCAAACTTCTCTCCCTGCCCCGGTAAGATCACCCAATATCACGCCCCCGGCGGATTGGGCGTGCGGATGGATTCGGCGCTGTATGACGGGTATTCTATTCCTCCCTACTACGACAGCTTGATTGCCAAACTGATCGTTCACGGCCGCGACCGCCCTGAAGCACTGGCGCGACTAAAGCGGGCACTTGGTGAGCTGATTGTAGATGGTATCGACACCACTGTGCCGTTGTTCCATCAGTTGCTGGAAGAAGACGACATCCTGACGGGTGACTTCAATATTCACTGGCTGGAGCACTGGCTGGAAGAAAAATTTGGCTGAAGCATCGGTTTAGAAACGCCGCGGTTTTCCGTGGCGTTTTGATATTGCGACCAACTTTGCTCTGAGAAATAGTCACGTCATGGATCTGACGCCCGAACTATTAATCCACGCCTATTCGCTTGGTGTTTTTCCTATGGCAGAAAGCAGAGACAGCGAGGACATCCTTTGGATGGACCCCAAGGCGCGTGGTATCATGCCGTTGGACGGGTTCCACATTTCCAAATCGCTTGCAAAAGCCATTGCCCGCATGGACTACGAAATCACGCTTGATGTTGCATTCGAGGATGTCGTGGATGCTTGCGCGGACAGGGAAGAGACCTGGATAAGCCGAAAAATTCGCGCAGCCTATATCGAACTTTTTCATCGCGACCATGCCCATTCATTAGAAGTTTGGCGCGACGGCGAACTGATGGGCGGTGTTTATGGTGTTAGCTTAGGCTCGGCTTTTTTCGGAGAAAGTATGTTTTCAAGACAAACAAACGGGTCGAAAATTGCTCTTGCCTACTTAACAAAACACCTGAAAAGCTGCGGTTACGCGCTGTTTGACACACAGTATTTGACCGAACACCTGGCATCTTTAGGTGGTATAGAGATTAGCCGTACAGCTTACCGAGAGCTGTTGCACAAGACCGTCACCAAGCCAGAGAAGTTCTACAAACGCGCTTATCCGCCTTCGGTGTCCGAAGTTTTACAGCGCAGAACCCAAACGTCGTAGCGCTGATGGTCTAAAGCATTTAACGCGGGCGAACTACCAATCATCCAGCCAGAAAAAATTTCAACGCCTTGTTCATCAATAGTCAAAAAGGCAAACGCATCTCCACTTGGGTTATCCTCGGGATAGCGACATTCCTTTAGCGTCAAAGATAAACCACCGAAAACAAGGGGTACTCCAGCAGGTATGGACAGTTCTTCCACAGTCCCATCTAGCTTGTCCACGCCGCGCAACACAACACCGTCTGACGTTACTGTACGAACGATAGCCTTTTGTTGTTCTTCAAGAACGTCCTCTATTATGGCGTCCAGGTCGAGTGGTTCGAGCGGCGTAACCTCAATCGCATCCTGTGCGATTAGGGGCGTTGCCATTAAGACAACGGCGACGAGAGCAGCGCACCGCATCAGTCCCCACCACCGACGAATTTCAGAAGTAGGTTCACCAGACTGACCGCGCTTTGTGTATCCTCAAGCTCTCCGCCCTCTTCAACGTAAAACGGTGATCCGCCAGGCAAAATCTCGATGAAGCTTCCGCCAAGCAGTCCCTCAGATGAGACGATAATTGCGCTGTCATCCGGAATTTGAATGTCCGACTGTACAGCCAGCTGGGTTTTCGCACGGTAAGTCACCGGATCTAATTCAATTGCGCTTACAGAACCAACTTTGACACCGGCGAGCCGAACATCAGTACCAACAGTAACGCCCTCGGCGGATCGGAAGGACGCCGAAAGACTGTACCTATCTGCTGCAAGACCTGATCCAGTTGATTGGAAAACATAGACCAAGAAAGCGGCAGCAACGGTTAGGACCGCCGCTCCGACAAATATTTCTGATCGTTTTTCAGACATCGAAGACGCCTTTATTCGGGCGACCAAGCCTCGTAATCTCGACGGTCGACCGGATTTGCCTGACGCAATGAACCCGCAGGGGCGTAAGCAAGCATAGAACCGGTCAGGTTTTCCTGATGCGGCTTTTCCCAAGCTTTATGCACAAGAGGCTTCTCTTTGGGGGTTTCCGCAAAAGTTCCATGTAACCAGCCATGCCAATCCGGGCTAACGCGGCTTGCTTCAGCTTCACCGTTGAAGATCACCCAGCGGCGCTTTCCATCACGTGTTGTGTAGAAGCAGTTTCCACTTTCATCTTCTCCTACTTTGACACCTTTGCGCCATGTATAGAGTTGTGTGTTCAGCGTTTGACCATGCCACCAAGTTACAGCACGTAGGATGGTTTTTACGATACCCATCAGACATCTCCGGATTACCTCGTTGCTATATGCCTCACAGCGGACAGAAGGTCCAGAGACACCTACAAAGTTGATGTTAAATCCGATGGCGAAAACACAACTTACCGTATAAACTTTCAGAAACGAATAAAACACGGGCAGAAAATTATGGAGTTGGCAGCGACTTGCCTTGGGGTGAAAGTTCCAAATTCACCTTTCTTGAACGAGAGTCGAATTGAGCGCCTGAACGCGGGTCGATATGAAGGGCAGGAAATTCTTGGTGTCATGTCCACGGTAACGGAAGATGACCGTGTTCTGGAATTGGGAGCTGGCATCGGCGTCGTGGGGGCCGTTGCTGCCCACAATAAAAAACCACAAAAGGTTCTGTCGTTTGAGGCCAATCCAAACCTGATCCCAACGATCAACGCCCTCTATCAAGCAAATGATCTTGAGAATCGGATTTCAGTGATCAACGAGGTCCTCGTTTCAGCCCCCGACCGTCCACACGAGGTATCCTTTCACGTCCAGAATAGTTACCTTGGATCATCGCTCATTCCGAAATCCGGTCGCAATACGACTGAGGTGAGAGTAAAAACACGCGACTTCGAGGACGTGCGCACGAAGTTCAAGCCAACAATTCTGGTGATGGACATTGAAGGTGGTGAACTCGATCTGCTCAGACACGCCAATCTGGACGGCATCAAGGCGGTGGTGCTTGAGTTTCACCCAGAAGCCTACGGAGTCGACGGCATGCGTGAATGCAAAGACATTCTGCGCAATTAAGGGTTTGAGAAGGTCGATGACGTCTCAACGCGGCTGGTTTGGACCTGCAAAAGATCGGCCGAACATATTGGAATGCCTCCTGACCCAGATGGTGGCTGGTCGCAAGAAATCGAAGCCGTCCAGAATGCTTTGGTGGTACCACCGACGGAGAGTGCCTTTACCCAGAAATGCGGGGTATTCAGAGGGGACGGTAGCTATTGTGAAAATGCAGCACTTTGGCGCCACAGAGCATATCGAGCGTCATGTTAGCAGCTTCAGTGGCAACCCACCGGTTTCAATCAAGTCACTAAAACGTTCATGGATGCCACAAGGCAAAACCAAAAAACGTATGGCACGCGGCGAAATGGACATGCCGGCGATCCAGATGCAGCTGGAACAGCACGGCTTTATTGAAAAGCAGTCCACACCCTGGGCGTCTTTAGACGCATCAGAGGTTGCCGATGTGCTGCAAGGCAAGTTCGAAGTTTTCGAAGAGTTTGAATAGCAAAGCGAGGGGTGTTCCCCCTCTGCTTTGATCAGGCGCTTGCGCCTTCTTTTTTGCTGTCCGCATAGATCATCAAAGGTGCGACGCTGCTGGTAACAACCTCTTCGTTGACGACCACTTCGCTGACATCATCCATACCGGGAAGCTCGAACATCGTATCCAACAGGATGTCCTCGAGGATCGATCGCAAACCGCGCGCACCTGTTTTACGTTCAATCGCGCGCTTGGCGATTGCATTCAGGGCATCGTCAGTGAAGCTTAGCTCGGTGTTTTCCAGTTCGAACAGTTTCTGATACTGCTTGATCAAAGCGTTCTTCGGCTGCGTCAGGATGATGACAAGCGCATCCTCATCCAGGTCTTCGAGCGTTGCAATCACAGGAAGGCGGCCAACGAATTCGGGGATCAAGCCGAACTTCAACAGATCTTCAGGCTCAAGCTCTTTGAACAGCTCGCCAACACCACGATCATCGTTATCACGCACATCAGCGCCAAAGCCCATTGCAGAGCCTTTTCCGCGCTGACCGATGATTTTATCCAGACCAGCGAATGCACCACCGCAGATGAACAGAATGTTGGTCGTATCGACCTGAAGAAATTCCTGCTGAGGATGCTTCCGACCGCCTTGTGGCGGCACCGATGCAACGGTGCCTTCCATCAGCTTCAGAAGCGCCTGCTGTACACCCTCTCCGGACACGTCACGCGTGATCGAAGGATTTTCAGACTTGCGCGTGATCTTGTCGACCTCGTCGATGTACACGATGCCCCGCTGAGCTCGCTCGACGTTGTATTCACTGGCTTGAAGCAGCTTTAGTATGATGTTCTCAACGTCTTCGCCTACATAGCCCGCTTCAGTAAGCGTGGTGGCATCGGCCATAGTAAAGGGAACATCCAGAATTCTTGCCAAGGTCTGGGCAAGAAGAGTTTTACCGCAACCCGTGGGGCCAATCAGAAGAATATTTGACTTGGCCAGTTCGATATCACCGGACTTCTGTGAATGCTCAAGTCGCTTGTAGTGGTTGTGCACTGCCACTGACAGGACCTTTTTGGCAGTCGCCTGCCCGATCACATAATCGTCCAGAACTTCGCAAATCTCTTTCGGAGTAGGCACGCCGTCTTTGGATTTTAGACCCGAAGACTTGGTTTCTTCACGGATGATATCCATGCACAACTCAACACATTCATCACAGATGAACACGGTTGGACCCGCAATCAGCTTGCGCACCTCATGCTGGCTCTTGCCACAGAAGCTGCAATAAAGTGTGTTTTTGCTGTCTCCGGTTGAGTTAGCCATGTCACTTCCTTTCGGGCGATGCCCGCTTCGTCCCAGATAACTTTTGGCGTCTTGCCCTGTCCTATCAGCCTAAGGCAGGAATGAACGCTCTACAATGCGAAAGTGCCCGCGATTTCTCGCGGGCCATCGCGATTATTCTTCGTCGCCGCCCTTGCTGCGTGACTCGACAATTTCGTCGATCAGACCCCATTCTTTGGCATCTTCCGGCGACATGAAATTGTCACGCTCAAGCGCAGCTTCCACGTCTTCAAGCTTGCGCCCAGTATGTTTGACGTAAATCTCATTCAAGCGGCGCTTCAATTTCAGAGTTTCTTCAGCATGGATCATGATGTCCGTCGCCTGCCCCTGATAACCACCCGAAGGCTGGTGCACCATGATACGGCTGTTGGGCAATGAATACCGCATGCCCTGCTCACCAGCGGTCAAGAGCAGCGACCCCATCGAAGCGGCCTGACCGATGACCAAAGTCGATACCTTCGGACGAATGTATTGCATCGTGTCATAGATTGACAGGCCAGATGTCACAACGCCGCCTGGGCTGTTTATGTACATGCTGATTTCTTTTTTCGGGTTTTCAGCTTCAAGATGAAGTAGCTGCGCCACGATCAGCGAAGACATTCCATCATGAACTGGGCCATTGACGAAAATGATGCGCTCTTTCAGAAGTCGCGAGAAAATATCATATGCACGTTCTCCTCGGCTGGTTTGCTCAACAACCATCGGAACGAGGGTATTCATGTAGGTATCGATTGGATCGCGCATTTATGACCTGCCTGTCTGAATAAAAAACTCTTCTCAAGAGTCTTAGTGTTGCCATGGGGGGGCTGCAAGGGGCGGTCGGCTTTTCAGTGACAATTTCAGTGAAATCTCTGTGACGCGGAGGAATGCATAAAATATTCGTTAATATCGGCGTCGCTTTATCGCTATAAATGCAAAAAAGGGCGGCTATAAGGCCGCCCTATTATTTGTTCAAGCGTATGAGTTACTGACCTTCTGACTTCAGATACTCGATAACTGCAGCAACATCGCTTTCCTTTTTCAGCCCTGCAAAAGACATTTTGGTGCCCTTTGCGTAGCCTTTTGGATTAGCAAGGAATGCCGCAAGTTCTTCTTCAGTCCAAACCTTGCCTTCAGCGCCCATACCGGCCAGCGTGCCAGAGTATTTAAACCCGTCAACACCACCAATGGAACGACCAACAAGACCATTCAACTGAGGTCCAGAACGGTTCACTGCGCCTTCTCCAACTTGGTGACAAGCCTTACATTTTTTAAAGACTTTCTCGCCTGCTGCAGCAAGGTCCGCGTCGATTGATGAAGCCGAGACAACCGGCGCGGTTGCTTCAGTCGTCTCAATAGCAACGGATTCAACGGCCGTGGGGGCCGCTTCAATCTGCGATGCAGATGAATTGCGCGGATTGGTCTGGTCAACCATTTCCTGAATTTTGCGTGCTTTGGTTTCTTCCGGTGTGACGTCCAGAACCGCTGCCCGCATGGTGATTTTCACTTCGTCCTTACAATCGCTCATGCAAGGTTCGTTGGTATAAATCGACCACTGCGAATATTCGGTTTCCGGACGGTCATCGATGATGAAACCCTCGGCATTCGGCATTTCTACATCAAAGAAGTTTTCGTTGCTTAGAACGAAATCGTCCTCCACCAAATAGTTTGAATAAAGGATGTATGCGACAATTGCATAAACCTCGTCATCCGACAGGCTTTGTGCGTTGCCAAAGGGCATTGATCTACGAACATAGTCAAAACCTGTAGACAGGTGGGGCCAGTAAGACCCGACCGTTTTCAGGGGGTCTTCATCAGCGAGCGTGCCATCACCACCTGAAAGCTTTGGCCAGTTTCCTACACCTTCTGCAAACTCACCGTGACAGACCGCGCAATAGTCCGAGAACAGATTTTCCCCGTCCTCAACAGAGCCTGAACCAACCGGCAAACCAGTGCCGTCCGGCGAGACATCCAAATCCCACGCGGCAATCTCTTCAGGAAGAGCAATGCGACCCAAACCAAAAACACCCGCATGTTCAGGCGATGCATTCGCAGCCGCAATCAGAAGTGATTCCACGTTCGAGGAACCGTCGGCTAGATAGATTGGCTCTCCGCCAAAATTGCTGACATTGCGATCAGCGAAATTGACGGCAACGGTTAGGATCGCCGCAGTTCCAAGGCCAGCAGCGGCGAAAAGATTAAGAGATTTCAACATTTTCGGCCTCTCCGTTTGGTTTCACCCACCAGGTCTGGATACAGTTGTTGTGGTAAATCGAGTTTTCGCCGCGAACTTCACGCAACTGTTCTTTGGTAGGTTGGATATATCCGGTTTCGTCGATGGCACGGCTTTGAAGTAGCATCTCAGACCCGTCCCAATCGATATCAAGATAGAAACGTGTCAGCGCCATTGACTCCCCTGGGGCTGCCAATCGGGCTTCCTGCCAGTTTTTGCCGCCATCGAGCGTCACATCGACCCGTTTGATCGCACCAAGGCCTGACCATGCAAGTCCTGTGATTACAATCGTTCCAGTTCCAGGCTTGATAGGAGCTTGCGGGCTAGGGCTGGTCACGATGGATTTTGCATCCATAACCCATGTCCACTTGCGGCTGGTGCCGTCGGCGAGCGTATCTGTGTACTTCGATGTTTCTTCGCGGCTCTCAACAGGTTTGTCCGTGACTTCAACGCGACGAAGCCATTTGACCCACATATTGCCTTCCCAACCCGGAACGACCAGGCGAACGGGATAACCATGCTCTTTACGTAGGGCCTCACCGTTGGCTTTGAAAGCAACCAGAACGTCGTCCAGCGCTTTCTCCATTGGTATTGAGCGACCATTCGACGATGCATCTGCACCTTCAACGTACACCCACTTGTCCTTCAAGTCTCCGGCAGCGTCCAGTCCAGCTTCCTGCAACAGGGTTCGCAAAGGAACACCGGTATATTCCATGTTGTGGATCATGCCGTGCGTGAACTGAGCACCGTTCAACTGCGCGCCCGCCCATTCCATACCTGTATTCGCCGCACATTCGCAGAAATACACGTGGTTTTCACGTGGGAACCGCTCAAGATCTTCGTATGTGAAAACCAAAGGCGCATCGACTAGACCATTGATCATCAAACGGTAGTCCTGCTTGCGCAATTCGATCGCACCCGAGTGGTGGCGTTCGAACGCACAACCCTGTGGCGTAATCGTTCCATCAAGCGCATGAATCGGCGTAAAGTTGATCGCGCTGATCGGATCCGCAGTCAACCATGGCACATTGCGGCGCACCACGTCGGTTTCAAAGCGGATCGGCATACCATAGGGCGTTGCATCAACACCGTCCCCTAGCCCTGACGCCCATTCCTGAACTTCAGTGATCAGCGGATCGCCGGCTGCTTTTGCTGAACCGGCGGCCAATGCGCCCACCCCAGCCGTAGCCGCACCCGCAAGGAACTGACGACGAGAAGCCAAAGGCCCCTTGAAGCTATCAGACATATCTGACTCCTTAGTTTCTGCCATACAGGCAACTTAAACAAAAAAGGGCTCTCAGAGAGGAACCAAAAGCCCTCAAACCATTACGCGCCTGTGACAGTCACGCTGGTATTCTCTTTTACTTCAACGACACCTTTGCGAGTGATGTAAGACTCAACAACATCCCAAATTGCCGGACCTTCTGTGCCTTCGTTGACCGATGCCCATCCTGCTACCGTGTATGTCTTGGACGGATCAATCTTTTCGCCGGTTTTCAGCAAGGTCATTTCGCTGATACGCTCGCCCTGCTTTTTGCTGACGTCAATTTTGTAGCCCATACCGCCAACGCGAACCATGTCGCCACCCTGCTGGTAATAGGGGTCCACATTGAACAAGTTGTCGGCCACGTCTTCCATGATCACATGGATGAATTCACCCGTCATCTCGGTGCGGTACGCATTCGGATAAGTCATTGATGTGACGTTCCAAATGTCTTCACGCGTGATATCTTGTCCCGGTAAGATCGATGGACCCCAACGTACGCCTGGCGACATCGAGATATCTGAATCACGCTCTTCAATCAGAGCTTGGCAAATCAGATCATCCCAAGAGCCATTGAAGTTGCCGCGGCGATAAAGAAGCCCGTCTGCCTGGCCAATTACTTTGGTCAGGTCTGCTTCATAAGGTGCGCGCTGTTCATCAATCAGACGTGTGATCGCCGCATCAGGTGTGATTACATCCGAAAAGATCGGGATCAGTTTGTGACGCAGACCCATCATACGTCCGTCTCGGACGTCAAGATCGATGCGGCTTACAAACTTACCATTCGAGCCAGAAGCGATAATGAAAGTTTGACCGACCTGAACAGGTTCAGGCAGCGCGTCGTGGGTATGCCCCGACAGAATAACATCAATCCCTGAAACGCGGCTGGCCATTTGCTTGTCCACATCGAAACCGTTGTGAGACAGAACGACAACCAAATCTGCGCCCATCGAGCGAACTTCGTCGACCATTTCCTGCATACGCTGGTCACGAATACCGAACGAATACTCAGGGAACATCCAACCTGGGTTTGCGATTGGCATGTAAGGGAAGGCTTGACCGATGACGGCAATATTTGCACCGCCACGCTCGAAGAACTTGTATGGCTTGAACAGTTCAGCCGGTTCATCCCATTCCGCATCGAAAATGTTTTGTCCCAAAGCTGCGAAAGGAAGCCCTTCGACCAACTCATTCACGCGGTCTGAGCCCAGAGTAAACTCCCAGTGGAAGGTCATCGCATCGGGCTTCAGCGCGTTCATGACGTTGACCATATCCTGAGCTTCGGTCTGATAACAGGTATACGATCCGTGCCATGTATCGCCGCCGTCGAGGAGGAGAGCGTCGGGACGATCTGCACGGATCGAATTGATCACTGTTGAAACACGGTCAAGGCCACCAACTTTTCCGTAGGTTTGGGCCATGGCGGTGAAGTCGTTGTATGTCAGCGCATAATGAGATGGAGATCCGTCTGCAATGCCGTATGCGCGGCGGAAGTCGGCGCCAGTAATATGGGGCATCTGCCCTTTCGCCGGGCCAACACCAAGATTGATTTCCGGCTCACGGAAGTAAATCGGCTTAAGCTGGGCATGAATATCCGTCACGTGGATCAAAGATACATTGCCGAACGTGTCAAACTGAAGCAACTGATCCTGAGTTAGGCTCTGCTTTGCAGCCAGAGCAGCCCAGTTACCAAAACCAGAACCACCTACAATGGCGGATGCAGCCATACTAGTCTGGAGGAAATCGCGACGGGAAATCATGTAGCGGAGCCTTTCCGATTATTTGTGCACAAATTCGCATTTATGCATTTGTTTGGATGTTTAAAGCCCGCGCTTGAAATTATTCCAAGCGCGGGCCTCAATTTTATGTATTAGTTACGGACAGATACGCCTTCGACGGACAATCCGTTACCACGAGATGCTACATACAGCTCAAGTGCGATGAAATCTTCACCACCGGGGCTGTAAGTCTCTGCGCGTGTATCTCGTACGCAGCCTTTGAAACGTCCATGGGGCGTTGTCAGCTTGGCGTTTTTCAGGCGGTAAACTGGGAAACCGTTGATCTGGCCTTGTGAAAGATGGTCAGAACGGATGCGATTTCCATAGTTTAACTCATGGCAGGACGCACAGGACAGATCAAGTTGACCGGTGCGGGCGTAGAACATCTCTTTGCCTTTTTCCCACATTTCGGCAGCAGGTCCGTCAATGGCGACATTAACTGGCATACCACGCGACTGCATAGAGATCAGTGCCTCCATACGGGCCATTTGCGAACTGGTGTAACCCAGCTTCTCGGCCCCCATCTGGTTCACACGGCAGTCGTTAATCTGATGCGCCATCGTGCGCACCTCGCCTGCTGCTTCGTTCCACTTGGGGTATTCAGCGCGCACACCTTTCATACTTTCCTCGACATCGCCGTGGCAGGATGCGCAGGATTTCTCCGCGGTACCCTCGACTTTGTCCCAGTCGTCCATGGCCTGATCGACGAAGATCATGGCTGGGTTGTCGAAGTCGTCCATTTGCATGAGTTGTGTTTCATCATCGCGGAAAACCCAACCAGACATGATTTCGGTCAGTGCACCATCAAGATGATCCGGTGCAACCGTGCGGGTTACCATTGTTTCTGAACCATTGATCACCAGCTCGGCTGTTTCATCGGCCGACACAAGTGCCGGTGCCGAGATCAGCAGCGCTGCAATCGCGGTCAATGCTTTTATTTTCATTGCTTTTCCTCCCTTAGGATCATCCCCTGCCCGCGACAGGCAGGGGTTTGGCTGCTTGATCCGTTTTAGCCGATCGCAATCGATTTGGTTTCCGTATAAACGTCACCGTCATCGTCATACCAAGTGAAGACCATGTCACCCGCTTCTGCGATAGTGGCATCGAATTCAAAATATGGGTTGGTCGAGATCGCGGGATGCAACTCAACATCAATCACGTTGGCGCCATTCATTTCGCAGGTGAAACGATTGATGATCGAACGTGGGATGACATTGCCATCGCCATCTTTACGCTGACCGGACTCCATGGTGTGGCTGATCAGAGTTTTGATCGTTACGACCTCACCAGCTGCGGCCTTTTTCGGAGTTTTTACGCGGGGTTTTACACCAGATGCCATTGTTTTTATCTCCTATGCCTTAGCCGCCGCAGCCGCCGATTGTGACCTTTACGGTCGACTGTGCCTTAACGAAGCTGCCATCTGCCATCTTGGCGATCGCAACAACGTCTTGCGTGCCAGCCAAACGAATTCGGGTGGATGCGGACTGAGAACCTGCAGCAGCACCGAAATTGAAAGTGGCCACGCCAGGTGTTGGGTTTCCGGCCGCAAGAACCATGATCGCCGCTGCGCCGGGCGCATCAACCGAAATCGGAACAGTGTTGCCGTTTTCTGCGATTTCCGGCGCGGTCAGGGTCAAACCACCCTCGCCCACGTCCGCACCACCGGTGAAGGCAGCGATCGCATCGTCAGTTGCCGCTGCGACCCGGAACGGCAGCACGGTCAGTGCCGCTGCGCCAAGGCCAAGCGCCAATGTATCGCGTCTTGTGAATTCCATTATTAACTCCTTAGTCTCGATGCCCCAGATCACTCGTCAGTGAGAGTGAGAAGGAACGCCACTACGTCTTCGATTTCCTGAGCGGACAAAAGCGGATCCGTTGGCTCGGAGCCGGCTTTACCTGTGTAAGCATCACCCAAACGGTTGAAGCCCTCGACCTGATAGAAGTTCGGCATCACCGACCCCTCGTAAGTCATTTTGGCAAAGGCCACGATTCCGCGAAGCTCCGCCTCGTTCCAACGGGAACCAACACCATCTAGGTTTGGACCGACTTCGCCATGGAAAGGCGCATATTCCAAAGCTGTTACTGCGTGACACGCCACACAGTTCCCCTTTGATTTGGTGACCATAATCTTTTCACCGTTCGCGGCATCACCCGCAACACCGGTCAAAGACGCTTCGATCGCCCCATACTCGTCGAATACAACATCGCCCGGAGCGACGGTGTCTGCGACTGCGGCACCTGCTACAACCAGTGTAGCGGCCAGAGTAATTTTCGTCAGCCTCATGTTTCCTCCCATTGGCTACCCTTATTTCAGGCTTGGTTAGCTATGCATACCGTAGGGCACCACCCAGCGAAACGCAACATCAAATTCACAATTATGAATTTTTCCGCACTGCGGCATTGTTGGCCAGATTGGTAAAAATTAGTTACCAACCATAGCCGCTACGTGCTTTTGAAGCGAAATCCCGTTGGCGTACCCTTCTTGCAGAATCCAATCGAATGTCGCATAAGTTGTAGTCTTTCCGAATGCCCCAGGCATCTGCGCAACCGCGGCCTGCTTGGCGTTCAGCCCTTCGGGGACATCGGAGGGAAAGAACATAAACGTCGGCGTAAAATTCACACCCCAACGGAACATGATGTCTTTCTCACTCATCACTTCCCCATCGAAATCTGTGACTTCCCGGTCCCCAAACATATTGAGCTGGACCACGAAAAAATTCTCAGAAATGATAGAATCAACTTCAGGCTGCGGGAAAATTTCGGTGTGCATTTTCTTACAGTACATGCACCCGCGCTGCTCTATAATGATCGCAAAGCGCTTGCCTTCGGCATTCGCTTCGGCAAGGTCTTCACGCAAATCCAGAAAAGTGTCATTCATCCAATGCGTTTTGTGCAACCCATCGTCCCCCATTTCGGCGGCCCAAAGCCCCGTCGAGGGAAGAATCGAGATCAACAGCGCTGCGAATAGTCTTTTCATTTTAATCCTCCTACAGGGATCACCCAAGGTTGCCAAAAGACGGGATCCATCGAATCATTACATCCGCGATCAGATTTACGCTTCCTGTAACAATCAAAAGCGCGAAAAGTATCAGCATCGCGCCCATCACCTTTTCGACGTGCCCCAAATACTTTCTGTTGCGCTGCATCCAACGCAAAAAAGGTTTGGCAAAGATAGCAGCAACCACAAACGGGAATGTCATCGACACCCCGTAAACGAACAACAACGCCCCACCCTGCCAAATATTTCCAAACCCGCTAGCGATCATCAAAATCGCCGCCAGTGCAGGTCCAACACAGGGTGTCCAACCAAATCCAAATGCCAATCCCATGACATAAGCGCCTACCACTGACGTGGGCTTGACGCTGCTTTCAATCTTGGCTTCGCGATATAAGAGCCCAATTCTGAGCACCCCAAGAAAATGAAGCCCAAACACAAAGAGGATTGCGCCCGCTACATAGGACAAAATCTCTTTCCATTGGGCAAAGACTTGCCCCAATGCGGTCGCTCCCATTCCGAGCATGACGAAAATCGACGTCACACCAAGCGCGAAGAACACAGCAGACAGCAAAAGCCGCTTTTGGGCGCCAGACGAAATATCTCCGTCTTCATTCAACTCAGACATGGATATCCCGGCCATATAGCACAGATAAAACGGCACCATTGGAAGGATGCATGGCGTGAAGAACGAAAGTAGCCCCGCTAGCGCTGCTCCGGCAAACGATATGTCGAACATATTAGAAGCCTTGAATTATTCATACATTCAGATTATGTAGTTTGACAGAGGTACGTCAAATGACTTTTTCGCTGAAACGAATATATTTCATGATTGCGGTGCTTTTCGTTTCGGCACACGGCGTCGCTGTAAGCGCAGCAGAATTGATTATGGTCGAACGACCAGGGTGCAGCTACTGCATTGAATGGAAAGAGGTTATAGGGCCGATATATCCGAAGACCGCAGAGGGAAAGTTTGCACCTTTGACGGTCGTAGATATTTCTGAAGACGCTCCGTTTGAGGGGGGATATGCATCACCAATCATATTTACGCCCACATTTGTTTTGGTTGAGAACGGCCACGAGGTCGGCCGCCTACTGGGCTACACTGGAGATTTGTTTTTCTGGCCACTGCTCGAGGCATTATTAACCGAAAAAACACAATACGAACCCGCTCAAGGTGCTTAAAAACTTGCATTTTGCCCCTATAAGTGGTTCAGGTGCAGAGCCTTAGGCAAAAGGTAGAAAAACAGGAGAACCGTATCATGGGGCTACCTAAAATTGAACCTGACATGGACGAGTCCGAACTGGACACGCTTATAGCCAACGCCACAACGGCAAGTAACTTCTTAAAAGCGCTCAGCCACGAAGGACGAATGGTCATCCTGTGCCACCTTGTGACCGGAGAGAAGTCTGTTACAGAACTAGAAGAGCTTTTGTCGGCACGCCAAGCGGCTGTTTCCCAACAGCTATCACGTCTTCGGCTTGAGGGTTTGGTTGTTCCCCGTCGTGATGGGAAAGCGATTTACTATCGCTTGGCGGATGATCGCCCCAAAAAACTACTCGAGACCGTCTACGAGCTTTTTTGCGGGGATTGACGCGCCCCATATCCTGTGATCGGCTAACCGCTACTATCGATTAGTGAGAGGCGGTTCGCATGGAGCTCTTGTCAGAACAGGCAATTGTTGCACTTATTGGCGCAGCGGGTGGTATCGCCCTTGGCCTTGCAGCACGTTTAGGCCGCTTTTGCACCATGGGTGCGATTGAAGATATGCTCTATGGCCAAAGCAGCGCACGGATGCGCATGTGGGGGCTTGCTATCGGCGTTGCTATCGTCGCTTCGTTTCTATTGATCAGCACAGACCTTCTGAAAATCGACCAGACTTATTATTACACCGTCGCCTGGATGCCAGTCGCCAGTATTCTGGGTGGGCTGATGTTCGGATATGGCATGGCACTGGCGGGCAACTGCGGCTTCGGATCCATTGCCAGACTGGGTGGCGGCGACATGCGCGCCTTTGTGATAGTATTGGTTATGGGCGTATCCGCTTATGCCGTTCTATCGGGTCCGTTCGCTTTTATCCGTGACTTCGTGTTTCCACAGGTCGCACCAGATACACAAATTCCCCAAGGGGTCGCACATGCGATTGGTAATTTCACCGGTATGTCGTCCAATGTTATCGGAATAGTGATTGGCTGTCTGCTGATCCTGTTCACACTTGCATCGTCGGACTTTCGGGGAAATCCAAAAATGATTTTTTGGGGAAGCGTAGTCGGGCTAGCCGTGGTTTCCGGTTGGGCTGGCACCCAATGGGTTGCGCGCACTGGGTTTGAAGCGCTGCCCGTGGTGTCACATAGTTTCTCGGCACCTCTTGGCGAATCGATCCTGTATGCGATGACCGCATCAGGGCGTGATCTTTCATTTGCCGTAGGATCCGTTGCCGGCGTCTGGTTGGGCGCGTTTTTAGGCAGCTTGGTCAAAGGCCACTTCCGCTGGGAAGCCTGCGAAGATCCACGCGAACTGCGTCGCCAGATTTTCGGCGCGATGTTGATGGGCGCCGGAGCAGTCATTGCTTTGGGTTGCACCGTTGGTCAGGGTATCACGGCGTTTTCGGTGCTAGCCTATTCCGCTCCAGTCACCTTCGTCAGCATATTCGCCGGAGCTGCATTCGGGTTGCGACAATTGATCAGCGGTTTTGACGCAGATATTTAAGCAACGGCGGCCTGTTGTCCTTCGCAATTGAAATCCAGATCCAGGCATAGGATCTGCTCAAGACTTCGGTTGTCCTCGATCAAATCCTTCAACGTTAACTCGTTCAAGGACGCGTAAAACGCATTCACAGCCACGGTAATGGCAGACTTTAGCCGACAGGCTACCGCTAGCAGGCACGTATTATCGACATCTGCAAAGCACTCTGCCACAGGAGAGTCCGCTTCAAGCATTCGAAATATATCACCGATGCGAATTTCCGTGGCATCCATTCCCAAACGGATGCCACCACCACGGCCTCGCACTGTATCCAGTACGCCTTTTTGGGCCAGTTGGTTCACAACCTGCCCCAAGTGATTCTCGGAAGAATTACACTTTCCGGCAATGTCATGCTTGGTGACCAGACGCCCTTGGTTCACACCACAAAACATCAGCACTCGTAGGGCCAAATTAGAGCGTTTAGTAATGCGCATGACTTACCTCGAACTTTTTTAAACCTAAGTCTGCAATACAGGCTTTATCTCCAGCGTCCCTTGATCTGGATCAGGTGATCGAAACAGCCTGCAAACCGCGCGCACACGCGAAAAAGCCTGCACCGATTTCCGGAGCAGGCTTTTTTACTTCACCTGTTTTAAGCGCTTATTCGGCCGCGACAGATTTCTGGGCTTTCTCAATCCGAACGGCCGAGAACTTGAACTCGGGGATCTTGCCATACGGGTCGATCGCCGGATTTGTCAGGACATTGGCCGCTGCCTCGACATAGGCAAAAGGCACAAACACCATGTCTTCTGCCACCGCGCGATCCGCGCGTGCCATAATGGTGATTTGCCCCCTGCGCGATGAAATCGACACATACTCTCCCGGTTCAACTCCCAAACGCCGCAACGTCTTCGGATGCAGCGAGCAGTTTGCCTCGGGCTCAACCGCGTCCAGCACCATCGAGCGGCGTGTCATTGAACCAGTATGCCAGTGCTCAAGCTGGCGACCCGTGGTCATGATCATCGGATACTCGGCATCCGGTGCCTCGTCCGGTGGAATCACACTCGCGGGTGCAAAGCGCGCTCGACCCTCTGCCCGCGGGAATCCATCACCGAATACGATCGCCTGCCCCGGGTCGGTTTCTGATAGCGATGGATAAGTGATGGATTCGGTTTCAAGGCGATCCCACGTGATATTGTTCAGCGACTTCATGTTCAGCTTCATCTCGGAAAAGACTTCGCTGACATCCGAATAAACCCACGGCAAACCGCACCGTTGCGCCAATTCAACCGTAATCGCCCAATCCTCGCGAGCATCGCCCGGAGGCGTGACTGCCGGACGGACACGCTGCACCTGACGGTTGGTGTTCGACACCGTTCCGTTCTTTTCGTAAAGCGCCGAGGCAGGCAGGATGACATCGGCAAAGTTGGCAGTCTCAGTCAGGAAAATGTCCTGTACTACTAACAACTTCAGTTTGGCGAATGCCTCGCGGGCGTGATCCACGTCTGGGTCAGACATGGCAGGGTTTTCGCCCTGAATGTACATCCCCTTGATATTCCCAGCATAAACCTGATCGACGATCTCGGTAACAGTCAGCCCCTTCTCGTTCGAGAAGTCGCCACTGCCCCACACATCGGTAAAGCTTTTGCGCACCGAGTCTTCGGTGACCGACTGGTAGTCCGGCAGGAACATCGGGATCAAACCGGCGTCAGACGCGCCTTGCACGTTGTTCTGGCCACGCAACGGGTGCAGCCCTGCCCCCGGTTTGCCGACATTGCCGGTCATGAGCGCCAATGCAATCAAACAACGCGAGTTGTCAGTTCCGTGGATATGCTGGGAAACGCCCATTCCCCAGAAGATCAAACCCGCTTTACCATTTGCGAAAGTGCGGGCCGTGCGGCGGATTTGTTCCGGAGAGATACCACAAATTTCTGTCATAGCTTCGGGCGAGAACCCTTTCAGGTGCTCTTTCTCGGCTTCCCAGTTTTCCGTGAACTTCTCGATGTACTCGGCATCGTAAAGACCCTCTTCGACAATCACATGCATGATCGCGTTCAACAAAGACACGTCTGCCCCAGGACGGAACTGCAGCATCTCGGTTGCAAACCGACGCAGGCCAACGCCGCGCGGGTCCATCACGATCAGCTTGCCACCGCGTTTGGTGAACTGTTTGAAATAGGTCGCAGCGACCGGATGGTTTTCAATCGGATTAGCCCCGATCACGATCGCCACGTCCGCATTTTCAATCTCGTTGAACGTTGCGGTTACTGCCCCCGAGCCTACGTTTTCGATCAGGGCAGATACCGACGATGCATGGCAAAGACGGGTGCAGTGGTCCACGTTGTTGTGAAGAAACCCCTGTCGGATGAATTTCTGGAACAGATAGGCTTCCTCATTGGTGCACTTCGCCGACCCGAAACCAGCGACCGAACGACCACCATGAGTGTTGCGAAGGGATACCAAGCCTTTGGCAGCCACATCCATTGCTTCTTCCCAAGTTGCCTCGCGGAAATGGGTCGACAGATTGCCCGGATCGACATTCAGACCCTTCGCAGGCGCATCCTCTCGACGGATCAGCGGTTTTGTCAGGCGGTGCGGGTGATGGATATAATCGAACCCAAAGCGGCCCTTTACGCACAATCGTCCTTCGTTTGCAGGGCCATTAATGCCCTCGACATACTTCACCTTGCCGTCTTTGACCTTCAGGCTGACTTTACAGCCAACCCCGCAGAATGGGCAGACGGTTTCGGTTTCGCTGTCATAGTCCGCGCTGTCACCGACCTGTTGTTCGTCTACGACTGTCGCAGGCATCAATGCCCCGGTCGGGCAAGCCTGAACACATTCACCACAGGCCACGCAGGTCGAAGCCCCCATAGGATCGGCAAAATCAAAGGTCGGATAGG
>Ga0181591_10001050_pt1 | contig 23282 bp, 18 predicted proteins | sample 071ome_33_FD_133757 | JGI IMG/M metagenome (GOLD analysis project Ga0181591, IMG submission 133757) | Coastal salt marsh microbial communities from the Groves Creek Marsh, Skidaway Island, Georgia - 071412AT metaG (megahit assembly) | ecosystem: Environmental > Aquatic > Marine > Intertidal...
AAAAGAAAACTGATTGTAGACGAAATATATTTAGGTGACGGTGCCGATGCAGTTGTCCTCAGAAAAAGTTCAGACGGGAGATTCCAGTCCAAATCACAAAACAGAAGTTCAAAAGCAGAAAGTACTAACAAAGTTGATTTAGACGATAACAGTTCAGACGATTTACCGGAAGGTTCAACCAATTTATACTATAGTGATGCTAGAGTTAATACTTTATTAGCAACACAAGATTCAGACGATATCAAAGAAGGTTCAACTAACTTATATTATACAGACGCAAGGGTTAGCAGTTATCTAGCTGGCGGCACCATGTCTGGTAATATTGACATGGGCAACAACAGTATTTCAAATGTTAGTAGTTTAACAGTAGCAAATATAACTTATCCAACCTCAGATGGCAGTGCAGATCAAGTACTAACAACTGATGGTAATGGCAATTTAACATTTGGAGATGTTGCTTCAGGTGGCTCATTTGAAGCTACTGCTACAGGTGCTTTAGCTAATGGTGATATGGTTGTTATTAATACTGATGGTACTGTTAGTGTTGTTTCAGAGACTTCAGCTTCGGCTGGCCCAGGAACACCAGTTGCGTTTGAAAGTGGTGGCGCTGACTCGACTTCGATAGCGTATAAATCAGCAGTTTTCGATTCAGCTAACAATAAAGTCGTAATTGCTTATACAGACGAAGGAAACTCAGATTATGGCACAGCAGTCGTAGGTACTGTTAGTGGTACAAGTATATCTTTCGGAACACCAGTTGTGTTTAACAGTGCTGACTCGTCCGCAATATCAGCAACCTTCGATTCAGCTAACAATAAAGTCGTAATTGCTTATATGGACAGCGGCAATTCAAATTATGGCACAGCGATTGTAGGTACTGTTAGTGGTACAAGTATATCTTTCGGAACATCAGCTGTGTTTGAAAGTGCTCTTACTAGTGAGATATCAGCAACCTTTGATTCAGCTAACAATAAAGTCGTAATAGCTTATCGAGACTACGGAAACTCATACTATGGCACAGCAGTCGTAGGTACTGTTAGTGGTACAAGCATTAGTTTCGGGTCTGCTACTGTGTTTGAAAGTGCTGCTGTTGATTATATATCAGCAACCTTCGATTCAGCGAACAATAAAGTCGTAATATCTTATCGAGACGAAGGAAACTCAAACTATGGCACAGCGATTGTAGGTACTGTATCTGGTACAAGTATATCTTTCGGAACACCAGTTGTGTTTGAAAGTACTCAGACTAATTGGACAGCAGCAGTTTTTGATTCAGCGAACAATAAAGTTGTAATAGCTTATAAATACAATTACATTACTACGAATCTTGGCAAGGCGATTGTAGGTACTGTATCTAATACAAGTATATCTTTCGGAACATCAGTTGTGTTTGAAAGTGGTGGTACTGGTAAATTTAACTCAGCAACCTTCGATTCAACTAACAATAAAGTCGTAATAGCTTATACAGACTTGAATAATGGATACGCCAGCACCGGCACAGCGATTGTAGGTACTGTATCTAATACAAGTATATCTTTCGGAACACCAGTTGCGTTTGAAAGTGATGATATTAATGAGAATGACTGGATCACCCCAACCTTTGATTCAACGAACAATAAAGTCGTAATTGCTTATCGAGACTCTGGAAACTCAAATTATGGCACAGCGGTAGTTTTTCAATCAGTTGATGCCGCTCCAACAACAAACCTCACAGCAGAAAACTTTGTTGGTATCTCTGACGATGATTACGCATCCGGAGCCACAGCAACTATTCAAACATCTGGTGCTGTAGATGACGCACAAAGTAGTTTAACAGCAGGTCAATCATACTATGTACAAACAGATGGTACTTTAAGTACAACACCAGACGACCCTCAAGTATTTGCGGGAACAGCAATCTCTGCAACCGAATTACTTATTGGCGGCAGCGATCCTAACATTGCTACTGATGTAGTCAATGACACAACGCCACAACTTGGTGGCAATTTAGATGCAATGGCATACAACATCAGTAATATTACTACAATTACTGCAACAACATTTAGTGGTAGTGTAACTGGTAATGTTACAGGCAACTTAACGGGTGATGTAACAGGTGATGTAACTGGTAACGTAACGGGTACTGTTAGCAGTATTGCTAATCACAGCACTGATGACCTAAGTGAAGGATCAACTAACTTATACTACACTGATGCAAGAGTTAGCAGTTATCTTTCATCAAATGATTATGATACTGCTACAAATATTATAGCAACAATAACCGACTCTGCTCCAAGTACATTAGATACTCTAAACGAATTAGCAGCAGCTCTTGGAGATGATGCAAACTTTTCTACAACGATCACAAATAGTATTTCAACTAAGTTAGCTACGGCAGATTTTGCAAGCACATTCGATACCAGACTAGCTACCAAAGACACTGATGACTTAGCAGAAGGTAGTACAAATTTATATTTTAGCAATGCTCGAGTAGAAGCAGTTAGTATTAATAATATAGTAGAGGATACTACTCCTCAACTAGGCGGCAATTTAGATGCACAAAATTATAATATTACAGGTGCCGGCAGTTTAACAGTAGCAAATATAACTTATCCAACCTCAGATGGTAGTGCAGATCAAGTACTAACAACGGACGGCAACGGTACATTAAGTTTTGCAACTGTAAATGCTAACCCAGGCGGTAGCAATACGCAAATTCAATACAACAGCGATGGTAGTTTTGCTGGCACTGATACATTTACCTTCAATGAAGCCACTAGCACATTAGAGACTGGTGTAGTTAAAGGTATACTATTTGAACAGATAACCGATTATGGTGCTATAGCTGACAACGCAAATATGGTAATAAACTTCGGTAACGTAGAAGACAATGCTACAGCCGGTGATTATGAATACATAGACGAAGTTTACGGACCAACAGCAGATTCATATACAGTCAGCACATTACCTAATCCAGCACAACCGGGACAAATGATTTATGTTAGTGATGAAACCGGAGGACCAGTTATGGCGTTCAGCGACGGCACTAACTGGAGAAGAATTACAGATAGAAATGTTGTTAGTTAAAAAAAGGAAAATATAAATGGCAAGGCCAGACAGAACACACAAAAAGAAAAATCAGTTATCAGCTAAAACAGGTAACGAAGACAAAAAAGTTGAAAGTAAAAAAACTAAAACAGTTAAGCAAGATAATGTTGCAAACAACACTGTGGTTTTTTCAGTAGATAATTTAACAACTACTACTGCAAAGAAAAAAGTTGTAAAAGAACAAAAGCCTAGCATAGACATAGAAGCAATTAGAGCAGAACTAAGAGCAGAATTAAAAGAAGAATTAACAAAAGAAATTATGTTTGAATTGCGTAGAGAATTGCATATCGGTGAGGCACAAGCTACTGTGAGTAAAACTGAAATAAATTTAGGTGCTGATAGCAATAGCAAGTATAAATTTGCTGCGGGAGCAGAAGGATTAGAAGTTACAGGAAATGACGGCCCACTTATGATGTTTAGCAGATCTGGAGCATTGGGCATTGGATTGACTGCTCCTAAAAGTAACGGCAAAGGCAGTGTGCATATAAGAACAAACTATGCAAGCGAAGCTTCTATACCGTCAACTGGCGATTACAGCACCAGAGGGTTTATTCTCGAGAGCGACAGCGATGATGATAAAACTTATACTCACAGAGTTTTAAGTAGAATGAACAGACAAGGAGTCAATATTACAGGCACTGGCAAATTGTTAGTAGGCAAAGCAGTAGACAAATCTAATAGTAAACTGCATGTTTATCATCACGATCACGAGAACCCTGGAATGAGTGTGTTTTCAGCAAGTAGGTACTATCAGTCCAACATGCTGAATTTACAAACAACAGCTGCATCTAGTAAAAATTATAATTTTATAGAAGCTGCAAACCAAACATTAGAAAGCGGCAGTAGTGTAACGCAAAAAATGTTTAAAGTTGACGGGGACGGAAACACATACACTGATAAATCGTTCATGAGTAATTATAACGGTTATGCAGAAGTTTTTGAATGGGAAGATCACAATCATAGAAATGAAGATAGAACAGGATTCACAGTTACACTCACAAGCAAAGGGATGTTAAGAGTTGCAGATGAAGGAGATTTCATTGTTGGGGTAGTTGTTAGTAATGCTGCATTAGTTGGAAACGCTGCGTGGAACCACTGGAGTAAAAAATACCACAGTGATGTATTAAAACGACCAAGGAAATTAAAGTACGATGTTGTAGAGTGGTTAAATTTTGATCACACATTAGACAGTCATTTTAATTCTACTTTACCATACGACTTTCAAGTTCCTGAAAATGCAACAGTATACGAAACAGATTATAATGGCAGAGACATGCACGTTGGACATCAAAATGATGACTACAACAATAACACAGAGTACACACCTAGACTTGACAGAGAGTTTACACTAGTAGCACTGTTAGGTCAAGTAAAAATGTACAAAGGGCAAATTACAAATCCAAATTGGATTAAACTTTACGACGATAATGACGAAGTAGAAACGTGGATCATCAAATAGATGATAAATAGTTTTAACAACCATTAAGTACGCGATATTAGGGGAAAACAAAAATGGCAACAGCAATTCAGTTTAGACGTGGTACAACCGCTCAACATGCAAACTTCACTGGATTAGTAGGCGAAATCACAGTCGATACTGATTTAGATACTATACGTGTGCATGATGGCAGTACCGCAGGCGGTTCACGCCTAGCAAAATATTCAGAAATTTCAGCACTAGGTAGTGGCGACATTACAAATGTTATTGCAGGCTCTGGTATAACAGGCGGAGCAGAAAGCGGCAACGCAACAATAGCAATTGACTATGAAAATCTTTCAGGCAATTTAGTACCAAGTGCTAACAACACTTACAGCTTAGGTAGTTTAACAAATGTATGGAAGGACGTATATGTAGGTCCAGGATCTCTTTACGTTAACGGTTCCAAGGTTTTAGAAGACAACGCTGGCACTATTCAGTTTACTGCTGATACAAACCAAAATATCAGTATCTTAACAACTGGTAGTGGTGATTTAGAATTAACAGCAGGTGGCGACATTCAGTTAAAATCAAACGTTGTATTAAGTTCAGGTAAAACGATTACAGCGTCCGGCGGCCTAAAACTTTCAAGTAACATTAACATGGACAGCAACAACATTAACAATGTTGATGATCCAGTTGAGGCACAAGACGCAGCTACTAAAGCATACGTTGATGCAACAATTAGAACTGATTCTGAAATGAGAGCTTTAATTACTGTAACTGATAATGGCGGTGACGGTTTGTTATCATACAATAACAGTACTGGTGTAATTACTTACACAGGCCCAAGTGCAAGTGAAGTAAGAGCTCACTTTAGTGCCGGCACTGGTGTAGCATTAAGTAGCGGTGAAATCAGTATCGGACAAGCAGTTGGCACAGCTGATGCAGTTACTTTTGGTGCTGTAACAATCGCAGGTAACTTAATAGTTAACGGTACAACCACAACAGTTAATTCAAATACTGTAAACATTGGAGACAACGTACTTGTTCTTAATTCAGATGAATCAGGCACACCAAGTCAGAATGGCGGTATTGAAATTGAACGTGGCACAGAACTTAATAAATTATTTGTTTGGGACGAAGGCGCTGACAAATGGTCAGTAGACGGCGAAACAATGGTTGCTGGTACATTTGAAGGTGATTTAACTGGTGATGTAACTGGTAACGTAACTGGCACAGTTAGTTCTTTAGCAAACCATGACACAGACGATGTTGCTGAAGGTTCAACTAACCTTTACTACACCGATACTCGTGTCCGTAACGCTATCAGCGCAGGTGATGATCTCAGCTACAACAGCTCAACTGGTGTTATTAGCTTCACTGAAAGAACTGATGCCGAAGTACGTGGCTTAGTAAGTGCAGGTGGCGACTTAAGTTACAACAGCTCAACTGGTGTAATGAGTTTCACTGAACGCACAGACGCAGAAGTACGTGGTTTGATAAGTGCAACTGGCGATATTTCATATAACAGCACCACTGGTGTTATCAGTTTCACTAACGATGCAGGTGACATTGAAAGTGTTGCTGCTGGTAATGGCTTAACAGGAGGCGGCACAACAGGCGCAGTTACTTTAAATGTTGCAGGTGGTTATGGTATTACTGTAAATGCAGATGACATAGAAGTTGCTAATGCAGATGTACGTGGCTTAGTAAGTGCAGGTGGCGACTTAAGTTACAACAGCTCAACTGGTGTAATGAGTTTCACTGAACGCACCGATGCAGAAGTACGTGGCTTAGTAAGTGCAAGCGGTGACTTAAGCTATAACAGCTCAACTGGTGCATTCTCATTCACTGAGCGTACAGACGCTGAAGTACGTGGATTAGTAAGTGCAACAGATGCAGGTGGAGACGGGTCGTTTGCGTATAACAGCTCAACGGGTGCATTCACTTACACAGGACCAGGTCAATCAGAAGCAAATACAAGAATTCAAGCACACGTTAGTGGCGGAACAGGTATTTCTTTCTCAGCAGGCGGCGTTATTACAACAACTGATTCAGAAATTGTGCATGATGATTTGAGTGGGTTTGATGCAAACGAACACGTAGATCACAGTGCAGTAAGCATCACCGCAGGAAGTTATTTAACAGGCGGCGGCGATATTACCACAACAAGAACGTTGAATGTAGATGCAACAACCACAGCAACAGCAAGTAAAGTAGTAGCTCGCGATGCAAGTGGCGATGTATTTGCTAACTTGTTCCAAGGTACAGCAACAGCAGCACAATATGCTGACTTAGCAGAAAAATATGCAACAGACGCAGAACTTGAAGCAGGCACAGTTGTTTGTTTTGGCGGTGATGCAGAAGTTACAGCATGCGATCACGAAGCAGACCACAGAGTAGCAGGCGTTATATCAACTGATCCAGCTTACATGATGAACAGCGGTGCAGAAGGACAATATGTTGCATTAACTGGTCGTGTACCATGTAAAGTAGTTGGCCCAGTTGCTAAAGGCGACTTGCTAGTAAGTTCAAGTGTTAAAGGTCATGCTAAAGCAGACAATAACGCAGCTCCAGGTAGAATCATCGGTAAAGCAATCGGTTCTAGCGATAGCGGCGAAGCAGTTATTGAAGTGTTAGTTAATATGATGTAACAGTAACTATACTTAACTTAGTATTAAAAAAGCACCTATATAGGTGCTTTTTTTTATTTCGTAAATTGGTAAATAGTATTGCAAGGGAGATAGCATGAAAAAATATATTTTAATACTTTTTTTGTTTAGTTTAGCAAGTTGCAGCGATGATAACTCCACATCGGCTATAAGCGGTACTACGGACAGAGAAAGTAAAGAAATTGTAATCACAGTAAATTTTGTTAACACACAAGGAGAATTACGCAAGTTATACAGTGAACTAACAAACACATCAAATAATGCAGTTCCGGATCAGTATGGATTTGCACAATGGAACGAAATGGCAGACGGATCAGAGCCACTTTCTTACAATTGTCAAATTTATGCTCTGAGGCCGACGCGAGTAGATGATAATCAAATACTCACATTAGGGCACGAGCTTGCTCATTGCATATACGGCACATACCACAAATAACACTACATATCACTACACTCTAAAAAATTTTTAATTTTAAGGAGTTCTAATGACTAAAACTTTGTATTCAATAGTCATATTTTGTCTATTGACTGTTAGTGTTACAACCTACGGACAGGTTGCAAATGATGCTGACGGAAATTTCGATTCAACAACGTTTGTAGAGACAAATAATACTACTGCAACAACAAGTAGTAGTACATCAACTTCAAACAATACCAACACAAATAATAATACTAACAATACTACAATCAATGCTAGTAATACTAATACCAACACTAACACAAATACAAACAATTCAACAATAAACTCCACTAATACAAATACTAATAATAATATTTTGTCTGGTGGGACCAACAACACTAACACAAACTATAATAACAATACAACTATAAGCAACAACACTAATGTTAGCTCTAGTAACAATGTTAATACAAACAGTAACACAAATGTTAGCACTGCTACGAATACTAACAATAATAATAATGTTAGCACAAGCACTGTAGACACAACTTCAAACAATACCAACACTAATAACAATAATACAGTATCGGATAACACCAATACTAATATTAATCAAAGCACAAGTACGTCTACAAATAATAACAACAATGTAAACGAAAACAGAAACACAAGCGTAAGTGAGTCCACACAGACTCAGGATATCAATCAGAAGATTGAATCTCCTCCACCTTCTGCTATCGCTCCGAGCATTGGTAGTAGTTATTCACAAGACCTTTGTACAACAGGTGTAAGTGGAGCATTACAAACTCAATTATTTGGATTGTCAGGCGGTAAGTCTGTAACAGACGAAAACTGTGAAAGAATCAAGCTGAGCAAGACACTATATGACATGGGTATGCGTGTAGCAGCTGTGTCGCTAATGTGCCAAGACGAACGTGTTTGGACTGCTATGAGAATGGCAGGTACTCCTTGCCCATACGAAGGCTTGATAGGAGAAGAAGCAAAAGCTGCATGGGAACAAAATGTTGCAGATGCACCTGGAAGTGAAGATAACGACACAGAGACACTGACCTCTAAATTAAGATTTAGACATAGATGATGAAAAAGTTTTTACTGACATTATTGTTTTTTAGCAACTTAGCGTTTGGACAGACCCAAGTGATGAATGGTGTTGATGATGGCACCTATCACGTATCCTTGGGTCATACCTTTCCTTATTATGGCGGTCTGTTCACTGACGCATGGATGAGTTCAAACGGATTCATTATGTTGTATGACCCTGTAAGTCAGTTTGGTAATCCAAATACATCATGGAGTCATTGTTGTAACGGCAGGGATTTAACAACTACCACTAGTGGATATTATTCGTTTATGATTGCCCCTCTGTGGACTGACCTACGACACGATACCAATGTAGAAGGGTCTGGTTACTTTTATGAAACAGCCTCTACAGGCACACAATTTCTTTGGAACAAAGTAAAAGAGTATGGCACTAACAATCTAAACACATTTGGTGTTGAGTTATGGCCTGACGGGTCTTTTGATTTTCATTATCAAGATGTGACCATTGCAAATCACACAACCACTATTGGTTTTACTGGTGACTTGTCTTTCGGTGATTACAATCAAGTGTTTCACAAAACACTTTATGAAGGTGGTATGAATATAGATCACATTCTGACATTCACTGACCAAGAAACATATGACTCTAACGGCAATCTTACAGATGCAGTATGGTGGGGGCAGGACGGAGGATATGATCCGTCAGTAGATTGCACAGACGCATTAAATGATACACGTTGCCCAGGATACGAAGAAGCATATTTTAATCAACAATGTGATATAGATGCTTTATATAGTGTACAATGTACAGGATATGACCAAGCGATACTATTACAAGAAATGTCTAACACAGATTTTATATTTGGTGATGATATTACTGACTTTTATTATGAGGAAGAAGAATTAACGACCTACGTAGAAGAAACATTTTATGAGGAGGAAGAGTATTATGGAGGAGAAGAGGAAGGAGAGTTCGGATATCTTGGGAGTGATGGACCAGAGAGCTATGGAACAGATGATGGAATGGACGGAGGAAGTGAGGAAGAGATTGGGACCTTACCAATCGAGGAATTGGCAGAAGTTTCAACTGCATCCCTACTACCAGAAGAAGGAGAAGAAGTTTACTCCGAACCCTTTGATGAACCGGAAGAAATCACAGTGGGAGCCGATCCAAATAGCGAAGATATTATTGTAGAAGAAGTATTTGAGGAAGAGGTTATATTAGAAGAAGTAGAGGGACCGAGTATCAATCCTATAGCAATTGCTATGGCCCAGGTAGAAGCAGGTATAGCAGAAACAAAAGAGAATATGAGTAAACTTGCTACTGATTCTACTCCTGGAGAAGATACAAACAATGAAGAAAATTTACGCACATTTGAAGCGGAAACAACTTTCTTTGAAGAATCGACAATAAGCCTGATAGTAGACCCAACCGTTACAGTAATAGTAGATCAAACAGAAGAAGAATCCGAAACAGTAGAGGTAATGAATGACAACACTGTGGCCTCAAGCGAACAAGGGTTCCAAGAACAACAGAATCAATCATTCAGCACGGGGCAAAGTATAACTGCTGTGCTGAATAACGTAGCTCCAAACTTTTCACAGTTTGATGTTGCTCCTCCCAGCGCACAAGAACAACAAACAACAGACAGAGCCTCATCACAGGCAAACAATATGTCTGAAGAACAGCTGGCAAGTAACTTAGATGAGTTCGCAGACGAGATGCAAGACTCCGGTGGTTTCACTGACCAAAGTCTTACAATATTCTTAATGGGCCGTGTGAACGGCTTTGACAACTACGGTGGGCAGTTACAAGATACTGCTTTTTATAATGATAGAGGGTTACCTGTTAGTAGTGTACAAAACGACAGAAACATAATGTTACAACTAATAGGAACCAGCGGTAAACATGAGCAAATGATAGCAGAGCAATACTGATTTGAAGATACATAGGGAGAAACAATAATGGTAGAATTAGCAGTCGCTTTAAGTATGGCTAATGCTGCTTTCAACGGAATCAAGCGAGCAGTAGACGCCGGAAGAGAGGTAGAGGATTGTGCTAGTTATTTTGGTAAGTTTTTTGATGCAAAAGATCAACTAAACGAAGCAAGACAGGTTGCACAAAATCAACCAGTAGTGAACAAGATATTTAGTGGTAGCAGTGTAGAGGCTCAAGCGTTAGAGGCAACTGCTGCTAAACACAAGATAGAACAACTTGAAAAAGAATTACGAGAATACCTCATATGGAGTGGGCAAGGTGCCTTCTATGAGGATATGATGATAGAAAGACGAAGAATAAAACAAGCAAGAGCAGCCGAATCAAGACGTAAAGCAGAAAACAGAAAATTTTGGATTGATGTTAGTACAATAGGTGTAGCATCAGTACTTATTTCGGGCTTGATTATAAGTATGTTGGTAGCTATATTATAGTATAGAATATTGAGGAGATGTTATGGCAGAAGTAGAATTAGGAGAAATGAAAATAACAGGCGGCAAAATGCTTGTGCTAGTTCCTTTGTTAGGTACTATTATAGGCGGCCTGTGGGGCGGATTTGAATTGTATCAGCGTTTATTAAATGCTGAAGACGCCCTAGCTAACTTACCTGATACAGCAGCTATCGAGCAGTCGCTTGCTGTACAAGCAGAAACAGTAAAGTCTTTACAAGAAGACTTGGTACAGCAACTTAATACTGTAACAATACTTTTGGATTCTGCAAGAGAAGATATCGAAATGTTACGAGAAGATGTAGACGAAATAGACACCTTTGTGCGTAACATTGATGAAAATACCAGCGACACACAAAGAGATTTGCGTAATGATGTTTACGCTATGGAATCTACTTTGAATGATCGTATGCGTGAAATAGACGAACAATTAAGAGAAACAAGAGACGAGCTTGAAGAAAAAATTGAGCGAATCCTCGACAATCCGCTTAACGATTCTGAATAGTATATAGGGTGCCAAGCACCCTATATCAGTCATCAATATCGCAAAAATTTATACTCTCAAAAAAATCGTAGTAATGTCTAAAGTCGCTTATTGTTTGTTTAGCGTGAAACAATTCTAGAGGTATGCTGTCAGTATACGTAACAATAGGTATGTAGTATCGTTTGACAATTTTCTCAAGACGCTGTATGTCTTTTAGCAGTGCATCTAAAATTATAGAAACAAAAGTTTTGTCGCAAAGAATTCCTACCAAGTATTGATGATAGTCGTTTATTGGATTATATCTTCTTGCAACTTCTCTTGCTTCGTAATACATTGCTCTTACTGGATTAAGTCCAGCTCTGTGTCTTTGAGAAATACCGTAAAACACAAAACTACTATGTTCTGTTGCTAAATTTTTCATAGTATACGAATACTCCTTCTTTAATGCTTGTTGAAGATCTTGTATACTTGTTTTTACGGTTTGTGTGTAATCTTTTTTAAGTCTATCTACTATACGCTGATGTTTAGGAGATAACTTATCATACAGTTTTATAATATCTGATAAACTGTATGCACCGTCTAATATTATGTGTGGGAGTGATTTTGTACGTTGGTATTTGTCCAACTCGCTTTGTATACGAAGGATTTCGAAGTCTACTACTTCTCCTTTCATATATATTATTTATCGGAATTTATTTTTAGAATAGTATGCAGTTTTTCTGAGCCTTTATTTTTTATCAATGTTGTTTTTACACCTGCATGTAACGGATGAGGCCACCAGTCTATGTCTACCCATGCATATCCTGCACTCTCGTTGTTAAGTATAGGACTGAACTCTTTATCAACAACGTACACAAAACTATAATAGTAGAACTTTTTATCTGCACTTTGGAAAACATCAATAGGGTTAAGTTTTTCTAATTCAGGAACAAATCCAATTTCTTCTTGTAATTCTCTTTTTATAGACTCGTACACAGTTTCGTGTTTTTCAACTGTGCCTCCCCAGAAACCCCAAGTGTTTTTGAAACGTTTTTCTGCTTTGCGTAACTGCAACATACATCGTCCGGTGTCTGTTGAAAGAAAAACAACTCCTGCTGCGGTAATAGTCATACTATTACTTATAACTTGCTATAGCCAAATAACGAAAAATCTTGTTTGTAAATATGTGTTATAGGAATAGGCACATTGGATACATCTTCTATCACAACAACAGTCGCCAAAATCCGGGATTGTAAACCCCTTCGTAACTGCTTATCCACGAGTTATTGTACCACTTGTATTGCTTGCTGGTATATGAATTTGTGACATATTCAACTGTTGAAGTAGCACTAGCATCTAACACTACATTCCACGAAGTGCCATCATATTCTATAATATCATTTTCGTCTGCATCCACTGCCCAGTTTGGATATCCAGTTTTATCCAGTTCTTCTGTGATTAAATATCGCTGTCCAGATGCAGCGGCAGCTAAAGTGCCATCTCCAGGATAAGATGCCCGCGGATCTATAATTTTAGTAACAGCAGACAGTGTATTTGATGGCAAAGTATCTGCATCCACATTAAAAATTAATTTTGTGTCGTCTAATGGATTTACTGTAACAGAGCCAATAACAGCATCTAAATCGTTGTCAGAATCATTGGTAATGTTTAATTTTAGTTTACTAGTTGAGGATAACTCTCCTTGCATTTCTATTAAATCACTCCATTTCTTACCGCTACCCGCATTATCCACTAGTACTGCATTTGCGCCATCAATTTGCAAATAAAAATCTCCTGGAGTAACAACAACTTCTGCATCTTCAGATACAGTAGAAAAGAAATCATGATAATCACTACTGAATCCTAAATCTTGTATGTCATCTACTGCATGTATGTCTGCTACTATTCGTTGAATAATACTTTGTCGTTTTACTTTAGCAGGAGGGCTAATCCAAATAGGAACAGCAAAAGTTAGAGTAGCAATATCTATTTGTTCGTCGACTCCTGCGGGAATACTTCTGTTAGTCCACACAATATCTGTTAGTTCCAATTCAAATACATTAGACCAGTCTAATGGGTTGTCGTTTTGTTGTAGCTGAATACTTGGGTTGAACAACACAAATAGTTGTTCTAATATTTGTAATTTTGTATCAGTGTTCGTAGTCCAAACGTCTACTTGTATGGTCATGTTATACGGCACAGGCATGTATCGTTGAACAGTGTATAGATTACCCTGCTCAGACGTGTATGCTCTTGCATTGCTGTCCCATTCTCTTTCTGCTACTTGTTTTGTATCAACTAAGTAGGGTTCTTGTGCGCGATCTCTGGCTACCTGTAAACTTTGTATGGTTACGCTGAGAAAAGGCGCACTGTTTAACACGTTCTCGGAATTATTCCTCAATATACTGGATACCATTCTACTAGCATCGCCATATCTACAAGGAACTCTGTTGTAATTTGTCCCACTAGCAGTATTTTCTGAAACTTTGAAATGAGAAAAGACACGAATTACCTGCGACAGGTATCGTTTTATTTGTTGGTCATACCAATAGTCTAAATTCTTTCCAGCCATTATATTTTATTCCATTTGCCGTGTTGATAAACCACAACTTCGCCAAAACAGTTTAAACTGTATTCGCCTTTCTGCGGGTGCCGTGGTTCTTTAACTATCATCTGTCCAAACTTGCTAGATGTTCTAATCTAACCATTAATCTCTCAGCTCTATTAGTAACTTGATTATACCAACGGCTATCTCTACCTTCTTTTGCTGCTTCTACCCAATCGCCACCTCTGAGCGCAGCATTAAATTTTACAAAGCCACTTAATCGAGGCCTCCCCATGTTAAACATCATGTTAACAAGTACTTCTTGCACTTCTCCTGGAAAAGTCTCCCAATCATCTTCGTATAATAATCGGCACTCGTCTATTGCTATATCTAAATCTAATTCAAAACAAGTTTGTACACGATCTTCGCTGACTTCTGTGCCAACGGGTTGATCATTTTCTGGATCACTGTCTAATACTAAATGACCTACTCCAAAGGTAGGTAACCCCAGATGATCTAAATATATCTCGTATTTTACACCTTCGTCAATTTTTAATTGATCATAAACTGCTTTTCTATCCATTTCTTATCCTCAATTATCTGTTTTTGGCTTAACAACTTTACTGAGATTAACTTTTTCTCCAGTTACTTCGCCATCTGTGTTTGTAACAAGTGCATCGTTATTGATGAACCCTGTAAGAATTCTATTTGCTGCCGCCCAAGTATTTCGTTGATCCGTTTCAACTAATTTCCACCTGGTGCCTGATTTCTGAAATAATCTATTAGGACTAAAATCTGTTCTAAGAAAATAATCTCCGTCACTAACACTACTCACTGGAAATGTTTCGCCACTGCCTACTAATGATACACCGTTGGGAGGAGTACCATCTCCTGCAGCAAAATCTACAACTGGTTTGTCAGGTACCTCAGGATCATAATATAAATGTGCTTGATTTCTATATTGCGGATCATTAGCAACATCAGATTCTGCTTGTTTAAGAATAGCATCATTTATTGCTATTTCGTCAGCATAAGTACTGATGAGATTGCGTAAATCACCTTCTTCCTCGCCAGTGCCCAGTATATCTCTGTACTCTTGCGAATCTGTAATTGGACCTAACTTAACACGCCACAAATGAGGCCACCAACGTGGATCGTATCCTTCTGCTGGTCTACTGCCGTCTGTGACCACATAAAATCTGTTTATTGCTTCATCACTGCCTAATAATAAATCATCACGCAAGTGAGGTAGCTCTAATACATCACCAGGCATAAGTTTACGCCCTATTGCTTCAACCATGCTTTCAATATGGAAGTTCATCATTAGCGTATCGTTTGCTAAAAACATACCAAACTGTGTCAAATCGAATGCATCATTGTCGCCTAAATTATACTGCCCACGTAATTCATAAATGTTTTTATCATACTTGCGATCTCTGTTTTCCAAAAATAACAAGTCTTGTATAAAAACTTCTGATGTTTCGCCATTGGTGCCAGGTCTTGTAGCATCACTGCTATCATTATCTGCATTCACACCTATATACTTGTGAACATGTACTCCTGTTCCACCAGCGTAAAGGTGCTCCCCAACAATTCTATCTATAAAATTAAAATCATTAGTTTTTACAGGATTCCAAAGCGACAGTTTTGGCATATAAATCTCCTAAGTAACACTATTTATCATTAATGATTTTACCTACTCCACATTAATTATAAATAATGCAAAGGAGACTTTATGAGAATTTTTATCACAGGCGCTGATGGTTTCATTGGACAACACTTAGTACAAAAATTAAAACACAAGCATGAACTATGTTTTTTAACAGAAGATCTAAGACAACATGATAAAGTTGGATTTCAAATTAGACAGTTTGATCCTGAAATTGTTGTGCATCTTGCAGCAAGAACTGAAGTAGAACAAAGTTTTTACGAACAAATTACTTTCAGCGATATAAATTACACAGGTACAGTAAACTTAATAGAAATTTGTAAAGATCTCCCTAATCTCAAAAATTTTGTATTTGCCAGCACCATGGAAGTTTACGGATGGCAACCAATCAGTGATCTTATCAGAGAAGGCAAAGAAGAAGCAATTATAGCATTTAATGAAAGTACACCTCCTAACCCCAATGCTCCTTATGCTGTTGCTAAGTATGGGTGCGAGAAATATTTAGAATACGCCCATAGAAGTTATGGATTACCATTTACAGCAATTCGTCAAACCAATGCTTATGGAAGGAAGGACAACAACTTCTTTGTAACAGAACAAATTATCTACCAAATGCTTACAAATGAAAAAGAGATTAACTTAGGATACGGTGAACCATACCGTAATTTTATCTATATAGATGATTTATTAGACGCATGGGAAACTATAATTTCTAATCCCGATAAATGTCAAGGTGAAATATTTTGCATAGGCCCCGACAATGCTCTTAAAATCAAAGACTATGTTAGGATGATAGCAAAAAAACTAAACTGGGACGGGCATGTGAATTGGAACACAAAACCTAAACGCCCAGGTGAAATTTATCTGTTAAACAGCACTAATCACAAAATTACTACAAGATTAGGATGGGCACCTAAAGTTGAACTCAGCGCCGGCGTTGACCGTACCATACAAGTGTGGAAGAATATTGTAGAAAATAACTTACCTTTTAATGCTAGTAAGCGTTTTTCTATAGGAAAATAACGCGGTTGACATTTTAAATAATAAGTATATACTTGTTATATTCTACTGGAGAGTTAAATGTCTACAATACAAACTTTTACGATTTTTGCTTTTGTAATTATAAACACCTATTTTTCTTTTAGAGCAGGCAGAGAATCAGGCAAATGGGAAGGTATAGTTGGCACCATGCGTTTCTTAAAAGATGAGAAAGCCCTCAAAGGTAAGACGTTGATTAAAGGATATAAACATTGGCCTGAATCTCTAAAAAAGGCGTTTACTAATCCGTATTCGGAGGAATTTGAATAATGGCTGCTAAAAGGAAGAAAAATTTATATGTACTTCCAGAACCAGATTGGACGTTTTTAAAACAAGCCAGCACAGAGGAAGAAAAACTTCAAGCATTTAACAAAGTTGATTATTTTGTGCATTACGAAGTTGACAATAAATCTCGTTCTAGTTCAGCAAAAAACTATATAAAATCACACGAAGATATCAGTAAAGAAGATAAAAAAATCCTAAACAGTCTACCCGACTGGCATTTTGTACACATAGGCAAGTACACTTGGATTGCAAAAAAACTTGGATTTTTACCTGTTAAATATGAAGAGAATATTCTGAAACTTGTACCAGACTGGTTAAAGTTTAAAACTGAAGAAAGTCTAGCAGTTACAGAAGAAGAGAAGCCTGAAAATATCAAACCTGTTATTAGTATTCAGGAACGCATGCGCGAGCAAGTAGTTAATTTGTGCGGTAATTGGGAAGGCAAACTTGACGATTTACTTGCTGGTAACGTGGAAGTTAAGAAGTTTGATCCTTACAATGAAATGTTAGCGTACGAACAAGGCTTAATAAAAGCTAACCACGCTAAAATTATCAAAGATATATTCCAAGCAGATTACAGCGAAGCCCAGGAAATCGCTCAGTGGGAAGATGCAGATATTAAAGAAGCATACGGACATTTAGATCTTAAAGCACGTAAGGCATATATAGAGTTTTTTGAAAAAATCAATAATGCATGTGATACATTCATTAAAACAAGAAAAGCACAGCGTAAGACTCGCAGGCCTAAGGCTGTTAGTAAGGAAAGATTGGTGCAAAAATTAAAATTCAAAGTTAATGATGGAGAGTTAGGCGTAGCAAGTATTAATCCAATTGACATTATAGATGCTAGAGAAGTTTGGGTGTACAACACTAAAAATAGAAAACTTGGTATTTATTGTGCTGATGATATCGGCCCAGGGTTGAGTGTTAAAGGCGCGAGCATCACAGGATTTATGGATAGCAAGAGCTTACAAAAAACGTTGCGCAAGCCAGCTGAGCAGCTTAAAAGTTTCAAAGGAAATGCAAAAACCAAATATGCAAAAGCATTTACAGAAATAAAAGCAACTGAAACAAAGTTAAATGGACGATTAAACGAGCATACTATAATACTAAAAGCATTCTAAGGTGAAAGGTGATAAATAGTATTATGCCAATTAATCAAATAGGATACAACAACAGAGAAGAGCTCATCAGAGAAATGCAACTGCGATTAGCAGATGGCATTGTTGATGTTGAACTTGACCGTGAACACTACGATGTTGCTATAGATAAAGCACTTGCCACTTATCGACAGTTAAGTAATGGCAGTGTTGAAGAGAGCGTTGTGTTTTTCAATACGTCAGTTAATGTAACAGAATATACATTACCAGACGAAGTAATGGAAGTTCGTAGAATTTATCGCAGGGGAATCGGCACCAACAATAGTGGTGGTACAAACTTTGATCCCTTTGATGTTGCATTCAATAATATGTATATGCTTCAAGCAGGACAAATAGGCGGACTTGCTGTGTTTGATGCATTTGCACAATACAAAGAAACTATTGGTCGTGTGTTTGGCAGTGAATACAACTTTCTCTGGAATAAAAATACTAAAATATTAAAAATTTTACGCAACATACAGCACGAAGAAGAAGTTATGGTTGGTGTTTATAACTTTATTCCTGAAAGTGTTCTGCTTAAAGATGTATATGCTAATCCATGGCTTGCTTACTATGCACTTGCACAAGCTAAACTAATGCTGGGAGAAGCAAGAAGCAAATATACCAGCGGGTTACCCGGTGCCGGCGGTGCTATCCAGTTAAACGGCGAAACATTAAAAACAGAAGCACGTGAAGATTTAGAAAAACTAAAAGAATCAATACACAATATGGAAGAAGGCAATATGCCTTTGGGCTTTGTAATAGGTTAACACACATGATTTTAGGACTAGTAGGTCTCATTGGCAGCGGCAAAGGCACTGTTGCTAGTATGTTTGTATCACATGGTTGCGTAGAAGATAGTTTTGCAGCCCCCCTCAAAGATCTAACATCCGCTATTTTTGGTTGGCCACGATATTTACTCGAAGGTGATACAGATGAAAGCCGAGTTTTCAGAGAAACACCTGATTTGTTTTGGAGTAGAAAAGTAGGAATTCCTAATTTTACTCCTAGACTAGCATTACAGATTGTTGGAACAGACGTATTAAGAAATCACTTTTATGAAGGCATTTGGCGAGACAGTTTAGAATATAGACTGCGTAGCAATAAACCTTCTTCGTGCGTGGTAGTTAGTGATGCACGTTTTACTAACGAACTTACACTCATCAAGCAAATGGGTGGTAAGATTATTTGGATACAAAGAGGAGAATTGCCCGAATGGTGGGAAACAGCATTAAAAGCCAACGAAGGGAACGTACTTGCTAATCAAATAATGAACACAAAGTATAAAGACATACACGAAAGTGAATGGAACTGGGCAGGCTATCCAGTAGACTATATCATAGAAAACAATAACGACATCAATCATTTGTCTAATAAAGTTTCTGAAATACAGAAATGCTTACAGCATCCAGATCTTAAAATAGTATAATACCACCTAATACCGTTTAACTTCCTAAACGCCCTATAATACCTATTTTCTGATAAATATTAGCATACGAATAATTCGTATCTTAATATATTAGGAGAATAGTATGGCAACATTAGTATCGCCTGGCGTTAGTATTAGCGTAACTGATGAAAGTTTCTATGCACCGGCCGGAGCAGGAACAGTGCCTCTTATTGTGATTGCAACAGCACAAGATAAGACAGCACCAGACGGAACTTCCACAGCAGCTTATACAACTAAGGCAAATGCAAATAAACTATATCTCATCACCAGCCAAAGAGAATTACTCTCTAATTACGGTAACCCTAGTTTTAAAACTAGTGGCGGTACTCCAGTACACGGCGATGAGACAAACGAATACGGGCTTGCAGCAGCATACAGCTTTTTAGGAATTTCAAACAGAGCGTATGTGTTACGAGCAGATATTGATTTATCACAACTAGCATCAAGCGCAAGTGCTCCATCAGCGAATCCTGCCAATGGTGCATTATGGTGGGACACTGCTAACACTAATTGGGGACTCAAGAAATGGGATGGGTCTAAATGGGTAAGCGAAAAAGCAAACGTTAGAGTAGCCGCATCCACAGATGTTTATGCTAACACCATACCTAAAGCAGCATTCGGAACCAACGGACAGTATGCAGTTGTATACACTGATTCAGCAGGCGCTGCAACAAGTACTGTGAGCATTTATGAAAAAGTATCTGGTACATGGTATACTATAGGCGGAAGCAGCTGGAGCAGTGCTAAAGGCGGCACAGATTTCCAATACGCTGCTCATACTAGCTTACCGACTACTAGATATACTGGTAACGCACTGGTCAGTGGCGATATCTTTATTCAAACTACTACACCTAACAATGGTACTAGCTTGTCTCTTAAAGAATATTCTACTGCTACTTCGCAATTTACAGCTAAACCTGTTGTTTATAAAAACACTGCTGCACAGGCATATGATCAGCATACCACAGACGGCACGTTAACCACTGGTGCGTTATGGTTTGACTATTATGAATTAAGCAATTCTCCAACTGGGTTTGGCACCATGTATGAATGGAACGGTGGTTCAACTGTAACAGTTGCGAGTTCCAGCGCATTGTCAGACACTGCTATTTCTAACAGTAAAATTGATGCAAGCAATGTATCATTTAGAATTTACGTTAATAATTCATCAACTCCAGTTGACGTTTACTTAACAAGTGAAACTAACGGTAACATTGCTGTGGACGATTTAGTTGCTGATATTCAAACAGCTATTTCTTCTGCAAACGTAACAACAACGTTTGCTAATCAATTAACTGCAAGCAACGTAGGTGGTAAAGTAACATTGGTTAACAACTCTGGTAGAGACATCACCCTAGCTGAAGGCGACACTGCTAATGTTACGTTTAGATTAGCAAATGCTAATTTAACTTCAGACAGATTCAGTAATTTTGAGGCTGCCAACCTCACACCAAGTGCCAGTGCAATTACAGGTACTACTGCAAACGCAACTTTATGGTATGATGCAGATATTAGTACTCAAAATGTAGATATGCTGGAACATGATGGTAGCACATGGGTAACATTAACTTATGATTTCCAAACTAAAGCAACTGAGCCTACTACACAAAGTGATGGCACAAGTTCATTAGTAAACGGAGACGTTTGGTTAGACAGCAGTGACACTGAAAACTTAAAACTTTACAAACGTGCTTCAGGAGACTGGGAGTTAGTTGATCTAACAGATCAGAGCAGTCCAGACGGTATACTGTTTGCAGATTTTAGACAAAGTGCAAGCTCTAGTTTAGATGCTGATGCACCTGATGCTAGTTTGTATCCACAAGGCATGTTAGGATGGAACTATCGTGCTTCCGGCGGCAACGTCAAGCAGTACACTGTTAACCACTCATACAGTGGCACATCTATTGGTAATGTTTGGGTAAGTTTCTCAGGAAATGCAGCTGATGGATCAGGTTTATTGTTAAGAAAAGCACAGCGTAAAGCTGTAACACGTTCTTTACAAGCAGCTATAGCTGGAAATGATGATATTCGTAACGAAACTAATCGTTTTAATATCGTTGCAGCTCCTGCATATCCAGAACTAGCTGACGAAATGTTAACATTAAGTGTTGATAGAAAAGACACTGTGTTTGCATTAATTGATCCACCTTTACGTCTAAATGCTTCTGCAAACAGTGTTAAAAATTGGGCAACCAATTCAGGCACAGCAGTTGAAAACGGCGAAGACGGGTTAGTAAGTGCAAGTTCACAGGCAGCTGTTTACTATCCAAACGCTTTAACAACTAACTTAGACGGCACAAACATCATGGTTCCTGCTTCACACATGGCATTACGCACTTATGCGTACAATGACCAGGTTGCTTTCCCATGGTTTGCACCTGCAGGTTTCCAACGTGGTGTTGTTAACAATGCAACAAGTGTTGGATATTTAGATGCAGCAGAAGGTGAGTTTGTACCTGTAGCACTTAACGAAGGCCAGCGCGATACTTACTACTTGAATAAAGTTAATCCAATAGCTTCATTCCCGGGTAGAGGTATCAATGTTTTTGGTCAAAAAACTCTTAATGCAACATCAAGTGCTTTAGATCGTGTTAATGTATCACGCTTGGTTATATACATCAGAGAAATACTTGACGATGCAGTTAAGCCATTCCTCTTTGAGCCAAACGATTCAGTAACTCGTACTAACGCTAAAGTGGTTGTTGATAGATTCTTAGGCGAACTTGTAACACAACGTGGCCTATACGACTTCGTAACAGTGTGTGATAGCACAAATAACACACCTGCTAGAATCGATCGCAACGAGTTGCATATTGATATCGCAATACAACCTGTTAAGGCTGTAGAATTTATCTACATCCCGATCAGAATCCAGAACACATTGGGTTCAACAGGCTAAACAGATCCAATACCTTAGGATCGAACTGGAGAAATCCAGGGGTAGAAAGGGCAGCTCACACTGCCCTTTCTTTTTATTTGCACTAAAATTAAAACTAGAGTTAATATTTTTCGTCAACATTTGATAAATATTCGTATAGTAAATAAGTTCGTAGGAGAACAATATGGCAACAATAACCACTAAAAATAAATTTGGTGTACCATTAGAGGACTCAGCGGTTTCCGGTACTGGCATCATAATGCCAAAACTGAAATACCGATTTAGAGTAAACTTTATTGGATCATTCGGTGGAGCGTCTAGATCAGTTGAACTTACACAAAATGTTCAAAGTGTTCAACGCCCTAGCATAACAGTAGATGAAGTAGAAGTACACAGTTATAACAGTAAAGTATATTTACAAGGCAAGCACACGTGGAACACTATTGATGTTACTATCAGAGACGATATTCAAAATAGTGTTGCAAAATTAGTAGGTAAGCAGGTACAGCGTCAGGTAAATCATTACCAACAAACAGCACCTGCAGCAGCTAATGACTTTAAATTTGACTTACAAGTAGAAGTACTTGACGGCGTAAACGCAGGTTCAACTGAAACTTGGTATTGCGAAGGATGCTTCTTGCAAAATGTACAGTACGGTGATAGTGATTACTCAACAAACGAACCACAGTTGATTACATTAACAAGTAGATTTGATAATGCATTACATCT
>Ga0181591_10001056_pt1 | contig 23244 bp, 37 predicted proteins | sample 071ome_33_FD_133757 | JGI IMG/M metagenome (GOLD analysis project Ga0181591, IMG submission 133757) | Coastal salt marsh microbial communities from the Groves Creek Marsh, Skidaway Island, Georgia - 071412AT metaG (megahit assembly) | ecosystem: Environmental > Aquatic > Marine > Intertidal...
AGATGGGTCTACTACATTAGGTGACTTTTTTGGCGGCGGCATAACTCAAACAACAGATACGGTTGGGCTTCAGGGCAAAGAAGCCGCTGTTGCAAAAATTGGTAACAGAATGAAGTTTGCCCTTGAAGGTGCTGGAGCAACCGCTGCGGTTGACCCAATACTAAAATCACTTGGGTACGCAGGTAAGGGAGCGGTAAAGGTAACCGCACCTGTAACCGCACCTGTTGCCAAGGCTGCTTTGAAAGCAGGCACATTTCTTAGTAGCAATGTTCAAAAATTAGCAGAAGAACATCCTTTGCTCGATGGCATTTTGGCTTCTTTTCGTTTTCGTGGAAATCTTTCACAAGAGGCTGCTGAAGCTAGAAGCAGGATACGAGGGGAAGTTGACGCAGAACTTGGGCAGGTTTCCAGAACAATACTGCAACTAGAAGAAGGCATTGATGATGCCTTGAAGCAAGCCGAAGATGGGCTTGAAAACGCTTCTCCTGTAACTAGGCAGGAAATACTTAATGAGTTTTACAACTACCTAACGAAAGACCCTGACTTCATTGCTCGTGCGGAAGCTGCCGGGGTGCCTCCATTAAAGTTACTTCCACCAGAAATGCAAGCTGCCGCTCGTAAGGCAAGGGTGCAGATAGACCGCTTGTCTAAACAAATAGAAGGTTCTGACTATTTGTCCCGCCCCGACCTTACAGGACAAGAAGCTGACGCCGTTCTTGCTATACAAGAAAACATAGGGTCATATCTGCGACGCAGATATAAAATTTTTGAAGATAAAAACTATATCGGTTCTGAGGCATTTAATCAGAACCGAGAAGAAGCTATCGAATATTTTATCAACAATCCGAACGCGGCAAGAAACATAGACACAGAAATGTCTGGTGGTACCTCTCGTCTTCGAGACGGGGAAGATGTACTTGTTGAAGGTGGTAGAGAAGTATTAACTCGTGACGCAGCAACTCGTCTTGTAGATGACTTTGTTAGTCAATATAGCGGGAGAAGACTTAAGACTTCAGGGTCGGCAGAGTCTAAGACGGTTGCAGCAAATAGATTGCGCACAGGTTTATTTAGAAGCAGGCAAGCCAACAATGAAATGCTTCGTAGGTTGATGGGTGAAGTGAAAGACCCAATAGAAGCGATGACCACAACGATTGCAGACATGGCTGAATTTGTAGCCACCGATAGGTTTTACAAATTTATCAACCAAAACTTAGTAGATGACGCTTCTGGTATGTTTGTATCTCAGGACGCCTATACAAGACTTCCTCGTGCTGTACAAGACGAATACGAACAACTTGGAGAGGGGTTTGGTTCTTTGAAGGATGCTGTGTACGCAAAGAAAAATGTGTACAAAGACTTGACCATGCAGACTAAAGCAAACACTAGAGACTTTAGTCAGGTCATGAGAGCTTCTTATTCTATGTTTTTAAGAGGTAAGGGTACAACACAATACGGTGCTACCGTTCTTTCACCCATCACTCAAATTAGAAACTTTACCTCGTCTAGTCTTTTTGCTTTAGCTCAAGGTAACGTAGGAACAGGTGCGAACTTATTTGACTCTATCGGCATTGTTTGGAAAGATATTGTCAAACGCCCTGACAAAGAAAACTACTTTAGAAACCTTCAAAGAATGGGCGTAGTCGGTACGCAGTCTCAGCTTAGAGAGATAGATAATCTAATATCTATGGGCTACGGCACTACAAGAGGAGCCACAGAAGACACCCTTGGGGTACCTAGTTCTGGCAGGCTCAGTGACAAATATCTGCGAGGCAAAGCAGGCATGTTTGTTTCAAGCGTCAACAAAAGAATGAGAGACCTATATCAAGGTGGGGATGATGTTTGGAAGGTATATAACTTTGAGTTTGAAAAAAACAAAGTACTGTCGGCGTTCAATGGAAACGTAAATCAAGCTGCTAGAGCGGTTCTTGGGGATGATGAGTTTGTTACTCTCATGCGCCAAGCTGCTGATAATGGCGTCTCTGCAAACAAAGCTGCTGCACAGGCCGTAGATCAATACGCTGCTAACCTTGTTAAGAACCTTGTTCCTAACTACGAACGTGTGCCAGAGTTTATTAAAGGTCTTCGTAAACTTCCTGTCGGGAACTTTATTGCGTTTCCCGCAGAAATTTTACGAACCAGTGCTAATACAATAAAGCAAGCTCTTGATGAGCTTGCTAGCACGAATCCAAAAATTCGTGAGATTGGAATGCGCAGGCTTATGGGTTTCACTACCACAACAATGGTTGTGCCAACAGCCATGCAAAAAATGGCACTTGACTTGACAGGTACCACACAGGAACAGATAGATGCTATTCGTGAAAACGGTGCACCATGGGAGAAAAACTCCATCTTGCTACCAACCAGCACAAAGGCAGGACCTGATGGCAAGAACACAATAACAGGCTATGTTAACTACAGTTACACTAACCCATATTCGTACTTATCAAAACCTGCTAGAGCCATACTTAATGCTGTAAGCAAAGGGCAGGACATGGGTTCTGACACCAACAAGATTGCAACGGATGCGGTGTTGGGGGCGGTTCAAGAAATGTTTGAGCCGTTTGCTGGCGAGTCTATCCTTACTGAAAGATTGCTCGATGTCACTGTCCGTAACGGCGTCACTAAGACAGGGGCTAAAGTTTATCGTAACGACAGCGACGTAGAAACTCCCGGAGATAAAATCTACAAGAGCATGACACATATCACAGGGGCTTTTGTTCCTGGCGGGGTGAAATTATTCGCGGATGTAAAAGCGCAAAGGAAAGAAACTCAGCAGCCCGGCATTGAATTAGGAAGACTGTCCAGAGCTTTTGCAGAAAACACAACCGACCCTTCTTCAGGGAATCAAAGAAAAATAGCACAAGAAATATTTAGAGCATTGACTGGTGTGACTGAAACAGAAGTGAAGCCGGAGAATGTTTTAATGTATCGTGGATGGGAGTACGGTAGATCCATTCAAAGCGCGGCTCAAATTTTCAACAGTTCCGTAACCACAAAAAGCACGTTAGACCCTGAGAACGCAATAGACGCTTATATTGACGCAAATAAAGCGCGGCTTAGAGTGATGGAAGAAATGTACAGAACGATTGAAAACATGCGTAAGTCAGGAATGAAAGACATAGAGATTAGACGTGCGTTAAAAAAGAATGGTGTGGGAGATGTCGGGTCTCTGATGAGAGGGAGGTTCGTTCCATTAGCACCAGCATCGACGGTTAAAAAACGTGTTCGTGCTAACGGGAACAAACTTCCGATGTCCGAAATTAATGAACTCAGAAGAGAGTTTAAAAAAATAAAGCTTGGTGCACAACCAGAGCCAGAGCCAGTGTCCGAGGACCTTGAAACTCGGACCTTTGCCCCTCAACCCACAGAACAGTCTGCTGCGGCACTGCCCTCCTCCACGGTGCCAGCGCAAGCGGGAGCCGCACCTGCCCCACAGTCGGCTCCCGCACCTTCTTCCCAGCCACAAGATGCCGCAGGTGTGTTGCCTCTCTTGGGTAGTGGCTTGGATGCACTTAAGAACCTACAGATATTTCAGAGGACGCAATGAAATCTACAACGATAGATCAGCTACGGCAGGAGCTTGCTTCTGACGAGGGCTGCAAGTACGAGATATATTTGGACCACCTAAATTTGCCCACCTTCGGAATCGGTCACCTGATTCGTAAGGACGACAAGGAATACGGTATGCCTGTCGGCACTGTCATCGAGCAGGAAAGAGTTGACAATGTGTTTAAGCTTGACATCGCCGTGACGCTGGATGATTGCCATAGACTTTATGAAGATTGGAACGACCTGCCAGAAGAGTGCCAGCTTATAATTGCAAACATGATGTTTAACCTTGGCTACCCACGCCTTTCTAAATTCAAGGACATGAAGGCTGCCGTAGACGAAAGGTCATGGGGTTCAGCCGCCGATGCTATGGTCGATTCGAGGTGGTACACACAGGTGCCGAACCGGGCACGTCGTTTGGTAGCAAGGATGAGGGCATTGGCTGATGACGAAGGAAATTAAAGAACACTGCCGTCGCTGTCCGCGCTGTAGCGAACCGCTTAAAACAGTTTTCGTGCATGGGCACGAACAATGTGTTACTTGTGACCAAGTAATCTATGACTGCTGTCAGGGAGAAACGTCATGCGAACCAAAAACCCAGTCGCAAAAAGCCTGAAGCTACGACGATTCAGGCTCAAAATAGTCAAGCCCCGCAAAGGTAAGGGGTCTTATACAAGGAAGGGCAAGTCCCTTCCTTTTTCTATATGCTTCCATCATGCTTACATTTGCCACCGACAATCTTTAGGTCAAGGTTGTTCTTCTTTATCATCACCAAACTATCCTCCTTCATCTCCTTCAAACGCGCAACGCACCGGGTTTCAGAGGCATAAGGGCCACGTGTGTCGATGATTTGTACGCACTTGTCCGTGCTGTACACAAAACAGGCAAGTAATATGGCAGTAAACATGGTTTTCTCCTTTCTGTAAGTAACTGATTTACTTACATTTTAATTTGCATTCTCGTCGACCTGAGTAAAGATGGCCGTGTCATAGTACCTTCAGGTCGCTGAGAATCAAAGTTTATTCCACCTCACCCCAGTTATCGACGATTGCGGCGTCCACCTCGAACGGAATGTTAAGGTTTGGCACACAGGTTGTCATGATTTCAGTGATGCGGTCGGCTTGTTGCTGTGATTCTATGTTGAAGCACAGTTCGTCATGGACTGTCAGCATCGGCAGCAGTCCCTCTGAGTAACAATCCACCATCGCTTTCTTAGTCTGGTCGGCACTTGAACCTTGGATCAATCTGTTTAGTGCCTTGTATGTAAAGGCACGTTTGATTGCGGCTCTCCCACCATATTCCTTGGCCGCTGCCTCCAGAGGCATGGGCTTATGGAACCCGTATGACTTGGGCTGCCACATATCAAAGCGACACTTACGACCCAGCCATGTGCGAATGTGACCCACATCTTCTGCACGTCGGGTGGTCATGTCAGCGATACCTTTTACGAAAGGAACTTTGTCGTGGTACTGACTCAACAATTCTTTGGCTTCATCCTCTGTGATATCCATCACACCAGCCAGCTTACCCCGACCCATGCCATACATAATGCCAAGGTTAACTGTCTTAGCTTGCTTCCGGCTAATCCCAGCTATGTCCGCCACCATCTGATGGAAGTCAGCGTTGCCAGCGTGGTACATCGCAACCACATCATCAATCTGTGGGTGACGGTTTGCACCTTTTAGTGTAGAACAATAGTGGGCAAGCCAGCGTGGTTCTTGTGAGGCATAATCAAACGAACCCCACTTGCACCCCTCTTCAGGAATAAACAAGCCGCGTATCATTGCTTTAATCTCTGGATCACGGGCGGGAATTTGCTGGAGGTTGGGGTTGCTTGAAGAGAACCTGCCTGTTACCGTGCCGCCATCATCTGACCTAAGAGGGTTAAAGTCACAATGTATTCTACCATTATGCGAGTGCTCAAGAATTGTCTCAATAAATGTCGTATTGGCTTTGTTAAATTCACGCAAGCGTACAATCTTCTGCGCCAGTGGGTGCTCATGGTTCGCAAGAAACTGTTTTGTAAAGGAAGGAGCATCCGTGTTCTCTGTCCTTTGGTACGAGAGACCGACGGCATCGAACGCCTTTGCTATAGATGTGGCGACCCACGGCTCAACATTGACTTGGGTGAGATCCTTTATTTCGGCAAGTAAACTATTCTCTCTGCTTTTCAGTTCCTTCTGCACTTGCTCTGCTTTGTCGATGTCAACTCGTACACCACGGGATTTCATATCCAAGAGCACTGGCAACAGGCTTGTCTCTAGCTCGAAGATACCTGTGCATTCGTCCTGAATGATGTCGGCACGTAGCCTGTCCCAAAGGCGCAGAGTGACAGCCGCATCCTGTTCCGCATATGGCCCAACAAAGTGTGAAGGTAGACGCCACATACCGCCCTTGGGGTCAACACCAAAGGCATTGGCCGCTGCTTTCAGTACCTTCTCGTCCTTGCGTTCGCCAAGATATTCCCGTGCCAGCGAGTCGAGATTGTAGTACAGCCTGTTCTCATTGAGCAGAGGGGCGGCAATCATGGTGTCGATAATCTTGCCTTGCACTTCTATGCCTGCCCAGCGTAGCCACCCTAAATCATACATTGCATTGTGCATGACCTTTTCAATGTTAGGTGTTTCCATCTGCTTCTTCAGCCAAGCGAATACCTTCTTCTCTGAGAAGTTCTCACCTGACTCGTGACGGATAGGAAAGTATCCTACAAAATCCCCGGCAGACACGGCCACGCCAATGATGTAGCCATCATCTCTGCACCAGCCTGGCCCTAAACTTTTTATGTTTGGGTCTCTTGTCTCAAGGTCAATTGCAATCCTGTCGCACCCTGTCAGATCGGGAAAGGAAGAAGGTGGTGTCCATTGCTTCTCTGTACCCTGAATGGCAGCGTCCTGCATGTCTAAATCGAGTATGTCCATTTGATAGCCCTCACTCATCTATAAATTGCTCCCATTCTTCATACACAAACAACGGTGTAAACTTTCCCACATAAGCCCCAAGCACGTTATAGTCAAAGTATTCCCATGCTTCATCTGGATCCATGCCTTGATCGATTAACAACTGCAAACATCTGTCCACAGAATACACAAGCACGTTCTGGTTGTCAGACCACTGTGCTACCGTGACGCCCATAATCGCGTCATCAAAGCCATCAGCTTTCATCATTTACTATTTCTCCCCCCAAGGCTGCGTAACCTATGATGTCTATCCACGAATCATCCTTGCTAATGTCTTCAGCTAGCCGTGCCAGCTTAAGACCAACCATACATGCCACCACATCTTCTGGCGTAATGTCACACGTCAGCTTCTTTGCCAGTAGAATGTTCCAAATCTCTGCTATACGGTGATGGTTCAGCTTTGCCGGACCGTACTCCTTGGCCCTCGGTCCGTTGATTAATCCTTCGGCGGTATCTAAAAAATACTTTCTATCTTTCATAGCTTAAATCCATATTGTGAGTGTGATTCGATTAGGTGTAATGCTTTTTTGGCACGAGTTAACCCCACGTAGAACGTGCGAACTTCGCCGTCCTGATCAGGGCTTTCAGCACATGCTCTGGAAGAATCTAAAAGAAGCGCGACATTATCCGCTTCGCCACCTTTGGCCTTGTGGATCGTCGATATCTTGATCCTCGGCTTGTCCGTCAGTATCTTCTCCCCCATCCTGCGGACAGATGTAATGTATATTCTCTCCCTCTCCGAAACTTTCAGCACACTGTGCCATGGTGACTCGGCGGAGACGCTCGTAGAAAAGTTCTCTTTTACGTCGTCGAGAGTGTAAGTTGTTTCGCTGTCGAGGGTGGCTAGCTTCTTCCTTCCAGATTTTGTCACGATATCCGACTTCAATAAGGTAGATAACGTCTTCAACTCCTTCGCGGAAAGTCTCTGATTTTTGCATAGCCTTAACCAAACCTCGATTCCAGTTAGTACATTAGGGGAAATGGACCAACCAGAACCTTCACGCCAGAACAGATAGCCCTGTTCTTTAAGTTCTGTTGATATCTTGTTGGCAATGTAATTTGTTCTAGCAAGGATTAGCCACTCGCCTCTGGTTAGGTCCACATCCATGATATCACGATGCCAGACTACATGACCAGCTTCTTCGACAGGTGACCAGACTTTTTCTTGCCTCACAACTACTTGTTTTATAAGAGAATCCGCAATGTTATAGACGTTTCTAGGAAGACGATATGACTTGTCCAACACCATCTTGTTATCCGATGCGTTCAAGAAATCCCTGACCTCTACACCCATCCAAGAATAAATGCACTGGTCATCATCCCCTGCAAAATAGATGCGGTTTGCTCTGGGCTTGAGAACCTCATGCACCATGCGCCACTGTATCGGAGCCAAGTCCTGTGCCTCATCGACAATCAGAACCTCCAACCTCGGACCTTGACCCTCGGCTATGAAGCGTTCGATCATGTCAACAAAGTCAAGCTTGCCCGTGTCTTTCTTGTAAGACTCCACCACCTCTGCAACTATTTTTAGTTGCTGGTAATATAAACTCCTGTTGTTGGCGTCGTTGAATTGTTGTTCGAGGCTGACCCCACGAACCCGTGCCATTTGAATCATGGACAGATAAGCATCCCCACTCTTGCCCGGAGAAAAGAGTTGCCCATCTGCCATTGTCAGGGAAGAGTTGGAGCTAAACTCTAACCCTAACAAACGACCGAGTTGCGTGAAGTCAGCCCCTTTCAACACTTGGTTAGTGCTTAACCCCAAGCATTGAAATGCTAGTGAGTGCAGTGTTCTAAACCAAACCATCTGGTCTGCACCCATGTTTAATGCAGAAGCGGCACGGTCTCGTGCTTCTTCCGCTGCCTTGCGGCTGAACGATACAAAGGCTATGTCCTCTGGTCTTGTACCATTCTCAAGCTCTTGCTTTACGATAGAGATTAACTTTGTTGTTTTGCCCGTACCTGGAGGCCCGAAGATTGTGGTCTGCATTAGAACGGCACCTCACTTTCAACCTCGATACTCGGTACTTGGACCTCGGTATTGAAAGCTGGGACCCACCAAACCCGTAATTGTTTTTGCTGTCCGTTGGTGGTGTCAAAATATTTTTTGCCGTTCGCCATATTATTCCCGTTCAGTTCTTTTAGTCGCTCCTGTATCTGACCACGGCTATAGCTATCAAACTTCTGGTTACGCAGAAACTTCAGCAAAGCTTCCAGCTTGAAGTACGTAACACCTTCCTCTTCGTCCGTGTATGGCTTGCCCAAAGACAGTTCTTCTGCGGACTGCGCCTGTACCCTGCCGTCACAGAATGCTTCTAACAAGTCCATGAACTGGCCTTTATATGTCAGTTCTTCCGGCACATCTATCTCGCTCATGTCTTCCATTAGCAAAGACACTACCTGTTGCCAGTCAGCAATCTTCATCATGGGCGGCATGATATGTATCTGTTCCATGCAAGCTTTCTGGAACCGCTGCGGTGTTTGCAGGTCATCGGTTGTTAGCTCTACGCGCTGACCACCTACATCACAGAACCAAACAGGTGGCTCTGACTTAACCACACATAGACCTGTTATCTCTACATGCTGGACGTGACTACCTATACCGCAAGACTTAGTCTTGCAGAGAGCCTTGTTGCAGAAGGATTTGAGAGGCTCTTGTTCGCATGGAAAACCGTATTCTTTTTTCTCATGCTGCGACTGTATGGTTACAATCTCTGAGGCAGGTAGTGGCGGTGTGCCAAACTTGTTGTTGATTTCCTCAAGCCGTTGCTTCCATGTGTCGGGCTGTTCTTTCTTAGCACCAACAGCCGCCGCGAACATAACTGTATTGCGTGTCCCTTCAGGTATGCCCTGACTAAACATATGTGCAAGGCAAGGTGCCCACTGGTCGAACTCGTCAACGGGTTCGCCTAGTTGCAGGTTCTCGAAATCTTTTGGGGTTACCTTACGGGCTTCAATTAAATCCAGAAATTCGGTGAGGTCTGCTTCATCACCATCTTCTTTGATGGCGTAACGCATTGTCTGTTCCGCATCAAAGTACGGAAGGTTAATAAAGTTCCCAACATCACCACGCTCGACAAGAATCTCTTCTTGCTTTGGGAATATTTCACAACCACCATATCCAAGATAGGCAGCAATCTCTGTAGCTTTGTCACGGAAAACACCTGCACTAAAAAACTCTGTAAAGAAAAAGAAGATATGTGCGCCGCCAGACTTAGAGCGGCAGACCACACATGGTATATCGTTGTCTCTTAGCTTCTTGTCAAGAGCAACTAGGTCTAATGGGTACTGGTCAATGTCAAGCGCACCGAACTTGCACTTGTTATTTTCGTTGATAGGTATAGAACCCACACCGCCCTTACCTTCTAGGTGTGCGACAATAAGTTCCAATGTTAATGGCTTCCTTACGATGAAAGACTTTGCCTTCTGCTTTCCGGCACGTCGTTCCTCTGATATTTGTGTCTGTCCATGTGCGGCACTGAAGCCTTCAAACGCCGCCATGAACCGTTCAGCTTGGTTCATAACTCACTCCGGGCAAGAGGGTGGGGAGCGGAGTAGAAAGGAGATAAAAACCTCCGCCCCCCTACTGGTTAAAACAGTACGTCTGCGTCTTCAGTCGAAACAGTTTCCTGTTGCGGCTCTTCGCCCGTACTCATTTTAATCTCTCCAGAGCGGTATTTAAGGTACAGTTGCTTTGCTTCTTGCAACGCGGCCATCGGTACTGACTCCATCTCTAGCTGCTGAACTTGGTAGTTGAACCACGAACCTTTGTCGTTGGACTCCTGGATCGAGGTCAGCTTCCACGGCACTGCCCACATTGGTGGATTAAACAAACCCTTGCTTGGGTGCATAATCTTCAGGCCAGCGCGACGGGTGTTCCACTGCTTTGCAATCTTCATCTGTGTCTTCTTCATGTCACAGATCATCTGGTTTGTCATACCGTCTTCATTGTACGCAAGCACAAGGAACTGAGCAGAACGAACAAGCTCGTTACCGTTTGGCAGTAACTCATTTGAACCCACGCGCTGAGTCTTGCGGATGTCTGGGTCGTTTGCTTTTATCTCACCCATGAAACCTCCACCGCTTTCGCGCAACTGAAACTCAAGAAACTTGGTAGTGTACGCACACATCAGTACGTTCACACCTTCTTCTGCATCCCAGAAATCACCTGTCACTGTGTTGAAGATATCGCCAGCGGATGCGCCTTTGATAAACTTCGGGTCAGTCTTAATCAACTGTGGTGACAGTGGTTGAAGAAGACGCAGGAAAGGAATCTGCATATCTTCTTGCGTTATTGTTTCCATGCCCTGACCCGCTGCTTCGTACAGGTCATCCATTATATTAGCAACTGCTGTGCTTTCTTTTTTTGCTACTGCTTCAGCCATCTTTAGCTCCTCTTAATTGTAGCTTCTGTTCCGACGAATACCCCGAAGGTATCAAAGTCGATTTCCTGTCCGCTTTCAATGCGGTTCTTCACCCACGCCTTCAATGTTTGCGGGTGAACATGGGTTTTCTGTGCTGGTTCTAAACCCTGACTGCGAAGGTCATCGATGACCGCACCTGCCATGTTATCTTCACCAGACTTAAACGAAACAGTCACATCGTTCTTGATGATGTCTGCCTCACCAATAGAACGAAGCCAAGTAAACGCCTCGTCTTTCTTGTCGTCAGCAATCCGCGCATGAACAAACTGCCGCAGGGCAACCTTGTTGCCATCAACGGTCACAGAATCCATGCCCATTTCCTGCATCAGGTTGGGGATGTCTTCTTCGTTTACTTTGCGTTTCTTGAATTTAAGATCCTTGAGGTATTGCTCTGCTTCAGCAATCTTCTCATCAATCTCCATAGACTGACGGATAAGATTAGACAGTGTACTGCCCTTCTCACCATCTACTTTGTCGAACTTAGAGGCATCGACTTCCTCATCAAATAGCGAAAACACATCGCTCATCGTACATTCTCCTGTACTATCTACGTTAAAGTTTAACCCCTTCGGGTGTGAAGGAGAGTATTAGCCCACTCCCCAGAGGCATGTCAAGTTTATATTTCCATCATCCTGTCATCTTTTGTGACGTGCATGTCTGCTTTGGTGGAAGACTTTCCATTCTTAAAGTTATACCATGAACGACCCAACATTATTGAATACTGCTCAGTGGTGATTGCCTGTCTTTCTGAAACCAGTTTATTTATAGTTGTCAGCAAGAACCTGGCAGGAGACTTTGCAGTTCCATTGCCTGTCATTAAGATTTCATAGAACCTCTCAACAACTTCTCGTTTACCCCTGCTAGATGCGAGATAGTGAACAGCCATCAGAGGACCGACAGGAATATTCACCGCCATTCTATTGACGCGACGAGCATATGCCAAAGAATCTTGCAGAAGTTGTGTGTTCATGCGGTTCAAGTACGCATCCTTCACCGCCTGATTTGACAAAGTGTTTTTCAGTGACGGATTACCCGCCTCATAGGCAGTGATATACTTTATACCCATAGCAATCTTGGCATGGTTCTTCACGCCCATGATTGCCAACACATCGTCAGCACCCCGGTTCTTACCTGTGTCCATATGATGAAATGTTGCTGGGTCAATCCCAAAGATAGCATGAGTAGTGAATGGTGTTTGCGCTTGGATGCAAGCCGCCAATCTGTTCTGCCCATCTTTTAGAAATCCGTCCGTGCCGAACTTGATAGTCTCACCAGTTAAAGACCAGTTACGGTTTTGCATGTCTCGACGATACTGAATAATCTTCTTAACCTTACGCGGTCTATTATTTACGTTCAGGTTACTAAGAATATACTCAGCAAGTTCAGGACCGAACTCACAAACCCTGCTGTTCTGTGGTGAGTTTTTTATTAAAGACTTCAAGTTATCTATCTGTTCTTCAAAAGATAGTTTAGTTGAAATCTCGCGTTGCTTACTTGTCAAGGATGTTAATCCCATTGACGCCTCCATAAAAATGTCTCTTGTCCGTTTGTAGAGACCTGTTGCCTTGCCCAAGGGCGGGAAGAAAACCTGCGATGGGCAGTCGCAGGAAGCCCACTTCTAACTTTACGCAGCTTTTGAATCTGCGTTCTTAATAATGTGTGCAAGCTCACCGCTAACACTTCTGTCGTTCTTGTCAGCACGTTCCTTCAGTACTTTGTATAGTTCTACCGACACCGCGACTGACCGCCACTTCTTGTTATTCTTCTGCATATTTGCCACTTCCATATTCATGTGTTATCCTTCATATACCATATCTAAAAATAGACGGGGGGTCAAGTAAGATATGAAACCAGACCATAAAGTTAGAGACGGTAAGCGTTCCGAACTCATAGCCGCGCAGTGGCTCATATCAAAAAACTGTTATGTCTATTCTCCGTTTATCGAGCAAGGTCCTATCGACCTCATTGCACTCACCCCCAAGGGTGAATTTCTTTTGTTTGATGTGAAGACTGTTGGCCGTAGAAAGAACGGGTCAATAGTCTCACGCTTGTTAAAACCAGACCAAAGGAAACTTGGTGTACGTCTTCTGTACGTTGACCTTGAAACTGAGCGGTGTGCTTTGTATCCATATCAACTATCCATTTCCCCAAGTAATCCAGCCACAAAGTTTGCAGAACAGCAAGCATCTAATCGTCACTTCGACGGGGGTCAAGTTCCAACCATTGACGGGCTTCTTCACCCAACGTCTTCGCAGACAGGTCAATCTTGTTCCGAAGAGACTTCACGATATGGACATCCACCGTTCCCTTTGTCACCAGATCTACATACGTCACTGGATGATGCTGACCAATCCGATGTGCCCGATCCTCCGACTGAACACGGGTCTCAAGATTAAAGTCATTGGCGTAGTAGATTACGTTCGTTGCCGCCGTCAGTGTTAGCCCGTACCCTGCTGTCTGTGGGTTGGCAACAAAGAACCTTGCATCACCAAACTGAAATGCCTGGATGGCAGCTTGCCTGTCCTCATCACTGGTGTCCCCGTAATAACTGACCACGGAACTCGAACCATGAACCTTGGCTAGCTGTGCCTGTATGTTCTTTATGTCATAGCGGAAGCGAGACCAGATGATTACCTTTCCAGACATCTCATCTACCGTATCCAGAAGAGCCTCGATGCGCTTGGTCGGGAACTCGACTAGCTCTCCATCGTCCGTCATCAGATGGCCACACAGCACCTGCTGTAGGCGCAGTAATTGGGTCATCACTGCCGGGGCGGACACCAACTGACCATCGTCAAGAAGAGCAATGGCGGCAGTCTTGATAGACTGATAGTAGCCTAGCTGTTCCTTCGTCATCATCACTTCACGGGTGGTATATATTTTATCCGGCAGGTCGAGTGCTTCGTCCTTGGTTACCCGATAAGAAAACCCAGCCAGCCTGTCCGACAGTTCGTCAAGATTACGATAGCCCACAATCTGCTGGAAGCTATGCGAACCCATGCGCTGGGTACGGGTGATGGCGTACCGTCCTTGGTAGGAGTAGTAACTATCAAAACCTAACAGCTTCTTGTCCATGAACCCACATTGTGCGTAGAGATCCATAGGCGATTTAGTAACGGGTGACCCCGTAAGAATACGTTTGTACGCTGCACTCTGACCAAGGCTAACCAGAGCCTTAGTCCGCTTGGCTTTGGGGTTCTTAATAGTTGTGCTCTCATCAACCGCAAGTAGGAAAGACGAACCTCGTGTAAAGTGATCCACGTATTGAGCGACCTTCTTCGACGCACCGAAGCCCTCGACGTTGACCAATAGAATGCGGAGCTTTTCACGCTTCTCAACCCCGTCGGACAGCTTTTCCCGTTGACTTTTGTTTGGGTTCGCACTCCAAACATATACCTCGTGTTCAATGTCCTCTGGTAAATGAGTAGGTATCTCTGATACCTGCCAGTTTCGGTACACACCTTTCGGGGCAACGACAATCGCGGTGTCAATCTTGCCTTCCTCATATAGCCATGTGATGTTGTCGATAAGAACTTTTGATTTTCCACAACCCATCTCCATAAAGTAACCGAAGTTCTTTTTGTCATAGGATTTCTGTAGCGCAGTCTCTTGGTGCGCGTATGGCTTAGTCTTGTACTTAAACATTTGCCCCTCTTAAGATGCTTTAAACGGAACGACGTTGTTCCTGTCTAATCCTTCCAGCATATCAATGATTGCTTCCTCTCCAATGGGCATGATGTTTTCTATCAGCCCTGCGGCTTCCCAGATATTTATCTTCCCCTCGTAATACAGGTCACAGATATCCAGAAAGTCACTGCTGTCTTCACTAATCTTCGTCATCTAATCCTCCTCCTGCCATGATGGCAAACTTTGCTGACTCTAAATAAAATAGTATCTCAGCCGGGTCAGGCTGGGTGGTCATCATCTTTATCGTGCCATCCTCTGCCTCGCCCAAAATTACTACATCCTTAAGCGTCTGACCTGCTAACTCACATACAGTGGGCACGGGGTCTTGTGTGAACTTAAGCTTGTTGTTTAGATAAACTACATTATCTACCTTCTTGGTCATCGTGCATCCCTTCAAGAATTAGATGTGCTTTGTTTCGCATATCTATATATGTCTCTAACTTCCTGCGTACATTGTCCGCCTGATCATATAGACCTGCAACTTCAAGTTCCACAGCTTCTTCTTCAAGGTGACGAATGATGCGGCTCATCCCGCCAAAATTCTCTGCCATGACTGCCTTACCTTTGCCTCCAAGTCTTCATTAACAGGCTCTGGATCAGACAGCCAGTTCTCTATCAGATTCTCTATGGTGTTCACCGCTTCTGACCACTCCACTTTCTGAGGGGCAGCACAGAAATCTTCTTCGCTTGGCATCAAATATGTCTCATGCATATCAATCTCCTGCGACTGTTCGCTATCTTCCTTTATCTTATCAAAAAATATCTCACTGTCAAGAATCTGAAGGCCGCACACATGGCAGTCGATAGTCTTTGCCTCCTGATTGACGGTCAAAGTGTTATGACATTTCGGGCACAGACCTGCGGCCAACCGCTTTTGCATAGACCCGTCACCAACTTCAATGGACTGTTTCATCTTCATCGTCTCCCTCTTCTTCCAACACATTTCTATTTGTTATCATCATGGCTGATGCTAGCAACTGATTAACCACCACAGGGGAAGTCCTGTTGTTCATCACCGCCATACTAAGACCTGCGGACAACAGCAAATAGGCCACGTAATCTGGGTCAAGCCCCATGTCCTCAAAATTCTCAAGCATGGTCGACAACATATCGCCAGCCTTCTCAGCCCTTCGTCTCTCTTCAGCTTCATTCATTTTTTTATTTCCTCTATCAATGCGACCTCAACATCACCAATGATGTAGTCTCTTTGCTGTAACAACTTGCTCTTTTGCGTTGCCCTGCCCAATGCTATCTCTTCTGCCTCTTCTTTATCAATCGCCATCACTGTGTATTCTTTGATGCACTCCACTGCTACTAGCACCTTGAACCTCGAAGCTTTGTTTCGATGGCTTGTCATGGTTTTCACGAAACTTCCTCCAGTCCGTTGTAATGTATAGTCACGCCACGCTCTGCTTCGGCTTCCAAGAACTTTAGCCATCCATCGCTTGGCCTGACCCCTGTATCCCACTCGATATCTTCCAGCCGCATAGATTCCTGGCGGATGGCTTGCCGTATCGGGATGCCTGTTGCCCTTACCACGGGGTTTATCTCTCTATACATACTCACCGCCATACCCCCACTTGCCGCCCTTGCTCCGTCTCATTGCGGCACGGGTGTAGCCCTGTTGTGTCCGCGTTACACGTCTCTGACCGACACGGTACTTATCAAATTGCAGCAATTCATCTTTCTTCTGTTCGAGATGTGCCCTGAACTCTTCGACTGTCATGTCCCCTGCTTTCTTTAGCTTGCTCTCCATATCCTAGCCCTCCCATCTGAAAGCTTGCGTGTCACCACCTTCATCTTTTTGCAACGCATATAACTGCTGGCCTGACCCCTGTCTCGATCATCAACAACAAAACTATCACCAACTTCCATCGCTTCTGTGAATGTCCATTTGGAAGAGGGAATGGCTTCTGGAATGGGTATGTTTTTTTCTATCACACAGCCAGACTTATCAACCTTCACGCCCTTGCCTAAATTGTTCCAAGCTTCGATGTCTTGGTCAGTTGTATCGCCTTTCATTATTACCTCCATAGTCGAGTATCTGCACCCACAGTCCTGACATTCTCTTCGTCTGCTTTTATATATCTCACCATCATAACCATTCTCCCTGTACCGCGAATCCTTGACGATACTGTTGACGCTATTACATCTTGGGCAGTTGAAACTTGAACTAGCCATAGTAATCATCCTCCCATTCTTCATTGAATACCTTGTCCAGATGTTCGATGATATCGTCTGGCAAGTAATTACGCGCTGGCTCATAGCCCAATGGTTCAACGTCATTGCGCGTTGCACCTCGATCCTTGATCCTTTGTTCTACCTCCGGCAACCAGTCATCCAAATCCACGCCTGTGTCGTTCTTCTCAGGGAACAAGATGGACTTGCCGTCCTTCTTGATGTCGAAGATCATGTAGTTGTGACAGCCCCAGCTTTCTGTCTCGCAGGTATAGCCAAGGCTTTCAATCTCACCTTCAACCTCATGCGTTCCGTTCCAGCCATCGCCATCCCCGAACCCAAACTTGTCGAAGGCTTCTTCCCATTGCCATGTGATGTATATTTTAGGCATCCTGCACTCCCTTCGGCAAAGGCAACGCTGACTCATCATACAGATTTTTGACAGGTTTGGTCAGGCACTTGCGCCACAAATCATAGTCCTCATCGCCATCACAAAAATGCCGCCAAGTATTAGCCTCCACGTCCCAGACATTGATGTCTTCAACAAGTATCCCCACGTCTGGATGCTCATCATATACCGTATCGATCCAACACCCATTCTTTAATTCCTCCTCGTACTCTTTCTTCCACTCAGGCATCAGTTTTTCAGCCTCTTCTGGGGTGTAGCGTCCGATCCATCCGACCTCTTCGTCCTCTGGATCACACCCGCCTGTCGCCATTAACCCTGCTGGGGACATATCCCCCATCGTGACAACTGCGTAGCTTTGCTTTGATCCTTGTACTTTCTTTTCGACATGACGCTTCACGCAATCAATGATGTCTTCAACGTCATTAAACAGTCCAAGAAATTCAGCACGACTTACCTCTGGGTCTTCGTTCCAAAACTCTGTGTCAGTCCAAACATGATATCTATGCATCGTCTACCTCCTCAAATGTCATGTCTTCATGGATTTCAAAATCACCACCGACTGTAGTCCAATCTACGTTATCTGCCTGTGCTTTTTCGTATGCTTCCTCTGCATCCTTTGCCTCAATAAATGCGTCTTTGAATACATATTCTGTTGCCATTACTTTATACTTAGGCACATCAATTCTCCTCTAGGTCATCTACATCTAGGCCATCACCCATGTACGAGTAGTCGATGTTAGGTGCTTGGAACTTCTTTACACTACCATCCTCATTGCGAACATAATCATCCGCCTCGTCATCATAAACATAGAATGTCATATCCCATACACCTACTGTATATGTTTTATTGGGGTCAAATTCACTCATCTTCATTCTCCGGCTCTGGATATTTAGTTTCTGCGCTGTCGCGGATCACCTCCCAGTTAATGCCAATGGTGGCATCATGGCTATGCTCAAGGTCATGCAGGATATCAAGACCCTGCTCATCAGTCAGCCAATCACACTCCATCAGCACATCTTCCAATGACCAGATGATTGCAATCTGCCCTTCATCAAGTTCAATCGTTCTTTTTTTCATTACACTATCCTCACATATCTTGAACCATCTGTCTTTGTTACTTCACCACAATCCACCACTGGATAGGCCGTAGCCCAGAACCTGTAACTGCCCCTGTCTTCGATGAAGCCGTAATTGATATCAAACATCTTTTCATCTGCACCTTCGTTCGGTGGGACGCGGCAATACTTTTCCGACCAGTCATCGTCTGGGTACTCGTCAAATAAATTATTTGCATAGTCAGTCCGAAGCTTGTCGTTTATCTCTATGCAAAAGGCAGTGATAAACCCACGCTCAAAATCATCCAATACAATATCCTCGACTGGGTCATCGACAGGGATGGTCAGCCACAGAACACCTTCGTCCCTGTTATAGCTGGCAATCTCCACGTCTGCTTGCCGCAGTATCTTTATCACTTCGTCTGCTGATTTAAATTCTCTGGACATTACTTTCCCTCCACTTAATCTCGATGCCGTTCTCTGCTGGCTTGGCCTGTGCATCGGACAGAAAATCCCAGCCAGAATTGTGATAGCTATTGACCTCGATAATCTCGCGGTCTAGCAGTTTGTAATAGTCACGCAGTCTGGCAATGAAATGCGGTATCTCACCCCAGCCCAGATGGTCGGTGCAATGCTTTGTAAACGTCACCCCATTGCTGGCAAACACAGTGTCCACCGCCATGTCCATCTCTTCAATCATTAACTGTTTAAGCTTGCCCATCTTCAATCAACTCCCATTCTGTAAATTGCTCCAGCCCTTCACGCCAATCGGTCTCATCATAGTCCGTCCAGCCCTCTGACCTGTCGCGGTTTATCTCTTCCAGTATGTCGTCCAGCCGCATTCGGGGATAAAAAGACCCATTGCTCTTATCGCGAATGGCGTATGTCTTTGGCTTGATTAACTCTGCCTCGCCATACAGCATACATTCTGCACAGGCTTCGCCCCAGTATTCACACTCTTCGCAACCCTCTACAGGTTTATATTTTCTAGTCATCTTCTTCATCCCACCCATAGGCTTTGATGTCTGCGGCCAACTGCTTCTGGTCATACTCACCATTAGCTAACTCAGCCAGAATTTCGTGTATCTCGCTAGGCAGTGTGTCACTGCCCAGCCATGCTTCAACTTGTGTCGGTGTTATCTTGCCCATCAGCTTGCCTCCGCATATGCGCGTAACATCTGCCGATGCGGCATATAGTTTATCAGCTTCCACACGTTATCCTGTACGGCTTCCTCCCAAAAACTTTCAAAGATATGAACCACCAGATCCCCGACATAACTGTCATAGGAAATGCGATAGTAATAATCGCACCAGTTAAAGTCTTCCATTACTTGCCGTGTCGATGCGTGCTCAAACAATGGTATCAGCCTTATCTCGCCACCCTTCTTGTTCTTGTTGGCGGCAACAAACGCGGACGCAAATTCGTCAGCCTCGAACCTTGGAAACTTCCATGCCCAGTCCTTGGCCGCCTCGATGTGATGTGCCGCACCCTGCGGATAGCCGTCATAGTGTTTATAAACACCATACATACCGCTATCATCCTCGAAAAAATAAACCGCTCTTGTGCCCATTATTCGTCCTCCCCAAATAAAAACTCGTTAATAAACTCTATCGACTGCGTGACGATAAACGTCCTACCCATCATAGAAATTTCTGTGCAGTACTCTTCAACGTCACCTGATTTGATGGTGATGTCTTTCAAGACAAACTGACCATCCCCAAAATAGAATACCCCTGTCGTCACGTCTCGAAGATCTGGAATGCCACTGTTTGTATTGACAACATCCAGAACCATGCGTCTTTTCTGTATCTGCTTAAAGCTTTTATTTACTTCCATTACACGACCCTCCAGCCATCGTTGTTTAATAACTCTACCAACTGCGATACAAACCCATGTTCAACGACCAAGGCATTACCCAAAAACTGTGCCTCGTCATCGGTGTTATCAATCAGGTTCTGTAAAGCCTCGTCATTCTGTGGATAGAACAAGAAAATAGAATGATGATTAACCACCCGATAATCTCCGTCCTCGATCCACGAACCTATGTCCTGAACTTTCTGCGATTCTGTTGTCATTTCCTATATCCTCCGATATAATTACTCATGATTCCATATAACCATATATCTAACTATATCTAATAGTCAACAACAAAATACACTTTCTATAATGTTTTTTCTGCCCTTAAATGATTTGAAAAAAAAAATCGAAAATAGGTGTCTTAGTGTCTTAAGTGTCTTGTTTGGCTTCCAGCAACGGTTACAGACGAGACACTTACAAGACAGTAAGACACTTTTAATACCGCACGGAGACGAGTTTTGGAAAATAAAAACACTAAACCCATAGAAAACACTACTGGCAAGGTAGGCAGGCCAGCAGGACTGACGGAACGGCAAAGAACTTTTGCCAAGTATTATGTCGAAGGAAGATATAGCAACGCGGAGTGTGCGCGAAAGGCTGGCTATGCAGATAAATCTGCCAATGTTCAGGCTTCAAAGCTTCTCAACGGCCATGATTTCCCAGAAGTGGTGGAACTCATAAAGGAACTACGGCAAGAGGCTGAGAGAAAATATGGCGTCACCCTTATCAATCAGCTTAAAAGACTGGATGAATTATCCAGAGGCGCAGAAGATGCAGGGCAATTCTCTGCCGCTATCAACGCTGAGAAAATACGGTCTGCCCTTGGCGGACTGACAATAGACAGGCGCGAGGCAACCCATGTCCATCAGCTTGATAATATGAGCAAGCAAGACATTGTGGCACGGCTGGCAGAACTGCGTAAATCTTATCCGAATGCATTTATCGAGGGGGAGATAAAGAATGTCACGCCAACAGACAACAGAGACGAAAATCTGGAACTCATTGAGGCAACACCTACCGAAGAAGACACATAGCCAACGGATTGAAAACCGCGTATCTGAGGGGATGCCGGACTGCTATCTGTGTATAGATGGTGTGCCTGTCTGGGTAGAATTAAAAATAATAAAAAGTAATCGAATATATCTAAGGCCATCACAAATAGCATGGCATACCAGCCATTCGCGGTGTGGTGGTGTAAGTTTTTTTCTTTGTTACAGCCCCACGGAGAGGCTTGCATTTTTATTTGAGGGTGGATTAGCGGCCAAGATCCAAGGTTCGGGGTTCGATGACCTGCGACCTGCGGCCTTATTCTCTGGGGATCTAAAAGCTTGCGCCTTGAACCTGCGACCTGCGGCCTGCGACCTCTGGTCTATGTAGAAAAAGAGAGACGCCTGCGACCTGCGCCTGCGCCTCTAAGTTGTAGGAGATATATTGCATAGTAAAATTATAGATGGAAAGGGCAGCGCGTCAAGGCACTGCCCCTTTTTGTTTAGTGTTTCGGGTATGATACTGTTTTGACGGCAGGCGACCAGCAGGCACGGCACTTGCCGCAATAGCCTAGACCCAGCTTGCCCAATTGTTTTTCCTTTTTTGCGGCCTTGTATTCGTCATGGGCGATCATGTCACCGTTTTTCTTTGTGCGGTATGCCTCGCAAAGCTTGCCTACGGCCTTGTGAATATCCGTGACGACCGCGCTGGAATTTTGCCAGGACTCAGGCGGGGCATCATCAACCATGGTCGCGCTGTAACGAACAACGGCATTGCCTGGCAGGCTATCCATCTTTAAAGCTTCCTGCCATAACTTGCGCTCTTTTGTAGGTATCCAGTGTTTTTTGTTCGGTGTTAACTTGGCAACCGCTATTATTTTTAGGCAATGCGCCACGCTCCGCACGTCACCGCTATCGAACCAGCGCATTGTATCATTGCGCGATTTATTCAGAAGCGCGGCCATGTCCTGCACAAAATTATCAGAGTTTAAAAAATCTAGTCTGGCCTGCATTGCGTTTTGTACTACTGGCCACGGGTAAGCCCCTTTCATAGCATAGCAATCGTGACAAACACTGCCCGGAATTTTGGCCAGCTTCTGGCCAGTAACACAACCGAACGCGCTTATATTGAAGCTATCGCCCGGCATCTTTTTTGGTTTTGATAATATAGCAACCATTATTAAAATCTCCTATTCTATGGTTTATCTTATTTTATCTAATCTTTAAACAAACTGCAAGCTTTATCTAATCCTGCGACCCTTTACGACCTGCGGCCTGCGGCCTCGCTCTGATATATAAAGGCCAAACAAAACAAGGCCGGGATGACCCGGCCTTGCTCTGGGAGATAACTCTCTAATCTCTTCCGATGTCTAACAGGATTTTGTCATCCTCATCCATGAAGAATGTCACCTCATGGTTTTCTGTCTTTATGATTAACAGCCTCTTCCTTGTTTGTGCATGCCTGTTTAACCATTCGGTTGAAATAGTAACGTCGTTACCGTCGGTATGAATTGATAGTGATGATGATTCCATTATGCAATCTCCTTATCATATGGCTGAATTAAATCATCGGCTTGGCCTTCGATATGGGCTAACTCTTCTGCCCATTCGGCAATCTGTTCTGCCAGATTTTCCATAGCTTCTGAAACGTGCTGGTTTTTTGCTTCCATGCTATCGCAGTGTAGATCCTGTGATAACTCTTCTGCTAGGTTTCTAGCCTCGCAGACTGCACTGGCTAGCTTCCTTGCCATGGTTAAGGTTGAACTATCTAACATTATTTTATCTCCTTCTAATGTTACCCATTTTGGGTAGTGTCGCCCAGGGGGACTGGGCTTATCTCATCTTATCAAATTTTTAGATAAAGATAAAGGCTTTTATTTCCTGCGACCTGCGACCTCGCTCTGCGGCCTGCGGCCTTGTACCAAAATTTCCGAAGGAAATTTTGGGCAAAAGAACAGGGGGGCTTATGCCCCCCTGTTAGTGATAGGATTAAAGCGGTAATTGCCCGTCCCAGTAATCTATGTTAGCGGTGTCGACCGCGTCGAATGGGGACATATCGTCATGATAGTAATCCATCCACTGGGCGTCGGGTAAATCGTCGACGCCTAGCCCAAGAATACCAGTGACAATCTTATCGCAT
>Ga0181591_10001061_pt1 | contig 23201 bp, 20 predicted proteins | sample 071ome_33_FD_133757 | JGI IMG/M metagenome (GOLD analysis project Ga0181591, IMG submission 133757) | Coastal salt marsh microbial communities from the Groves Creek Marsh, Skidaway Island, Georgia - 071412AT metaG (megahit assembly) | ecosystem: Environmental > Aquatic > Marine > Intertidal...
AGAAAACATCATTACCAGTCAAACCTGTTGTTATGACAGCAAAAAATGCTTTACGTAATTCAATCCATCATATCGCCGTTTTATTTGAAAATCAATTGATTAGATTACCTTATGGTGATAATTACTGTCAAAAGAAAATAGATATAATGTGTGATGAAGCTGTCGGATATCCACGCGCTGCTCATGATGATACATTAACTTCATTAGTCCATGCATTAGATGCAGTAAAGAAAGTAGGGAATACATACGTTATTGCCGTTGGAAACAAAGTTCTCGACCATATGGGAAATATAGTTGAAGAAGAAACTAATAACGATGTTATAACAGAAGCATTGAGAGGAATAGGAATTACCAAAACTGAGAAGTTTGATTCTGACGACCCATTCGCAAGTCGTTTTACAGGTTTATTCGATTGATTCGTCCATAATGTCTCTAATTACATGTTGAAAGTGAATAGATTTAGCCACTTCTTTACATTTTTCTTTAGCTTCTGATGGACTGAACATACCACTATCAACTAACATACCGTATGCAACTTTTTCTAATCCACGATAAAACACATGTCTCGCAGTTGCAGTATTCATTTTATAACCCATTTCAGTTGCCTTCTCAGCGACATTTTTATATGGGACATAATCTTCATCAACAACATATTTATTTTTACTCATAAACTCTCCTCTGTAATTATTTTACAAGTTTTTTAACTGTTCTGCATATAAATATATACATATTATACTTTCTTTTCAATAAACGTTAAAATAAATACAAAAAAATATAATAAAAACTAAAGTTATGAGATATATAATATATGATATGTATAAATGTATTGGGTGCCATAAATGTCATTATTCACTATAAACCCCTCTTTGTATTCATTTTCTGATGGAGAAGAGAATAAAATAGACAGTAGCAATATAGATAATATAAAATATTGCGGATATACTTATACATTAATAGTAAAATTCTCTGGAGGCGGAGTATATTTATATTCTTCAGTCCCACATAGTGTCGGAAGAAAGTTTTTATCTGCTGAAAGTAAAGGACGATTCTTAGCAAGAAAGATTGTTGGGAATTATCCGTATAAAAAATTAGATTCATAATTCACGCACACTCTTATAGAGTTGCAACACTAAAACATTTTTTACATAGAAAGGACTTTAAAAATGGCTGGTGTAAAAGTTAGAAGATTTACTCTCGAAGCAGCAGAAGCTGTAAATAACCAAATCGAAATCACACTCGACGCTTCAAACTTAGGATTCAATCCAAGTCAGGAGTTTTCACGTGCTCAGATTGCATGTAATGAATATGATGCTGCTGGGACATTCACCGTTGCTTTCAGACCTGCTGGTGCTGATAGTTCGTTTTTCCTTCCATTCGTTTCACAAGAAGGTGAAAACGCAGGAGCAGGAGAAGACGTTGTTATTATAGGACGTGATGAAGACCCATTATTTGACGCACTTAAGATTGTTTTCAGTGGTGTTCAAGCCGTTGATGTTGATTTATATGTGGGTTTCATAAAGAATTAATCTAAATTAAAAACGTCAAGAAAGGAATTAATTTAAAATGGCAATTTTAACAAGCAAAAAGACAACAGGCTCTACCTCCCTCGCGGGTCCAGTTAGGCTCTCCACCGACGTAGAAGCTTCTGACGGACTCAGAGATGACTTAGCAGTTACACCTGCTGGACTAAAAGCCGCTCTCGACGCACTTGTTGATGGAGCTCCTGCCGCGTTAGATACGCTCAACGAGTTAGCCGCAGCAATGAATGATGATGCCAACTTCTTCGCTACAGTTAATACAGAACTTGCAGATTTACAGACACAAATCAATACTCTTGCAGGTGGTAATATCGGTGGTCTTCAAACAGAGATTGATGACACACAAACTGGAGCTGGATTAGCAAGCGACGGGTCATATACTGCGCCTTCAACTTCGAATTATCTATCCGGAGCAACTTCATTAAAAGATGCTGATAGTTTATTAGACGCACAAATCGCTATAAATACTGCAGCAATTGCGACAATGGGAACTTCCCAAACTATTGCTAATCTTCAGTCAGAATTAGATGATACTCAAGCTTCTGTCGGATTACAAACAGATGGAACGTTAGGAACTTGGGCAAATACAAATTATTATTCAGCTTCTGCGACAATCAAAGAAGCTGTTGAAGGTGTTGATTCACAGGTCGCAACAAATACTGCTGCTATTGCGGGTCTCGGAAGTTCTTCAGCTATTACAGCTCTTCAATCAGAATTAGACGATACTCAATCAGCAGTTGGTCTTCAGACTGATGGGACTTTAGGAACATGGGCTTCGACTAATTACTACTCTGCATCTGCATCTATTAAAGGTGCTATTGAAGCATTAGATGGTCAAGTATCAGGAAATGCTTCTGACATTCTTACAGTAAATGGTGTGGCAGTCCAAGCACAGTCTGATAATACAGCGCAGAATACTGCTGTTGGACTTTCTTCAACTGGGACATATGTTTCACGAAGCACTTCAACAAATTATCTTGGCAGTGCAACAAGTATTGTTGGTGAAATTACTGCGTTAGATACACAAGTTAAAAGTAATGCAGACGCTATCTCATCTAACGACACAGATATCGCAGCCAATGTTTCTGCTATAGATACTATCGAAGCTTCAGTCGGATTAAATACTGACGGGAGTTATTCTGCGATTAGTGGAGCAAATTATGCGACGTCGTCATCAACTCTTAAAGCTGCTGTCGGACAATTAGATACACAACTTAAATCAACTCAGGATGACCTTGATACATTAGAGACAACCGTTTCTAATCTTCAGACAGGTGCTCCTAACCAATCAGAAGTTGATGCTATCGAAGCAAGTGTCGGTATTAATGCAGATGGGTCTTTCTCAGCAAATACATCTGGTAATTACATTTCAACAGCAACTTCTGTTAGAGGTGAGATTAATGCTCTTGACGTTCAATTAGATACTACACAAAGTGATTTAGATACTGCAGAAGCTGCTATCGCAACACTCCAAAGTGATGTTAGTGGTAAAGCTTCTTCGACTTCTGTATCTACTCTTCAATCTGAAGTTGATACAACTCAGACATCTATTGGGATTAATTCAGACGGGTCTTTCACTGCTAACTCCGGAGGAAACTATATCCAGTCTGCGACTTCGGTTAGAGGAGAAATTAATGCTCTCGATACTCAAGTTTCTACGAATGCTGGTGATATTTCTAATCTTTCTTCTACTGTTTCTACTTTAACAAGTGGAAGTTCTTCAAATGCTTCGGATATCGCATCATTACAGAGTGAAGTAGATGCAACTCAATTAGGAGCAGGATTAGGAACAACTGGTGCTTACGCTGCGAATAGTGGAAGTAATTACTTAACTGCTGCAACTTCGTTAAAAGATGCTGATAATAAACTTGACGCACAGATTAAAACAAATGCAGATAACATTGCACTTAAGGCTTCTTCAAGTGATTTAACTTCATTAACATCTCGTGTTTCTACTAATGAATCTGATATCTCAACTGCACAAAGTGATATTTCACAAAATACTTCAGATATCGCAGCAAACCTTTCAGCTATACAATCTAATGATTCAGATATTTCTTCTTTACAGAGTGGAAAAGCTGATACTTCGGTTACAACTGCACTTCAATCTGAGTTAGATGCAACTCAAACTGGAGCAGGATTATCTTCAGCAGGTGCTTACTCTGCACCAACTTCTTCTAATTACCTAAGCACTGCAACTTCATTGAAGGGTGCTGATAGTTTATTAGATACACAGATTAAGACAAATGCAGACGCTATCGCAGTTAATGCTTCAGACATTGCTGCTCTTAGTGGTGGAAGTGGATTAAGTGGTATTCAAACTGAATTAGATGATACACAGACCGGAGCAGGTTTATCCTCAACAGGAGCTTATTCAGCTAATTCTTCAAGTAATTACCTTACAGCTGCGACAAGTCTTAAAGATGCAGATGATAAATTAGATGCGCAGGTTAAAACTAATGCTGATGCTATCTCTGCGGAATCAACAACACGTGCTTCTGCTATCTCTTCAGTAAATAGCACTATCTCAACTCTTCAGAGTGAGGTTGATGCTACACAAACTGGTGCAGGACTTACTTCTGCTGGAGCATATGTTGCTAACTCAGGTGCTAATTACATTTCTTCAGTTTCTTCTCTGAAAGCAGCTGATGATGCATTAGATACTCAAATTAAGACTAACGCAGATAATATCGCAAGTAATGATTCTGATATCTCATCTCTACAAAGTGATGTTGCTACTAAAGCTTCTTCATCTACAGTTTCTGCATTACAAACTGAAGTTGATGCGATAGAAACTGGTGTTGGATTAAATTCTGATGGAAGTTATACTGCATTGACTGGAAACTATAACACTGCTTCAACTCTAAAGGGTGCAGTTAGTGGTATAGATACTCAGGTTAAAACAAATGCAGATAATATTGCATCAAATGATACAGATATCGCGACTAACGTTTCTGCGATTGATACTATTGAGGCAAGTGTTGGATTATCAACTGCTGGTGCTTATGTTGGTCGAAGTGGAAGTAATTACCTTGATACTGCTTCATCTGTTGTTGGAGAAGCTACTCTGTTGGACGCACAAGTTAAAACGAATGCGGACGCAATAGCACTTAAGGCTTCTTCAAGTAGTGTTTCTGCGCTTCAAACAGAAGTTGATTCTGTTGAAACTGCGGTTGGATTAGCAAGTGATGGAACATTCTCTTCCTTCAGTGGTCAGAATTACATCAACTCTGCAACAACTATCAAGGGTGCTATAGAGTTATTAGATGCTGCGATTAAATCACGTCAGGATAATATAGATTCTGAAGCGACAACAAGAGCAGCAGATGATACAACTCTAAGTGGTAAAATCGATACTGTTGAAGCGAGTGTTGGATTACAACCAGACGGAAGCTTAAGTATTACTGGAACAAACTATCTAAACTCATCATCAACTGTTGTTGCAGCTTTAGATACACTTGATACAAATCAGAAATACTTAAGAGATGTTCAGGATAATTTACGTGGAACGGTTGGAAGTGGCTCAACAGGTTTGTTAGGAACATTTAGTTCTACAAACTACATTGGCTCTGCTTCTTCACTTAAAGCTGCTATCGAAGCGCTTGATACACAAGTTAGTTCGAATGCTTCATCTATCTCTTCATTGGGAAGCTCAAACATTGCTGCTCTCCAGACTGAATTAGATGATACACAAACTGGTGTTGGTCTCGCAAGCAATGGTGATTATGTTTCAAGAAGTGGAACAAACTATCTCGACAGTGCAACTAACGTTGTTGGAGAGATTACTGCTCTTGATACTCAGGTCAAAACAAATGCTGATAACATTGCTACTAAAGCTAATTCAACTACAGTTTCAGCACTTGATTTAAGATTAACTCAAATCGAGCAAGCTGGTGGTGGATTATGGATGGATGATTCTAATAACGATGAAGTTTATTACGGATTCGCATTGGAAGATTTCAAATCACATATCGGTCCATTCGAAGTTAAATTAGGTGGAGCAAATGGATATATCAGAGCTTTGGTTGCTTCTTCTTCAGCAACAACAGACTTAATCATGTATGATACAGTCGCTGAAAGAGATGGAGACCGACACTTTGACGTCCATCCAACAACTGGAGACGTTATCTTCAAAGGTAAATACGCCTAAGAGTTATAGATAGGTCATACACCTATCACGTTTTTTATCTGTAAAAACTTCTCAAACTGCATATATAATAATGTATGTTTGAGAAAAGACCTCAAAATAATTTAACGAAAAACATATTTTGCTTAATATATAGAATTACAAGCATTGCATCTAAAGAGATTTATCAAAACTGTATAAATACGCACATAGATAGCACTATGAAAGGAAAAAATTATGTCTGCATTAAGACCAGATTCAAATAAAGGACACGACTTAGGAACAAGCTCGATTAAATGGAGCACACTCCACGTCGGTGATGTCCAAGCCGAGACAATGACAACATCCGGCAACGTAGAAATTCAAGGTAATCTAACAGTTACCGGCACACAAACTTCTCTTCAGGTCTCTACAGTTGAGGCACAAGACCCACTTATCAAACTTGCCAGAGGAAATACTGGTGATGCGATTGACGTTGGTTTCTATGGACAAACTGTTAGTGGAGCCACAACATATTACCATGGTTTAGCAAGAGATGCTGACGACGGTAAATTCTATCTTGTAAAAGATTTACAAACAGAGCCTTCAACAACTCTTCCAACACTTTCAGCAGGAAACAAAGCAACAATCGTTGCTGACCTTGACGGTAATATTACTGGTGCATTAACTGGTAATGCTGATACTGCTTCTGCTCTTGAAACATCAAGAACACTAAGTATCTCTGGTGATGCAAGTGGTAGCGTTTCATTTGACGGTAGTGCAGATGCAGATATCGCTATTACTATCGGGTCTCAAGCTGTTGAAAACTCAATGATTCAGAATCCAGGACTTTACGTTGGTCAAAGTGGTGGAACTCCTGCAATCATTAATTTAGGTAACACACTCGAAATCGGAGGAACAGCTAACGAAGTTGAAGTTTCATACTCTCCTGGTGAATTTACAATCGGATTACCATCAACAATCAGTGGTCTAACTTCTGTATCTGCTACTGGATTTACCGGTGCTCTTACTGGTAATGCTTCGACCGCTTCTGCTTGGCAGTCTGCAAGAACTCTTTCACTCGGAGGTGATTTAGGCGGGTCTGTTAGTATTGATGGTAGCGCAGATGCTACTCTAACAGCGACCATTCAATCTTCTTCAGTTGAGAATTCAATGCTTGTTAATAGTGGTTGGACTCTTACAGTTGATGGGACCGGTGGTGAGGCTATCGCACTTGGTGATAGTTTAGACTTTAATGGAACAGCAAGTCAAGTTGCTATTACTTATAGTGGAGCAAACAACGACCTTACCTTCAGCTTACCATCAACAATCAATGTTGATACAAGTGGAAACGCAGCAACAGCTACCGCACAAGAGACTGCAAGAACTTTCTCAATTACAGGCTCTGAGGTAACTGCTACTGGTGTTTCGTATGACGGAACAGGAAACGTCGCGCTCGCTGCTTCTATTACTACAGGAAGTGTTGCAAATAGTAAATTAGCTAATTCTTCTATTACATTCGGTGATGGAAGTAATACATCTGCTATCGCTCTCGGTGGAAGTTTAACAATCCAAGGAACAGCAAACGAAGTTGAAGTTGCTGAAAGTAATGGAACATTCACTATCGGTCTTCCTTCTACAATTCAGAATGATACAAGTGGTAATGCAGCGACTGCTACTGCACTTGAAACTTCAAGAACATTCTCAATCCTTTCTGGTCCTGTTACAGCAGCAGCTGCTTCATTCGACGGCACCGGAAACGTCGTTCTAACTTCAGCTATCGCAAACGGAGCAATCTCTAACGCGATGTTAGCAAATGACGGATGGGGACTATCACTTAATGGAACGGCACAAGAGGACATTAACTTAGGTCAGTCTCTTGACTTTAATGGAACTTCAAGCCAAATCGATATCGCATACAGTGCTGCTGGTAATGACCTTACCTTCAGTCTTCCTTCAACAATTAACGTTGATACTTCTGGAAATGCTGCAACTGCAACTGCTTTAGCTTCTTCACAGAACTTTAGCATTGGTAGTGGTCCAGTTACTGCTTCAGCAGTTAGCTTTGATGGAACAGGTGCAGTTAGCTTAACTTCAAGTATCGCAAACGGCGCTATTTCAAATGCGATGTTGGCAAACAGTGTTATTTCTGTTGATGATAATGTTGGCACACCTACAAACATTTCTCTTGGTGGAAGCTTAACTATCGGAGGAACATCGAATGAAGTTGAGGTTTCTAATGCAGGTGGTGTATTCACCATCGGTCTTCCTTCAACAATCACAGCAGCAGTAAATGGAAACGCTTCTACAGCAAGTGCTTGGGCTTCTTCAAGAACAATTACACTTGGTGGAGATTTAGGTGGTTCGGTTAGTATCGACGGAAGTGCAGATGCGACTTTAACTGCGACTATCCAATCTGGCTCAGTAGATAACTCAATGCTTGCTAACAGTGGTATTACTTTCGCAGACGTTAGTGGTAATAGTGAAGCACTTGCACTTGGAAGCACAGTATATTTCGGTGGAACATCAAATGAGGTTGATGTTGCTTACTCTCCTTCAATTAATAAATTCACATTCGGTCTTCCAGATTCTGTGAATATCACAACTAACCTTGATGTTGGTAGCGGTCTTACAGTTGGTGGTAATGCGACAATCACGGGTAATATCTCTGCAAGTGGTCTTACTGCAACAGGTGCTAACGTTACCTTCAGTGATAACCTTATCGAATTAGGTGTAAATAACACTGACCTTGAAGATATCGGATTCTATGGACAACGTGGTGATGGTATCGGTGGAAGTAATGGATTCGCTGGTGTGGCATTCGATGAGAGCACAGACAAATTCATCGCATTCACCTCTACTGGTGAGCCTACAACTACTGTTGGGTCATACACTCCAGCAGCTATGGAAGTTGGCGCACTTGAGGTGGCTTCTATCGACTGTGTCGGTGAAGTTGCTGGTGAAATTAAGCTCGAAGGAACTGCTCCGACTTCTTCTTCAGATACAGGAACTGCTGGTGATATTCGTTATGATAGCTCATACATTTATATCTGTGTTGCAACAGATACTTGGAAGAGAGTTGCACTAAGCACCTTCTAATAACGAGGTTGATGCAGAATGAACTTTCTGTTTTGACCTTTATGTTTTAATGTGTCTTTTTAGAAAGTTTTACAGAAGTTAAATGAGATACCCCTGTCGTATGGGGTGGCCACTTCGGTGGAATACAGGAGGTGGAGCCTGTTAATTAGTATAGACTTATCTGAAAAGGCAATCAATATGGACAGTCAAATAGCAGTCAGTGTAGGAACGATTATTGCTCTCCTCACTTTTGTTTATCAGTGGCATAAAGATAGTAAAGAAACAGCTAAACAGATTCAGAAGCTCGAGACTGAAGTATTACAACTTAGGGAACAACGTCAAGATATCAGAGAATTAAAAACAGAATTAACTGACTTACGTGAAGATATGAGCACAATGAAAATTACATTAGCTCGCGTTGATACAAACATTACACATCTAATGCAAAACGGATAAAAAATTTAGAAATTTACGTCTTTTCGATATATTTAATTAAAAAGGAGATTTCAAATGACTGAAAAAGAAAGACAAGATTTATTTAAATCTATCAAAGAAGACGTAAAAGAATGTCAAAAACACTGTGATACATGTATTACGGTTATAGAGAAATATTTCAAATCTATTAAAGAAATTGACAAAAAATATAAAAAAGACATAAAATAGCATCTATAACAGAAGTGGAGATTAATCGATGGCAGAAAGAAATTTATTTCAGCGTATTTTTGGTTTAGGTAAAGTTGATAATGATTCAACTTCACTCATTAAGAGCGTTGAACAACCAAAAGAAGATGACAATGTTTTAGAACTTCTTTCTAAAGAAGCACAGAGTCATACAATCGACCCAATGGACCACAGTAATGCATATATGATGCAGTCTTATGATAGAAGTGATAAAAAATATTATTTTGAAAACTCTTCGAATCAAAAATTAAATCATACCGTATTACAACAGTTAGCAAATCATCAAATCATTTCAGCTATCATTGGAGCACGTATAAATCAGGTCGCAGAGTTTGCAATACCAACTGACGATGAAGATTTAGGTTATAAAATAGTTTTAAAAGATAGAAAAGCTGAAATTACTGAAGATGATGAGAAAAACATAGCAAGTATTCAGAGATTCTTAGAAAATTGTGGGACACATATAACAGATTACGAACTTACATTTGAAAGTTTTCTAAGACAAATAGTTAGAGATAGTTTAGTATTTGACCAGTGTTGCTTCGAAATTGTTAAAAACAGAAAAGGAGAAATTACTGGTTTTCTTCCAATTGACGCTTCTTCAATTAAACGAGCTCCTCATACAAAAGAAGAGATTGAGAGTGGAAGAAAAAAAGTTGATGGTGTTAAATACATTCAGGTAATTAATAATAAAGTAGTTGCAGAATTCAAACAAGATGAATTATGTTTCGGTATTAGAAGACCAAGAACAACTATGGCGAATCAAGGTTATGGTAATCCTGAGTTAATGGAGCTATATACTGTTTTAAATAACCTTTTTAATGCAGAAACATATAACGCAAGTAATTTTACTAACGGTATAAACGCTAACGGTATTATCGCAGTTAAAAGTAAAATGAATCCTAAGTTATTCCGTGCATTTAGACGTGAATTCTATCAGATGTTAAACGGTGTCGCAAATGCTAAAAGAACTCCTCTTATTCAATTAGACCCTGATGAGAAAGAGGATATTTCTTCAGTAAATCTCGGCTCTTCTAATAGAGAGATGGAGTATAACGACTGGATTAATTACTTAATTAAAGTAACATGTTCAATTTATCAGATTGACCCAGCTGAAATAGGATTTGTTTTTGGGACAGAAGCACAATCTTCTTCTCTATTCGGAACAGACCCTTCTGCACGTGTTTTAATGGGTAAAGAAAAAGGATTACGTCCTCTTATTCGGTCATTACAGGTATGGATAAACAGATACATAATAAATCAAATAGATGATAGATATGAATTAATTTTTCAGGGTTTAGATAGTATTAGCATAAATGATAAAATTCGTCTTGAAGAACACAAGATGAAATATCAAACAATTAATGAGATTCGTGTTTCTCATGATTTACCAGAATTAGATGATGGAGACATTATCGCAGCACATTACGGAGCACTTAAAGCTGCTGTTTTAAGAAGTGAAGGTGCGTTAGTTGCTGAACATTATGGTGATGATGATAATAAAGAAGAATTAGAAGATGCTATTGATGAAGAACACGAAAAAGAAAAAGAGTTAGAAGGAAAAGACGTTAAAGAAAGTGCTGATTCTGATGAATTAGACGTTGAAAAAAATGTCTTTGATGATATAGATTATTTCGATTACGAAGATTTATCAAAAAAAAAAGAAAGAACTAAATTAACTGACAAAGAGAAAAAAGAACGTGAAAAGGAAATGGACAGAAGAAAAGATTCTGACAAACCTAATTACAAACCTTTGCCAGGAGATGATAAAGTTAAAACAAAACCTTCTAAATACTCTAAAACTGATTTAGCTGAAAAGGTTAGAGAAGAAATGAAGAAGCCGGGTAAAGATGAATTTATTCGTGCTGCTTCTAAAGTTTCAGGAGTTAAAAAGAAAATTATTGAAGAAGTATATGATAGAGGATTAGCAGCTTGGGCAGGAAGTCATAGACCAGGAGCATCAGCACAACAATGGGCAAAAGCTCGTGTCTATTCATTCTTAACTGGTGGTAAAACACAATCAACTGCTGATAAAGATTTATGGGAAGAACATAAAGAATCTCAGAAGTCTGCATTAGAAAAATCTTCATATATACCACCTAAATCAGTCGCAGAAGAAGCACAAAGAGGTATAAAAGCTATTGAAGAACATAATTCTGACGCTGGGACACAGGTTGGAAGAGTTAGAGCAAGACAACTTGCTAATAGAGATAACATTTCTTTAGAAACAATTAAAAGAATGAAAGCTTTCTTTGATAGACATGAAAAGAATAGGAAAATAGGTGAAGGTAAAGAATGGCATGAAGATAATGGATATGTTTCATGGTTATTGTGGGGTGGTGATAGTGGAAGAAGATGGGCAGAAAAGATTCTTTCAGAACAAGAAGATTAACAACTATTATTATTACCATGTAGCATAACAAGTAGGAATCTTAAATTTTTTGGATAAAATAAAGTCTTAAGACATATATAATAATATATACCATGTAGCATAACAAGTAGGAGAGACAGTTTATGACTAAAGAACAATTAGAATTACAAAAACAAATAGATAAATGGTTTGAATACCTTCAGTCCAATAAAATTTTAGATTTATACACACATACAAAGGGAAATCGTCTATGAGTTTTATGGAGATACTAACAAAAGCTCGTGAAGAAGCTAAGATGAATTTAAAAAAGAATTCTGATGTTATCTCTGTTAAACAAGAAGAGGAGACGAATATAAATACACCTGTTGAGGAAGAAGTTTTAACAGAAGTTAAAATAGAGGCCTTAGGTGATGCGATTATTAGACAGAGTAGAGAGTCAGTGATAAAATATAAAAAACTATCAAAAGGAACTAATTCTTCTTTAAGAATTGCAAAGAGTTTAGATAGACAACATATTACACACTCACAACTCAGTAAAGCTTTTAAGATTCAGGAGAGATACAATCCTAAACGTCCGGACTGGCATATAGTTGGGTCGTATGCTTTAGATAAACTGAAGCATTTATTGAATAGTGGTATTGATTTAAATACTGCATTAGATACACCTTATGAGGAAGAAAAATGAGTAAATTAGACGTATTTAGCACTTTTCAGCCACTCGACCTCAAACTTATTAAGTCAGAGGACGGAGGAAAAGTTTATAAAATTAGTGGTATAGCAACAACTGAACACACTGATACTGCAGGAGAAATTATTCTACAAAATGGAATAGATTGGTCTTACTGTTTAAAGAGTGGAAGTTTCAATTATGACCATTCAAACTTACCTGCACATATTCTCGGTGCTCCACAGAGTGTTGAGAAGGTAAAACATAACGGTAAATCTGCAACAAAGATTAGTGGAATTCTCTATGGAGATAAACAAATTGTTAAAGATTTAGTTGAAAATGTTAAACTTATGCGCTCAACAAAGAGTGGAAGAAGTTTAGGATTCAGTATTGAAGGTCAGGTAATGGAAAGAGACAGAAAGAATCCTAAGATTATAACTCGTGCAAAAGTTCTTAACGTATCCTTAACACATCAACCAGCTAATCAGGAAGCAACTGTTCAGTTGGTTAAAAACATATTAAAATCTATGGAGAATAAAACAGAAATGAATAAATCTGACGAATACCAAGACAAACCTATGTCTCTCAGACAAAGTAAATTAATTTGTGATTATGCAGAAAAAATGGTTTCTTTACTTGAAGGAAAGCCAGATGATGTTGATTTACCTGAATGGGTCCAATCAAAAATTAACACATGTAAAGAATATATGCAAGCTTCTTATCACTATCTTGAGGAAGAAATGAAAAAAGATGTTAATCCTGACTATTTAGATAGTTTGGAAGAAGAATCTGTTGTTTCACCTGAAGATGTTAAGGTTCCTGATTTAGATAGAGATAATGATTATCCTCAGAAATTTGAAATGGAAAAGGCATATAAATACTCTAAAGAAGATATGGATAAAATGGACAGAAAAGAAATATATGAATATGTCCGTTTCCTTGAAGGTCTTAAGAAAGAGCAATGTGAAACACATAAAAAAGAAGACTGTGAAGAATGTATGGATAAATTCTCCGACCTTTCAGCTATTCAACCAGAATCTTTAGAAGACGATATCGCAGACGAAGGTCCTAAAATGAATATGGGTGAAGACGATTCAGATGAAAAAGAAAAAGTAATCGAATTAGAAGGCCTTACTATGGAAGAATTAAAAGAATTACTGAAGGAAATGTTTAAATTAAATCTTCCTGTTGAGATGATTAAAGAATATATTCGAAGATATTCTCACAAATAACAAAAAAAGTTTAACAATAATTAAAAATAATTTTACATAATATCAATAAAAACTTACAATATGTAATCATTTTTTAGTTATTGTTAAAACTTGACCTCTAAACTAATATATCTAATAAAAAATTTAGATAAAAATGAATACAATGACATATATATATCTATAGGGTAAAGCACTCTTGCTTGAGAATTGAGATAATGGCGAGCACTTGACTGTGTGTTATGTTTGGTGCGCAACTTTTATTTACAAGACTCATCCTAAAATGTCGTCGCACAAAACATAAATTAAACTATTATTTTCAATTAAGGAGAAAAACAATGTCAAATGTCGAGACCCAAGACAAGGTAGAGGCTATCTTAAACGACATAAAGGATAGTCTTGCCGTAGAAAATAAAGTTTCTGAAGAAATTGCTAAAAGCGCAGATGCTATGGTTGCTTCACAACTCGAGAAGTTTGAAGCACTTAACAAAAGTGTTGAAGCTCTTTCAGAGAAACTTGACGGAATCATTAATTCCATTTCAGCTCTTAACATTCCTACACAAGAGGAAATTGAGAAAGCTATTGAAGTTAAAGCAGAAGAGATTACCAAATCTGTTGAAGCTCAAGTCGAAGAGAAGACTGAAACATTGGCTAAGAAAGTTGAAGAACTTGAAAATGAGCCAGTTGTTAAGTCTGCAACCGTTGTTGTTGAGGAAAAAGTAGAAGTTGTTGAAGAGGAAGCTCCTAAAGCTACTCGTCAGGACCTTATTACTAAAGCACTCGCAGAAATTACAGAAACTAAAGATACAAATAGAAAAGCCCAACTCTTCAAAGCCATCAGTCGTTTAGAGGCGGGCGTATCCATTGATAAAGTCGAATTTTAAGGAGAAACACTATGTTACCAAATATCAATGAAAACGTTACAATTAACGAACTAACTCGTCTAAACGACAGCCTACGTAAAAACTCAAACGTTGGTTATCAAGATGCCTTTAGCGGTGGTGCTTCACTCGCACCTATCGTTCCACAGTCAATTGAAGGAACTCTCGCAAGTGCTGCGCATACAATGAGAGACCTTGCACTATGGCCTATGCTTCCTAAGGTCCAAGCTACTAACACTCTTCATGAGTATGCAGTAATTAGCGACCACGGTGAAGACCTTGACCCATTCATCTCTGAGGGTGGTGGTGATTCTTCATTCGGTAGCTCAGCTTCTCAGTATGAGAGAAAATCAGTTAAAATCAAATACATGGCAGAGAAAAGAAGCGTTTCTGACGTTGCTACTCTTGTTGGTATCGTTGGTCCTAACGCTGATGCTTTAGCTGAAGAGACTGAAAGAGGAACAATGAGTCTTCTTCGTAAAATGGAAGTTCAGCTTTTCCACGGTGATGAAGATGTAAATGACCTTGCTTTCGACGGTGTTCTTAAGCAAATCGAGCGTGAAGGCGACGCAGCTGATTACTCTCCATTCCGTTTCGGTCGTGATTTCTCTGATAATCAAGAGGATTTACAAGGTGCATCACTTTCAGGTGCTAAACTTCACGAAGTTCTTGGTGAGCTTTACAGTGCTCCTCGTTTCGGTAGTCCTGACGCAATCTTTATGTCTCCTAAGGCATACAGTAAATTAATCGCTGACAGTGCTCAGAACGGTCGTCATGATTCTATGGTATTGGTTGATAAAGGCGACCAAGGTGTTCATACTCTTGGTGCTGGTCCTCGTATCCACATCATGGGTCCTATGGGTCCAGTCCCTGTTGTTGCGGCACCATTCATCAGTCGTCGTCTTTCTCCTCCTCGTGCAGCTTCTGCTGGTAATACTATCGACCTAAGCAATGGTTTTGCTGTTGAGGACCTTCGTACAAACGCTCAGTTCGTAGTTGATGCTGCTGCAGGTAATAACGGTGCCGGTTATGATGACGCACAGGGTTGGGACGCACAAGGAACTGGTGCTGGACATGATGGTGCATTCCGTTATGTTGTTGTTGGTGTTAATAAACTCGGTTATTCTGCTCCAGTTATCTCAACTGCTAACACTTTCGCTGACGTTCATAGTGATGCTATTCCACGTCTTCAGTTAGCTGCTGCTGTTGCTGGTAGCGTTGATTACGTTCGTATCTATCGTTGTGCTGGTGAATTAAGTGATGCACAGACTCTCCGTCAAGCTCAGCTTATCGGTGAAGTTCCAGCTGCTAACATCATCGGTGAGCAATGGTTAGACGCAGGATTCGAGAGACTTGATGCTGACCCAGTTCTTATCTCACAAATGGACCAAAGTGTTGTTGAGTTCGCACGTCTTCTCGACTTCATCCGTCGTCCTCTTGCTGAGGTTGGTGCAGCGAAACAATTCCTTCTTATGCTCTTCGGTGCTCCGAGTGTTAAAGTTGCTAAGAAGAATTACGTCCTTCGTAACGTCGGTAGATAATTCAGTCTTACATCCTCTGTGATGTGGCTGACACATGAATTCTAAAAAAACTGGATTCTATATTAAGTTTTTTTGAGCCTCCGCAGATTTTTTCTCTCCCGGTCTAACGAGGCTGTTTTTTTATGACCTCAAAAAAAGAAAGGTTTTGAAATGGCTTTAACAGTCAAAGACATAATAACAACAGACTTATTAAAGAAAACTTTGTTAGTTGGTATTGACTTAACAGATGACCAAGGTAATCCATATCCTGATGAGTTATTTGATGCTGCCATTGACCAAAGTATTTCAATGATAGAAGAAGAGTTAGAAATTACTCTTGACAAATATAAAGTAAAAGGTGAGAGACACGATTTGGATAACGACCAACGTAGAGCTTGGTATGGAACACAACTCGATAGAAGACCTTTACAACAAGTTAATAAATTACAAGTATCATACGGTAATTACACTCCTGTAGATATTCCTGACCCATGGTTAAACATTACTTCTCCTGAAGCGGGAAGTGTTTCTTTGATTCCGACTGCAGAATCTATAGGAACATTCAGATTTAACAACGTTTTACCCTTATTAATTGACCCTATATCAAACTATGGCCAGTATAATAGAGTTCCTGCATACTTTAAATTTGATTATACAGCAGGATTCAACTTCATAGAACAGACTATAACCATTCCTCAGAATACAAATGAGGTATCTGGTTTGCTGTTTGGTGAAACTTTAGTTGATAAACCTAATTTTATATTCACAGTGGTCGATGATGGAAACGGCAACGTAGGAGGTATCTCTTATGATGTTAAAGCATTCGACTTAGGAGATGAAGAATATTCTGTTAGAATGGCAACAACTCCTCTTTTAGGTGATGCAACAATTACAGTTAAGATTCATACACTTCCACCTGCATTAATTAAATCAATATTATATATTGCTGCGATGCTTCCATTAGATACAGCTGGTGATTTACTTTTAGGTGCAGGTATAGGACAATTAAGTTTATCAGTTGATGGATTAAGTCAAAACATAGCTTCAACATCTTCAGCAACTTCTGCTGGATATGGTGCGAGAATTTTAAGTTATGAGAGACAACTTTCTATGACACTGAAAAGTCTTAAACATAAATATAAAACATCTAAAATAGCAGCAGGATTCTAAAATGTTATTACCAACTCCAGAACAAAGCTTAGTTAAAGGACGTGCAGACTTTAATATTGTTGAGTTTAGAAAACTTATCAAACAAAAAGGTCTTGTATTATCATGGGAACAAACCATAGAATGTCCTTGCTCAGCACAATCTTCAGTTGATTACGGATTAGATTTAAGAAACGTGGCTGACGAAGATGCAAATAGAGGTGGTAGAAGACCAGATTGTGGTGCATGTGGTGGGACAGGATTAATCAGACATTCAATTCAGGATATAAAAGCTATTGCAACTTCTGCTGAAGGTGAAGAAACAGTCGGTAAATACGGACTTCTCAAGCAGGAAAAAATAAAATTTACATTAGAGCCAGAACATCTTCCATCATACGGAGATAGATTTATTCTTAAAAACTCTGTAATAGTATGGAGAGAAACATTAAAGATGCCAGCTGGTGATACACTCACAACAAGTCGTCCGATTGTTGCCAGAAACTTAGAATTATTAAACGGTCCAGAAACGGTTGGAGTTTTATACGTCCAACAAACAGACGCAAGCGGTAATGGTCTATTAATTGATATTCCACAATCAGATATGACAATAATTAACGGCACCGTTCAATTCACTAACCCAGCTAACAGACCTGCTGAAGGAACTTCATTAAGTATTGCATATTATTCAAATCCTGTTTATACTGTTATAGAATATCCTCATACAATACGTGATACATTCTTAAGGATAAAAAACGTAGAAGTTTTTACCCCAATGCTTGTCCAATGTGAAGCAAAAATGGAGGTAGCAAATGATTGATTTACATTTCATTCACGGTATTTCTAACGGAATAAAACATTATAAAAGTGATAGAGATGCATTTAGAGGAGTCTTTTCAGACGTTTCCCAAAGTTATGCTGATAGGTTGTTTGATAAAATTAATACAGTCGAAGTCCATTTCGATAATTCTTATTCAAAGAATCATAATGACTACCCTCTTATTACGACCTCTATAAACGAAAGCTCACCTAACGCCAATCAAGTATTGGGCAATAGGGGTTTCAACAATAGCAATGTTTTGTTTTTAAATCAAGAATGCACCGTTTATGTCTATGCGACAGATAAAGATGTATTAAGGGTATTACACAGACTTTGTCAAGCTTCTCTGTTATTATTTAAGAAAAGTTTCTTAGCAAGCGGATACTTAAATATAGAATTTGATAATTCTGGAGACCTCAAACCCGACGACGACATTATTGGGAAGGGGACCGTTGTTTATGGTAGAACTTTGATGTATGTTGCAACTAAGGAAATATCCGTCAAACCAATTTTACCAGAAAACATCGACTTAGAAATACCTTGGGTGCTTAACCCGCCAAACATAACATAGCGTCAATAATAAAAGTTAAACTATTTAATTAGGAGAATAAAATGCCAACATTTCAGACAATTAACGGAGTAACATTCTTTGCTCCTGAAACCATTATGGATGTGCAAAATGAGCGCGTTGAGCCTTCTGCCCTTGAAAAGTCCTTGGCTGTTTTCGGAGATTTCCCAGAACTCAAACCAGGTGAGGTATATACTTCAATAAAAGGTGGCTCACTCGTTGAGGACGCATATCCAAATATACCAGATATCCAAAATCTGTCTAAATTATGGAAAACACCATTAGACGGAATCGATGGATTTGCACAGAAACTATCATTTATTAACTGTGGGTCCTCAACACAAGCTGAATTTGAGATTCAAACTGCGGCAGATGCTGCTGTTCAAGGTGCGACTTTCAAAAGTCGATACTATGGTCTTAAAGGAAACTTGTTAAGAGTTAGACTTGAAACTCCAGACACACCAACCGGAGACCCAGCAGGTATCGGTCTTTCAGCTACTGAAAACTATTATCGTGTTGTTGCGAGTGGGAGTGGTGCAGAAAGAGCTTCTCGTGAATTCGGTATGCCAAATGTATTACAAATTACATATACAGATGATACTGCAGGTGATGTTGATGGAACTATCACTATCGCACAAGGCACTATCCGTATTCAAAGAGATACAGTAGATGTTACTCATTCACTTGCGGACTTCTCATCATTAGATGAATTAGTTGAAGCAATCGAAGCAGCAGCACCACAATTTCAAGCTGTTGTTTTAGATTACTCACCAACTGCAGCTCAGTTAGATGAAGGTGTTTTCACCTTTAATGATGATGGAGCACCTAACACACCAGTTGTTGTCTCACTTCACGCTCACGTATGGGCACTTAAGAGTGGTATCGATTCACTATCTTACGCAATTCCTTATGAGTTAGAATTAGTTGATGACCGTTATCGTCATCTTGCTCCAACTGCAGGTGATGCAGATGCTGACCCACTTACATTCGAAGACCGTGATACTGATGCTACACAAAGTTCTGCTACTGTTGCTCAATATAGAAGTATTTTAACTGATGGTGCTATCCTCGGTAAAGACTTTACTTCTGTCGCAGTTATGGACACACAATCTTCTGTCCATAAATTACTTCAGGATTATCTTGAGACTTCATACAACAATCAAAAAGAAAGAAACGGATTCGTTCCTACACCATCTAACTTAGGTTATGATGATATATTCTTACTATATGTCAAACCACGTTCTTCAGCTCAGATTTCTGTTGTCGGACAAGATGCTATCTTCAGTGATTATCAAAACAATAGATACGTTGGTGATACAACTCACATGGCATTCTTAGCAATGGCTGCTCACGGTGCTTTACCATTCGGAGCTGCTGCTACTTCAAAGAATCTTTCACTTCTTGAAACAAATGAGTCATGGAATAGAGAATTAGACAAACATCAGATTGCAAAGAGAAATATCTGGGGTGTTCTTTTAAGTGATAATAACCAACTACAATGTATCCGCTCATTAACATCTTATGTTAAAGATAATCTTCCTCAGAATAACGAAGTTGGAGTTAGAGAAAGCATTGATGCTTCTTCTCGTGATTTACGTAAATTCTTATCGCAAGAATTGGGTTCTACAATCACTGCAGCAACTGCTGATAAATTAAAAGGATTGACTGAACAACGTCTTTCACTTCATAGGTCTCGTGCTATTATTAACGACTTTAGAAATGTTGTGGTTTCGATTGAGGATGACGTAGCTTATATCAGTTATGACATGATGCCTACAAAGAATATAAACTTTATTCGTGTTACTGCACATATCGAAAGAAAATTTGAATAATTAGAAAGGATAAACTAAAATGGGTGTAAATGTAATTACAGGCGCTAAAGCCATTATTAAAATAGATGACGATGTTGCGGGCTACGCTACAGGTATCTCGATATCTGAAGTTACCTTCAACGGACGTGTTGATTCCTTAGGATTTATCGATACTCGTGAGGTTGTTCCTATCGGACGTAATGTTAGTGGAACAATTAACTTTATCAGAGTTTTCGCAAATCAGAATGATGGATTATATGAAAACATCGCACAAGGTGAAACAGACGAAGAAGCAGTAGTAAATTCAGCTTCTTCAAACTTAACTGACGAAGTCCGAACTGATGAAGTTTTAAACAGAGTTCCTTTCAAGGTTGTTGTTTATGATAATCACAACAATAGAGCTGGTGAAGAAGTTGCAATGTATGAAATCCATGGTTGCCGTGTTTCTTCTCAGAATATCGTTGTTGATAGAGGGTCTATGATGGGTGTTCAATGCACATTCGATGCAACACACTTAGTCAGACTCCCAGGTATTCCTGGAGCATAATAAAACAAACACGAGGTTATCCTCTGTTTAACTTTCTACATTATTCTGTATAAATACCTATGTCAAATCTTCTAATTAAACAGAGGATTAATGGCATAGGTTTTTTTGTATTCTGAAATTGATAACTCTACTTGTTATGCTACATGGTAATAATGGTGTTTGGACTTAATTTATATTATGTTTTTTAAGTTAAATAAACTATTTTGTAAAAAGTTGTTAAATTTAGAAATAAAAACTAAAATACAGATATATATAGTATATGAATGTCTTAAAACTTAATTAAGGGAGAATTATCATGACATTAGATTTAGTAGATTACAAAGAGAAATATAAAGACACACCTGTTGCTTCTGTAAAAGATTTACAAGAAACAAAAGAAAAGGTGGCACAAGAACAAAAGAAAGAAAAATTAGAATTTGCAAAACGTGTTGAAACAATCGAAATCAAATATATTACTGATGACGATGAAGAAAAGAAAGCAACACTCAATTCTAAAGTTATGGACCATGAATCACGTCTAAGATACGATAGAGTTCTTCAGGAATTAAGTGGTGGTCTTTCATTTGATAATTTACCTATCGAAACAAAAAATAGATACATATGTATGGCACGTATTGTATGTCAGTGTTTAAACGCACCAGACTGGCTTCTCGAAAAAGCAGGTGAAGATTTAGAATTTTGTTATATGTTAGGTGGGAGGTTGCTCGACCATGAGTCTCGTTTCTTTCGATACAGTAGTGGAAAGAACGAAGAACACCAGAGCAAACCCCGCTTTTCAATTAGTTAAATCTTCAGTTACAGATTTACACTTACCTGTCCAAGAGCCAGAACATATAAACTGTTGGGAAAACGTCGAATTAGCTTTATTAAAGTTAGAAGATGCCCAATTTGATATTATTTACAAAGATAGAATTTCAGAATTAAGAGAAAGAGAATTAGAAAACATGTCAGAAGGTCAAAAAGAAAAAGCAATCGAGAGAAACGTCGCTAAGAAGAAACTCGATTCTCTTCCTGAAGGTGTGTTGGATGACCCATTCATTCGTGAAATGGAGAAATCTCTGGCTCAAGGTGATGAAAGGTCTGTTAAAGAAATGCTCAAGAGCTTCAAAATGTAGGAGAAATTATGGCAATTGGAAATCTACAAACCCAGCAACCAGGGTTTAACGTCTTTCAACAAAACGAAAGAATGCAACCTCAAGTCAGTATTATGACAGGTATTGACGGTGCTCCTCAATTACCCGACTTCAGCTTTTCAAATCAGTTTGGTGGTAATCCATTCATGAGAGGTGGAGGAGGAATAGGAGGATTCATGACTTCAGCAGCTGGAAATCCATTTGCTCTAACTGCAGCAGCAAGTGGTGCTTTTTCAGCTTTACCTACTTTCGGTGGGGGTTCTGGAGGAGGAGCAGGTGGAGGAACAAGTGGTGCGTTAAATTCTGCTGCAGCAAAGATAGCTGCTTCTGCTGATAAATTAGTCGCTGCTTTAGATAAATTAACTGCAGCTTTAGGTGGTGGTCCAGGAGGTCCCGGTGCTCCAGGAAGTCCAGGAAGTCCAGGGTCTCCAAACATGCCTTCTCCAGGAGGTCCTCCAGGGATACGTGCAAGATTAGCTACAATGGGTGCTGGATTTACTGGTGCTTTGGCAGGTATGACAGCATATACTAATGCCGGTGCATACTTAACAGGACTACAGGCAGATGTTAATCAATCTGGAATGAGTATTGATATGTTTAATCAATCTTTAGGTGGATTAGGCGGAAATTACAGACAGATGAACATACCTAATGCGATTAACAGAGCTCGAGCAGGAGAATCTTTTGGACAAGGACTCGTCAGCACAGGACGAGGATTATCCATCGGAGGTGGTCTAACAATGTTGCTTGGCGCAGGTTTGTCCTTTACTGGTGTCGGTGCGTCAGTTGGTGTCCCAATGATGATAGCTGGTGCTGGTGGTTTGGGTGGCGGACAAGCATTGGACGCATACGGAAGGTCTCGAATTAATGCTGCAGGTGAGGCAGCAAGAGAGAGAGCATCTAACCCAAATTCTGCTGAATATCAGGCAAAGTTAGAAGAAGACAGACAATTAATGAGGGCAAGAAGAGCTGGAGCAGTTGGAAGTGCTTTTACAGTTTCTTCATTATTCGCAGCTCGAGCACAATTCCCTGGTGGTGAAGGTGTAGATGCAATATATCGTTCTAACTATAACTCAAGAAGAGCAGCAAGAGCTTCTGCGTTAGGTGGTATGGGTAATACCATTATACCT
>Ga0181591_10001063_pt1 | contig 23198 bp, 19 predicted proteins | sample 071ome_33_FD_133757 | JGI IMG/M metagenome (GOLD analysis project Ga0181591, IMG submission 133757) | Coastal salt marsh microbial communities from the Groves Creek Marsh, Skidaway Island, Georgia - 071412AT metaG (megahit assembly) | ecosystem: Environmental > Aquatic > Marine > Intertidal...
CGAGAGCTCGCCTATAAAGGCTCAACAGGCGGCAGATATCTCTTTCCTGGTAATGTAATTCATTCCCATCGTAATGAGGATATCGAATGAAAAGTCGAAGCTCAATCTCTTTGAATGGCCTGAGTGATACCGCAGCCAGAGAGGTACAGAATGCTGTATATCTGGAATACCTGAAGTCCAATCATCTCACGACATTTTTCATAACTTGCCACATGAAGAAATCGGATAGTATCGTATCCGATCACCGATCAAACCTGTTACCCTGGAGGAGATTGCCAACCATGACATCATCGATTGAAAGACATAACACCACCCGCCGCATGAGCAAAATCGTCATTCATAACGATATTGTCTACCTTTGCGGGCAGGTGGGCAATCGCGGCGACAGTATCGAAGATCAGTGTCTTGAGACGTTCCGGCGTATTGATGCCTTGCTGGAAGAGGCCGGAACATCCAAGGAACGAATGCTGCAGGCTATTGTCTGGCTCAAAACAATGGATGATTTTGATGCCATGAACACGCTTTGGGAAGAATGGGTACCCGAAGGCTGTGCACCGGCACGCGCGTGCGGGCGCGTTGAAATGGCGTCGGATGAATTGCTTGTCGAAATCACCGTCACCGCCGCCCGGTGATGCGCATCCGGCTCTCCTGCCCGGAAAAGGTGAAGTTGAACCCGGCATAAGCACGGGCAATCATCCCTCGCTTACCTCATATAGTTTAAGCGTTCGGCTATCTACTCCGCCGCGTCGGTACCGGCACGCTTGACCGGGTCTTCCCAAACAGGTTCACGCTTTTCGATAAAGGCGTTAATGCCCTCTTCGGCATCGCGTTCGAGCATGTTTTCAACCATCACCCGGGCGGTGTAGCGGTACGCTTCGTCAAGTGGCATTTCTGCCTGCCGGTAGAAAGCTTCCTTGCCGATCTTCAGCGTTGCGGCTGATTTTGACGCAACAGACCGGGCCAGTTCCATCACCGCATCCTCAAGCTCGTCTGTTGCGACAACAGAGTTCACAAGCCCCCAGTCTGCGGCCGTCGGGGCATCAATCATCTCACCGCCAAGCAGCATCTCCATCACTCTTTTCCGGGGCAGGTTTCGGGAAACCGCCACCATGGGCGTTGAACAGAACAGCCCGATATTGACCCCGGGTGTTGCAAAACCTGCCTCTTCCCCCGCAATGGCCAGATCACAACTGGCAACCAACTGGCATCCGGCTGCCGTGGCAATCCCCCTGACACCGGCAATAACAGGTTTCGGGCACCGCACGATTGCCTGCATCATGGCGGCGCAGGATTCCATTGTTTTGGTGAAAAAACCATGCCCGCGATCATCTTCCGCGCGCGCCGCCGACATTTCCTTAAGGTCATGCCCGGCACAAAAGGCCGGCCCTTCGGCCGTGATCACAATGACCCGGACAGCGGCATTATCACCCAGCCTGTCAATCGCCTCATGCAGGGTGGAAATCATCGTGAGCGAAAGACTGTTCCGTGCCGCCGGACGGTTCAGCACAAGCCTTGCTACACCATCATCAATGCTCTCCAGCAGAATTGGATTTTCCATCCTTGTGATCTCCGGGGTAGAATTTCCTGCCATAATACCGCCAGGGGAAATGACTTACCCTTTTTCGCATGGCCGGTTGCGATTAGCTTTATCTTCGATTACATAAAGGATACCTGATTTAGATAATTTTTCCAGCGCGGATAATCATGCCTCCTTTCGACATACCTGTTCCAGATGGTGTCTTTGCCGAAACTGTCACCGAGGTTGAGCACTTCACGGACAGGCTTTTCCGTTTTCGTCTGAAACGACCTGCATCGTTCCGTTTCCGGTCAGGAGAATTTGTCATGATCGGACTGCCACCCCGATCCGCAGATGACAAGACGGTCTGGAGAGCCTATTCCATCGCCAGCCCGGCCTGGGATGAGACCGTCGAATTCTACTCCATCAAGGTGCCTGACGGGCCATTGACGGAACATCTGCAGAAAATACAGAAAAACGATTTTGTCTGGATGCGGAAAAAACCCACCGGCACGCTTGTCCTGGATGCACTTCTGCCCGGCAAGAGGTTATGGATGATTTCAACAGGCACAGGTTTTGCGCCTTTTGCCTCCCTGATCCGCGATCCCGAATCCTATGAAAAATTTGATCAGCTGATTGTTACGCATACATGCCGTAACGTGGCTGAACTTGCCTATTCCATCCAGACAGTATCAGCAACACTGAGCGATCCCCTTGTCGGCGACATGGCCCGGGACAGGCTCCATCTCGTGACCACCACCACCCGGGAGGAAAGCCCGTTCATGGGACGCATCACCACGCTGATGGAGAACGGCCGGCTTTTCGATCATCTCGGGGTTCCCGGCCTTGACCGGGAACAGGACCGTGTCATGATCTGCGGCTCGATGGATATGCTTAAGGACGTCAAGTCCATCGTCGAAGGTCTAGGCTTCATTGAAGGCGCAAATTCATCGCCGGGGGAATATGTGGTCGAACGCGCTTTTGTGGACTGATCCGACCGCTTCAGGTTTCGGACGTCACCGCAACAACCGCCAGACAATCCCCCATTCCAACAAGCCCCGGGAAATGCCTTGCTGCAAGTATCCCGTCACGTTTCGCCAGAACAGTTTCGGGCTGAACACCTGTACGGTCCAGCGGCCATATGCGGGCCAACGGCTCACCTTTTCTGACACTCCGGCCCAGATCAACCATGGGCTCGATCATCCCCTCGGTTTCGGCAAAAGCAAAACACTCCGCGTCAGGCATATCAAGAATACGGGTTGGCTCAAACTGGATTTTATCATTCAGAATTCCGGCATGAGACAGCAGATTCCGCGCACCCTTAAGGGCAATTCGGGCGGTTTCAGCCGTGATGGTGCCGCCGCCACTCAATTCCGTTGTCACGAAAATTTTCCCCTGTTCTTCAACCGCGGTGTCGTACATGCCGACATTGTCAATCTCCAGCATCGTCATCGAATAAGGGGCATTAAAAGCCATCATGGCTTCGGTTGATCTGGCTTCGAGATCTTTGTCGGGCAGTCGGTGGCATGCCGCAAAAGGGATGAAATCGAGCGTTTTCCCCCCTGAATGAAAATCCAGCACAAGATCAGCCATGGGCACGAGGGTACGCTGAAAATAATCCGCGATTTTGGCGGTGATCGTCCCGTCAGGCGTGCCGGGAAAAATCCTGTTCATGTTGCCGCCATCAATGGGTGAAGTTCGCGTTCCGGCCCTGAACGCGGGATAATTCATATACGGTATCAGAATAACGCGCCCACGTATCATCTCAGGCTCAAGGCTCGCGGTGAGGTTCTGTATCGCTACCGGCCCCTGGTATTCATCACCATGGTTTGCCCCGGTAAACAAAGCCGTCGGTCCGTCGCCATTGCGGATCACCGTGATCGGTATCATCAGGTTCCCCCAGGCCGAACTATCTCGGCTGTGGGGCAGTCGCAGATACCCGTGATGGCAGCCATCTTTATCAAAGGGAATGGTGGGTTCAATCGGGCTTGGTTTCATCTTTTCTATCCTCTGATCAACAACTGACGCGGCACATCCGCAAGACATTCCGGTGCACCATCGGTGATAACAATACTTTCGGTGATCTCAAGCCCCCAGTTTTCCATCCACAGGCCCGTCATGAAATGAAAGGTCATGCCAGCCTCAAGCACGCTTTCATCGGTATCGCGAATAGACATTGTACGTTCACCCCAATCCGGCGGGTATGAAATGCCGATCGGATATCCGGCACGATTGTTCTTTTCAATCCCGTACCGTCGGAGTGTGCCGAAAAAGGCGCGGGCAATATCGGCGCAACGGCGTCCGGCCCGTGCTTCTTCGAGCCCGGCTTCCATGCCTTCAAGCACGGCTTTCTCCGCCTCCAGCATCTCCGCCGGCGGCTTGCCAAGAAAGACCGTGCGTGACAGCGGGCAATGGTAGCGATGCACCACCCCGGCAATTTCAAAGAATGTGCCCTCACCGGATTTCATCGGCTTGTCATCCCAAGTCAGATGCGGGGCGGCAGCATCACTTCCCGAAGGCAGAAGCGGCACAATGGCCGGATAATCACCCCCATAACCCAGATCATCATCATATCTGAGCCCGGCATCATAGATCTCCGCGACAAGATTGCTCTTTCGCAAACCAGGCTCGATGGTTTCAGCGATCCGCCGGTGCATCTTGCTCACAATCTGCCCGGCCTGACGCATATAGGTGAGCTCCTGCTCAGATTTGACCGCGCGTTGCCAGTTCACAAGGCTGGTGGCATCGACAAAACGGGCATTCGGCAAATGACGGGTCAGGGAACGATAGGCCGCCGCACTGAACCAGTAATTGTCCATTTCAACCCCGATGGTTGCGCCTGCATAGCCCTTGTCTTCGAGAATACTGGAAAGATAATCCATGGGATGACGTTCTGTGGACTGCACGTAATGATCTTCATACCCGATGATATGATCCGGTTTCATAAAACAGGTCCGGACCGCGCCATTGGCATCCTGCCCCCGGCCAAACCAGTACGGTTCCCCCTCAAGCCCGAGGAGGACACATTGATGGACGTAAAATGACCAGCCGTCGTATCCCGTCAGCCAGGCCATATTGGACGGATCGCTGACAATCAGCATGCTGATCCCCAGCTTTTCCATGGCGGCCCGGGTGCGGGCCAGCCTTTGTTCATATTCGGCGATGGAAAAGTATAGTGTGGGTGTGATCATCGCTAACTCCTCAAAAATAACAAATTCACGATGCTTTCCGGGACGCCGGTGATGGCGACGCCTTCAGGTTCCATTGATTGAGCTGTTGTTCTGCCATATCCATGGCGGCAAGTTTGATGTGACCAAATCCCCGCACGGTCAGAACAATCTCAACCATCTCCTCAAACCGTGAGATCTGATCGGCAGAAAGTGACCCGGCAGATGAAGAGATAAGCGATATCACCTGCTCCCGGAAGGCGCGTTCACGCCGACGTTCCAAAGGCAGACCAAAAGGATCCAGCCATGTTCCCCGCAATCTCCGCATTGGTGCCAGTATCCGGAAGACACCGGTCATCCACGGGCCAAAGCGGAGTTTTCCTGGCTTGCCGTCCCGATGCCGGAGCCAGCCCAGCATCGGCGGCGCAAGGTGATAGTTCATCCGAACCGATGCCCCGAATTCCGACTTGATTCTTGCGGTGAATTCATTCGATGTCATCAGCCTTGCCACTTCATATTCATCCTTGATATGCATGACCCGGAAAAGAGCCCGGGCAGTTTTGCGGGCAATGCGATCATCATCCCCGTCAATCCGTCTGACCGCTGCACAAACCTCATCCATGATCTTTTGGTAACGTCCGGCGTAGTTCTTGTCCTGATATCGGGCAAGCTGACCGGCAAAATAGCTGACCGCTTCAGCCGCCGGCATCGTATCAAGTGCCGGTTTTTCGTCCGGACGGATCAGACCGGCGGCGGCGAGAACACGCGGCTCATCCACCATCAGCCAGCGTCCCCAGTTCAGCGCCTTGAGATTGGTTTCAACATCAACACCGTTGAGCCGCAAGGCTTCGGCAAGCGAGTCATAACTCACCGGCAGGAATCCACCCTGCAGGGCAGCACCAAGCAACATGACATTAGCGCTGGTTGCCCGCCCCAGAAGACGCTCGCAAAGACCGGCGGTATCAAAATGCGTGATTTTCCTGCTATCCATTACCGCAGAAAGGCGCGCCAGCAGAAGACGGTCGTCAACAACGTGGCCTGTGCCAACCCCGTCCACCCCGACAGGATCGATGCGGGCACTGATAATCGCATGGCTTCTTTCTGCATCGAGACTTTTCAGCACCATGTCACCGGCGGCAACAACCGCATCACAGCCGATCAGAAGATCCGTGGACCTGGCGGGCAGACGAACCATCCTTCCCTTCAGGTTCTCGTTGCGTGACATGCGCACCTGGCTCGTCACCCCGCCGTTTTTCTGGGAAAGACCTGTCTGGTTGACGGCCTGGGCCGATATTCCTTCAATCCGGCCAGCCATCACCAGCACCGCAGAAAGAGTGGACACCCCGGTGCCGCCGATCCCGGCAAGAAAGATGTTGCGAATACCCCCACCCGGCGACGGCGGCGGCGGGAGATCCCTGTCTTCGGGCAAATCAGGAAATTCTTGCCGGTTAACGTCGCCACTTCCGGTCACTGAGACAAAACTCGGACAGAACCCCTCACGGCAGGAATAATCCTTATTGCACACCGTCTGGTCGATCTGCTTCTTGATCCCTTCCGGGGTAATGGCCGGTTTGACAGCAACACAGTTGGATTTAACCGCGCAGTCACCGCAACCTTCACAAACAGCTTCATTGATGAAAAGACGTTCCGGACGGTCTGGGATCTTGCCGCGCTTACGGCGACGACGCAATTCTGCCGCACAGGTCTGAACATAGATAAGGCCTGTCACGCCTTTGGTCCGGGCCAGATCTTCCTGCACCGGGATCAGATCACGTCGGTGGTGAAATCTTGTTCCGGCAGGCCAGGTGCCTGTCTTTTTCAGCGCATCCGGATCATCGCTGATGACCACAACACCGGCCGCCCCCTCGGCGGTAATCTGGCGGGCGATTTCATCCGGTGATGAGCCACCTTGGGCGTTCTGTCCGCCGGTCATGGCTACAGCGTCATTATAAAGGATCTTGAACGTCATATTTACGCCAGCCGCAATCGCCGCACGAATGGCAAGATATCCTGAATGGGTGTAGGTACCGTCCCCGAGATTCTGAAACGTATGGTCGATATCAGAAAACGGTGCCCGGCCAATCCAGAACGCACCCTCACCACCCATCTGGGTGAAATTGGTGATCGTATCCGGGGTAAGAAAGCCGCTGATGGAATGGCAGCCTATGCCCATGCCTGTCACGGACCCGTCGGGAAGTTTGGTGCTCGAATTATGCGGACATCCGGCGCAATAATAGGGTGTTCTCGCCGCAACAGGCGGCAGATTCCCCAAATCAGCCCCTCTCCGGATATCTTCAAGCTTTATATCATGGGCGCTTGCCCGCCGGACAATAGCCCCGGTCACCCCTTCAAGGCTGAGCTCACCATAGGCCGGAAGCAGCGCCACGTTTTCCGGGTCTGTCTTGCCGGAAAGACGAGGGCGCTCAGCCTGATTGACGAGAAGATGGGCAAGCTGGTCTTCAACAAGGCTTCGTTTTTCCTCAATAACAAGAACTTCGTCAAACCGCCGGGCGAAATCAAGCATGGCATCAGGTTCAACAGGCCAGGGCATCGCAACAGACATCAGCGCAATACCCTCCGCTGACGGGTCTTCAAGCCCGAGCATATGGAGAGCCTCCCGGGTTTCGGTCACCGCCTTGCCGACAGCAATAATGCCGAGTTTGCCGCGTTCGGGCAGTGGGGTTACGGGAATGTTAACCGGATTTTCTTTCTGCCAGCGAAGAGCTCCCGGAAGACGCAGCTGATAAAGGCGTTCTTCGCGCAGGATTGCCGGATCATGCCTGCCGACATGAACAGGGCCTGCATCTGCCGGGATGTTAAGGCCGGGACGAATGGACCCCATATCCAGCACCACATTGGCATCAGCTGTATCGATCACGATTTTGAGGCCAACACATGTGCCGGCGTAACGTGACAACGCAAAAGCCTGAAGCCCCATCGGGATGATGTCTTCAACACGCCGCGGGAAGAAATAAGGCATCCCCATGGCAATAAAAGTCTGATCAGACTGGTACGCAAGGGTCGACGATTTCCCTGTCGGGTCATCACCCACGGCAATCACCATCCCGCCTTTCGGCGCAACCCCGCCCTGATTGGCATGACGCAAGGCGTCCACGGATCGGTCCAGCCCCGGGCCCTTGCCATACCATAAGCCGAAGACACCATCGTAAAGCCCGTGATCATAAAGGCCGATATGCTGACTGCCCCAGAGCGCTGTTGCCGCCAGCTCTTCGTTGACCGCAGGCTGAAAGACTATACCTTCCTCATCAAGAAACCGGCGCGACCGTGCAAGTTCAAGGTCAAGGCCACCAAGCGGAGAGCCGGGATATCCACTGACAAGCCCTTTTGTGTTCAGTCCTGCCTCACGGTCCAGCCTGGCCTGTTCAAGGAGAAGACGCACAAGAGCCTGTGTTCCGCTGATCAGTGCAGGCCCCGACGACAAGCTGTAGCAATCGTGAAGATTGATGCCCATTTTCCCTCGCAAAATCATCACGGATGAACATATCAACGCTAGCCGATTCACCTGGCAAAGCCTAGGCACTAATTGGCAAAGAATAGCGTTTGACGTCAGATGAAATCGCCACCTAGTATAGATACGCCTTAAGGCCGGTAAATTCTCGCCTTTGTGTGAAGTCAGGACAGAAAAAGAAATGCGGAGCGTTCCATGACCGATGTATATGTGCTTTCAGCCACGCGTTCAGCTATTGGCAGTTTTGGCGGCAGCCTTAAAGACACCCCGCCGATTGATCTTGGTATCAGTATTGCCCGGTCTGCAATCGGCTTGTCCGGTCTTGACGCATCGAAAATCGGCCATGCTGTTATCGGCAATGTCATCCATTCCGAACCTCGAGATATGTATATTTCGCGATGCATATCGATCGGCGCCGGCATGGCGGAAGGGGCGCCGGCGCTGACGGTAAACCGGCTTTGCGGCAGCGGATTGCAGGCGATTGTCAGCGCCACCCAGTTGATCCGTCTCGGCGATACGGAAACAGCACTCGCCGGAGGAGTTGAGGTGATGAGCCGGAGCAGCCATATCATCCCCGGCCTGCGATGGGGCGCGCGCATGGGTGATGCCGGTGTGCAGGATATGATGCTCGGGGCACTTCATGATCCGTTCGGGCTCGGCCATATGGGCGTGACAGCCGAAAATGTCGCCGCCGATTACGGCATCAGCAGGGATGAGCAGGATCATTTTGCCTGGGAAAGCCAGCAACGCGCGGCGCGTGCAAGGGCTGAAGGATATTTCAACAGTCAGATCAGCCCCGTTGAAGTCATTCAACGTCGCAAGCCCGTTATCTTTGATCAGGACGAATATATCCGTGATGATACGACGGTCTCCTCCCTCGGGGATCTCCGGGCTGTCTTTCAGAAAGATGGTTCGGTCACCGCTGGCAACGCATCCGGTATCAATGATGGTGCCGCCATGCTTGTTCTTGCTTCGGCAGCGGCTGCCAAAGCCGGGGACGCGGCCCCGCTGGCCCGTATTGTCAGTTACGGCTTTGGAGGTGTTGCGCCGCGGATTATGGGCATGGGGCCGGTACCGGCAAGCCGGATGGCGCTTGAGAAAGCGGGGCTCAGGATCACTGATCTTGAGGTGGTGGAAAGCAATGAGGCTTTTGCCGCCCAGGCTTGTGCCGTGTCGAAAGAGCTTGGTCTTGCCTCTGATATCGTCAACCCGAACGGCGGCGCGATTGCCCTTGGTCATCCTGTCGGCGCAACCGGGGCTGTGATCATGACCAAACTGATCCATGAGCTGAAACGGAGGAATGGACGTTACGGCATGGCAACCATGTGTATTGGCGGCGGTCAGGGTATCAGCGTCATTGTCGATGCAGAAATGTGAAATCAACACGAAAATTCATTTATTTTAAAAGACAGTAAAGACAGGGAGAACGGCAATGGCCACAACTGAACTCAGCCTCGATGAGATTTACGCACTTGCTTACGATTGTCTCACCATCAATGGTGCAGATCATGAAAATGCCTCGGCGCTGGCCAATACCATCATGACCGCGGAACGGGACGGATCGGTTTCCCACGGGTTGTTCCGGCTTCCTGCCTATGTGGCCTCGCTCAGATCAGGCAAGGTGAACGGCAAGGCCAGACCAAAGGCAACCACGACCACTCCGGCGCTGGTCAGACTGCATGGCGATAACGGCTATGCCCCGATGGCGCATCAGGTCGGGATACCTCTTCTGATCGAAGCTGCCCGCACCTCAGGTGTGGGCCTGCTCGCCATAAGCCATGTCCATCACATGGCCGCGCTCTGGCCCGAGGTTGAAGCCCTGGCCGAAGCTGATCTTGCAGGGCTGGCCTGCACGGCCTATATGCCCATGGTCGCCCCTGCAGGGGCAACATCCGCTCTCTTCGGCACCAACCCGATCGCCTTTGCCTGGCCACGTCCGGGGCAGAGCCCCGTGGTCTATGACATGGCCACGGCCTCCATGGCGATGGGTGAAGTGCAGGTTGCCGCGCGCGAAGGCCACGATGTTCCTCCGGGCACAGGCCTTGACAAGGACGGCCAGCCCACCACTGATCCGGCGGCTATCGCTGATGGTGGCGTGCTGCTGCCTTTTGGCGGCTATAAGGGTTCCGCGATCGCCATGATGGTGGAATTGCTTGCCGCAGGTTTAGTGGGGGAAAATTTCTCTTTTGAAGCCCGTGAGGGCGATAACGGCGATGGCGGCCCACCCCAGGGAGGCCAGTTCATTCTTGCGATGAGCCCTGAAATCGTTGCGGGGTCAGGTTGGGAAAGTCACTGCGAAGGTTTTTTTGCCCGTCTGACCGGTCTTGAAGGGGTGCGCCTGCCAGGTGAACGCCGGCACAAAAACCGCCTTTCCGACGCGCCAAGGGCCATCAATACCCCGCTTGTGGAAAAGATACGGGGCCTAATGTCCTAGGCCTTTAGCTGGGGCAGGATGGCGGGGGCACGTGTTGTCAGCAACTCTGCCCCGTCATTCCTGAGGACAATATTTTCCTCATGCACGAGCATCCGGCCCTCGCTGATCTCAAGCGACGGCTCAAGGGTGAGGACCATATTTTCCGTAAGCACGGTCTCATCCCATCTGATATGCGAAGGCGGCTCGGTAAGCTGCAATCCAAGGCCATGACCAAAACGTCCGACTCCGTCGCCATCGGTACCAAGACGGTCTGCCATGATGGCAAAAAGTTCGGCTGATGTCATGCCAACCCGTATCCGGGTGAGCGCATCCTCCGTCGCCTGCCACAAAAGGGCATGGGCATCCGCCGCCTCAGCGGAGACTTTGCCCACCGCAAAATTGCGGTCGAAATCGCAGAAATATCCGTCCCAGCAACAGCCCGTATCCAGCATCAGCACATCACCGGACCGGAGCGGTGCATGGCCCGGCGGGGAAATGATATCCCCATAGCCGCCCTGCCCGGCCGCACCGACAAGATAGGACACATCATCAAGACCGGATTCAAGAGCTTTGATCTTGAAACCGCGGAAAACTTCAGCAAGCGGCATACCGGCCGATGCCCAGGACGGCAGTTGCTCAAACACCTTGCTGGCCATGCCGCAGGTGTGCCTTATCTTGGCAATCTCGGCATCGGATTTGACCATGCGGCAGGCCCTGAATATTTCGGTGGCATCGACCCGTTCAGGTGAGCCGATCGCCTCTTCCAGAAGTATCAGATCCCGGAGAGGCATCATCAGTTTGGTTTCACGCCCCATCAGCATGCCCAGCCTTGGCGTTGTTCCGGCCATGGACCGGATGACATCAGCAAGCAGGCTGATCCCGTCATCCGGCGCTGCCGGTGACGGCCAGCTGTGGACGCGGCCGATAAATCCTCTTTCCATCAGGGGCACACCGATCGTCGGAATAACGGCTTCGGGCATGCCACGGGCAGGCACGACCACGAACCAGGGGCGGGTCGGGCTCTGCCAGAATTGAGTCATGAAGCCGGTGATATAGCGTATATCATGTTCCGAAGTGAGCAAGATGACATCGAGATCCTGCACCTCCATGGCCTGTTGGATGATGTTTAATCGGGCTTCGTACTCTGCCCTTGGAAAACCACGCTCAAGCGACATGTCTGTCTCCTTGCTGAGATTATGTTGAACCAACGCCTAAACAGGGAAGCGTTCGGCCCGGAACGGGGTGATATCAATAGGTGCTTTCCTGCCACTGATGAGGGCGGCAATAACCCGGCCTGATCCGGGCCCCATGCTCAGGCCGATATGCTGGTGACCAAAGTCAAACCACAACCCCGGATGGCGCGGCGCCGCCCCGATCATGGGCAGGCTGTCGATCAAAGTAGGGCGGCGACCCATCCATGGCTCGTCCTCAATGGGCTTGCCAAGCCCGTGATGTGATCTGGCATCGGCAACAGAATTCTCTGCCTGACGAAAATTTGGCGGCGCATCACGATCATCGAACTCAACCCCTGTGGTGATACGGACCCCCTGCTGCATCGGCGCCATGACATAGCCGCCGTCAATATCATAGATCGCGCGGCCAAGCGGCATGCCTTCACCGGGTTCAAGGTGCCAGTGATACCCGCGCTCCCAGGCCATGGGAATACGATAGCCGAGCCAGCCGGCAATTTCTGCTGACCATCCGCCGGCCGCAAGCACCACGTCATCGGCGGTGAGGACCTCCCCTGACTTGAGCTTGACTTGCCAGCCCTGTTCATTGGTGAGCGCGGCAACCCTGTCTTCGCGGACAACACCACCGGCAGCTTCAAAGAGACGAACATAGGCATCCGTCAGCTTGGCCGGATTGGTCACCCCGCAGGTATCGTCCATCAATACCGCCTTAACATAGATCGGGCTGAGCCCGGGCTCGATCTGACGGATCTGGTCCTGCTCATAGACAGAATAGCGGACACCAACTTCATTCATCAGCTCAAGTTCCTTGGAATAGGCCCGGAACGTGGATTCCTTTCTGAAGGTCTTGAACCAGCCGGCGTAACGCAAGAGCTCATCCACCCCGGCTTCCTTGATCAGGGCCTTATGGCGATCCAGCGAAATATCCATCAGCGCTTTCAGTGCCCTTGCTGCATGCTTTGCCCGTCTGTTGCTGGAATAGGAAAGAAACTTGAGAGACCAGCCAAGATATTTGAGCACGAAAAGAGGATTGTACCGGAACCCGTTGCTCCGGTTCAGAAGAAGCTTCGGCAGGGCTTTCAGCAGCTGCGGGTTATTGAGCACCACAACAGAACTTTCCGACAAAACACCCGCATTACCATAAGATGTTTCACGTCCGGGTGTTTTGGGATCGATCAGCGTAACCTGATGGCCCGCGAGCTGCGTTTCAAGCGCCGCGCACACGCCGACAATTCCACCACCGATAACAACAACCTGCTTGCCCTGTTCCATCACGAAAGATCCATTTTACTTGCCACTTCATCGGCGATGGCGAGGCTTGATGTTAATCCGGGTGAGTCTATGCCGTAAAGCGCAATCACCCCGGGGGCGGCGTGATCTTTTTCTGTCGTGATGACAAAATCCTGAAACACTGATCCGTCAGGAATGATTTTGGGGCGAAGCCCGGCCCAGGCGGGCACCAGCTCATCCGGCTGTAGTTCAGGCCAGTAGGTTGAGATAAGCGCATGAAAGCGTTTCGCATCATTGGGATTTACATCATAGGATGGCGTATCCACCCACTGAATATCAGGTCCGAACCGGGCCCCGCCCCCGCTATCCAGCGTCAGATGAATACCAAGACCACCGCCGGACGGCATCGGGTAGATCAGATGCCGGAAGGGAGGTTTGCGGGTGGAGACAAAATACTGCCCCTTGGCCATGTAATGTGGCGGCACGATATCAGGGTTCATGGTCTCAATGGCAAGCGAAACCTGTCTTGAGCCATGCCCTGCCGCGTTGATGATATGCCTGGCGCTCAGGGTCATCTTTTCCCCCTGGCCATCGATGGTGACCATATAGCGCTCCCCGTCAAAGCTTGCCGATTCAAAACGGCTCTGATACGCGATGATCGCGCCGGCGTTTTCCGCATCTGCCTCAAGTGCGGCCATATAACTGTGGCTGTCCACCACGCCTGTGACAGGCGAATGCAACGCGGCGATGGCATTGATCTCAGGCTCCATGGCCTTAAGACTTTCCTCACCGATGAGTTCAAGCCCGGGCACTTCATTGGCATCACCGATATCCTTAAGCCTGGCAAGGCCTTCAATCTGGCCCTCTTCGGTGGCAACAATCAGTTTGCCATGCCTTTTGGTTGTGACGCCCCGGTCCGCGCAATAATCATACATCATGGCCGCTCCTGCAACACAGAGCCGGGCTTTGAGTGATCCGGTTGGGTAATAGATACCGGCATGAATCACTTCCGAGTTTCGTGACGAGGTTTCCATCCCGAAACCGGGATTGCTTTCAGCCAGGATCACGCTTGCGCCGCTCAGGGCCAGTTTGCGGGTAATGGCCAGGCCTACCGCTCCTGCTCCCACCACGAGAATATCCGTTTCTGCATCCACCATATGTCTCTATCCTGTCATAGCTAACGCCGGGCTGCGATACCCGATGATCACTTCTTCCCCGGGGCCGGGATGCCGGGGTACATTAAACGCAAGCAAAAGAGAGATTAAGGCCATTGCCGCGCCGGAGAGGAATACCGCCGCAGGAGAAATCAGCCAGAGAAACCCAAAAAGTGCCGGCAGGAACACCGCAACCACGTGGTTGATCGTAAACGAAACACTTGCTGTTCCGGCAAAATCTGCGGGATCGGCGATCTTCTGAAAATAGGTCTTGATCGCAATGGCCAGCGCAAAAAACATATGATCAATCAGGTACAGCCCGGCAGCGATTGTACTGTTTTCAACAAAGGCATAGGCGGTAAATACGCCGATCAATCCCAGATATTCCAAAATCAGTGCAGCCCTTTCTCCGATACGCTCGATCATCCGGCCCACGACAGGCGCAAGCCAGATGTTGAACACAGCATTGATCAGGAAAAGACCCGCGATCTGCCCCACCGAATAGCCGAATTTTTCCACCATGAGGAATCCGGCAAAAACAACAAATATCTGCCGCCGGGCACCTGACATGAAAATCAGGGCATAATAAAGCCAGTACTGGGGCTTGAGGATAATCGATTTGCGCTGAGGGCTGCCTTCGTCAAACCGCCTGAACCCAAGATAACCAAAGGCGGCAATACCCATGGTTACAACTCCCCCGACTAGATAGATAAGGGTATAGCCCTCACCACCTGCGGCAAAGACATCACCGGACAGAGCCGCCCTGAAATCAAGCCCCGGCGTCATCAGCACGACGGCCGCGAAGATAGAGACAAGCGTAGCCACCTGGGCCATCGAGGCAACGCCATAGATCTGCCCGAGAAGCGCCGGTGCCTTTTCCTTATTCAGCCATTGCATGGCAAGAGACTGATTGCAGGTTTCGTAATAATGAAACCCGATCGAGGCGATAACCGTCGTGATATAAAGCCCGAGCACCGATGGGAAATAACCGGTCAGTGCCGTCCCGAGCCCGAGCATGCCGAGCGTAACAAGCGCCAAACGCTGTTCGTTGAACACAAGAAGAAGATACACAACGAGAAAAGAGAGAAACCCCGGCACTTCACGCAACGATTGCAGAATGCCGATTTCACGCCCGGTGAAAGCGGCCTGCTCGACCGCAAAGTTATTGATGAGCGTTGACCAGGTGATGAAACTGATCGGCATGGCGGCTGCTGTCAGCATCAGCAGAACATGGGGTGACTGCCATCCTGAACCACCACGGGCATGTCGTTGAAACACCATCCGATACCTGCTGAGGAAAACAAACCTTTCCGTCTATACATCCAACCCCTTGGACCAGCTGTCAAGACTTATACACCCATATAGAATACGGCGTGATGCATCACCTTGACGTCTTGCCGAAAGTCATCTTTTCACGCCAGCGCTGTCCGGGGTTCAGTCTGGTTGAACTGCTGATAGCCGTCAGTCTTCTCAGCGTGGTTCTCATCGGCGGTTTCACGGCCTTCAACATGATTGAGGCAACCTATCTGAGGGAGGCAGGATACGCCAGAAAAAGCCGGACCATCGGCATCGAAGCGGATCGGTTATTCCTTGCAATACAGGACAATACCAGCTTTTCCGCTCATACGGTTTCCTCCTGGCCGCAGTCTGGTGAAGCGCCCGGCCTTCTTTCTGTTACCCCCTTATGGGATAACGCTTCGATGCTGAACCGCCATGGCGGGTTTATCTGCCGGGTCAGTGCGATTGATCTTCCGGCGGCAAGTTTCCGTATCCCTGTCGGTTGTCTTGAGCATAGCGGAATTTCAGAAAATGCTTTTTCCGGACTTATCGGTATTGATCTCCCCGGTGTGTTGATCATGGACGCGCAGGAGGGGTGCATTCTTTCAGGAGTGGAGCGCACAGGAACGACGCTGACCTTCACCGTTTTGCGGGACACCTGCCTCAGGTCAAGCACGGGAGACGCTATCCACACAAGCGCAATCCATGGCAGTGGCGTGATCTTTCCCCGCTATCTCATTCAGGCCACCAACATGAACAGCGCTTACACAAATGCTTTTTTTGAACATCCGGGCAAGATCAATGCAGGGGCAGGTCTGTATTTCGGACAAAACTCAAGCAGGGACGGGTCGCTTTTCACCATCAGCTCATCCTTGCCAGGGGACGATTTCACCCAAGCTTGGGTCAATATCCACCAATTCGGCAACCACCGTGCGTTGAAACTTATTCATCCCGACCAGCTCACCTCCTTCACGCTGAAACTGGACGTCTTGTCTCCGGACGGTCAGGTGGCCACCAGCATATCAGGGTCCGTCGCTGCCCGAAGATTATATCAAGAGTTCAACACATCATCAGCACTGGCGAACTTCCTGCATCAGCTCCATCTTCGCAGCACAACAACCCCGGTTGTCCTGAGACTGCATCTGGGAGCTGGCACCCGGGTATGGGTGAGGGATCTGGAACTTGCGGTGAGATAAGATCTTCTTTCAGATGGTGCCGTCAGCAAGGTTGAGCAGAATGAGCTGATCAGTGGCGCGCGCAAACTCCCCCCGGAAGGCGGCGCCCCGGGCATAGGCACCTGCAGTAATCAGACAACCGATGACAATATATCTATCGAAGGCCAGCCCGCCCCGGCCTTGGTGATATATGCCGGCGATCATCCGGCCTCCGGGGAAATGATGGCTGTCCTCATCCATGATCAGACGAAAGACACGGGCGCTTTCCTGCCTCCAGCTGTCCTCTTCATGCCCTGCGTAACCTGAACAATACGCCAGATCCGCACCTGTGTCGGAGGCATCAGGGCTGTCACCCTTCTGCCAGCCAGAAGGCAGACCATCATGCATCAGCATATAGGCATGCGCGACGAGGAACATGTGCCGCGCCCCGCCGGCGGCAACAGTTCTGATCTGATCAGCACGAGCTGCGGTCACGCTTTCACGACTGAGCGATATCATGACCGGGATCATTGCGCTGATGATGAGAGACAGAAACAAAACACCGGGAAGGGCAAAGCCGGGCCGCTTCGATCCCCGGGCAATCCTGCAAACAGACACCTTTTCGCTCCGAAAGGCCCGGCCCTTTACCGAATGTTCATCCCGTCTTTGCCGGATGAAGAATGGTGGTGATCTCCTCAACATCTATCCTGCCGAATTGCGTGTCTCGTTTCATATGCTGGTGATGTATCATGCAACTTCGCGGGTTTACATTGATTGAACTGGTCATCTATATGGCCATTCTGGGCATGCTCGGCGCAGGTGTCTTTTCTGCCTATACGTTCTTTTTGAAACATCAAATCAGGGCAAGGCAGATCGCCGAGCTCCGGTTTGCATCAGATGATGCCTCCCGGCATTTTCATGAATATCTTGGCGGCGCGGACAAGATCACCATCAGGGGATCAGGGCATCATATCTGCGCTATTGCAACCCATCATGAATTTATCGAACGGACAGGGCTTACCCTCACGTCGGCTGAAAAACTCACCACCCGGAGCTTTGGCGGGGTTGGCGGCAGAACTTCCCGCAGCCTCAGTTTCTGGATACGCGCTTCGGGCCGGACATCACCCCAGACAATCATTGATTCAGGCACCGATCAGCCTGGGCGACGCTGGCAGGTCATGACAGATGCAGAAGACCGGATAATGCTGGATATCAGCGGCTCCTCCATTCGCGGCGGATCACGTATCAGGGACGGGAACTGGCATCACGTCATGCTGGTATTTAATGCCGAAAGAACATCCCGTCTCACCCCTGTCAGCCTGACCATCTATATCAATGGTGAGCCCGAAGGCCTGACACAAGCCCCCGGCACGCCGATCATTGTTGACACTGACGCATCTGTGCCGATGTCACTTGGCGGTAGCAGGACCAACACATCCTTCACCGGATCGCTTGCGGCCGTCAAACTGTGGGAAAAGGCACTTGACCCTGCCTCCGTCAGCCCCGAGTTGCACTCAGCCGCAGCAGTTGATCGTGATGGACTGGTGCTTGAACTTACTCTCGGAACAGGAATTGATGACACATCGGAAGCAGCCCATATCCTGACCGGCCCCCCTAACCTGAGTTTTGCAACCCACCATCGGTCCTATTCGAAAAACACATCTTTCCGCTTTGCACCGGAGAACGCAGGCTCTCCCTTTCATCAGCTTTGGCAGAAAACAGAATGGACAGGATTAAGACAACCTTCCCCCGGGCAGTGCGAGCTCCCTGATCCGGACAGGGGATGGAGTCTTTCAGGAAAGCAGCGCTGGCACTTAAGGCAAGAGCCCACCTTTGCTCTCAGTAATGGTATCCTTGAAGTCAGGCCCGATATAGCCGACAGGATTGCCGGCCGCATAACTTCGCTTTCACATACCACAAGCATCGTCACCCATTCCGGCGATACGCCTGATATCCTGTGCCGTATCTCGCCGCACATTTCCGGGTACAAAACCGGAGATGAGCAGATGGCACAAGCGGTTATCCGCATTGACCCTGATGATCTTGAACCTGACGGCGATACTCTGTTCTTTGAGGCGGATGTGGCGCAAAGGCAGGGACCCTTGAGCCGCATCACCGGCGGCAGGTCGCAGGCGTATTTTTCTTATAAAAACATTTCGGCCTCAGGCACTGAGATCTGGAGGAATATCACCGCTGAATACGTGCCGGACACCGGCATCATGACCATATGCAGCACGACCGAGACCCATTGCGGCAATGCAGATATGCTGACACGACATGGTTTTGACGCCTGGTCAGACGTTTTCGGTCAGGTTCGTTATGCTTCAGGCAACATGACGTATGTCCCCCGCAAGAGATTTGTCTTCACCCTGACGAACGGGACCCCGCCTGCCCCGGGGGACATCCTGTCTCTTGAAACGGATATCAGCCCGGGTGCATTTTTCACCCTTTGTCCCTGAGAGATCAGGTTTCGTGTTCTTCAGGCTAGTTGTTAAGGGGGAAGTTGAACTGCGCTCCTGCCCGGATACCGGTCGGCCAGCGTGACGTGATGGTCTTGAGTCGGGTATAGAAACGCACCGCCTCCATCCCGTAGGCGCCGTGGTCCCCGAACAGAGACCTTTTCCAGCCGCCGAAGGAATGGTAGGCCACCGGCACGGGAATGGGCACATTGATCCCGACCATCCCGATCTCAATCTGGTCAGCATAGGAACGGGCGGCATCGCCATCGCGGGTGAAGATCGCCGTCCCATTACCGTATTCATGATCGTTGACCATCTGAACGGCGGTTTCGAAACTGTCGGCACGCACCACGCTCAGCACAGGGCCGAAGATCTCTTCCTTGTAGATCGACATATCGGTGGTGACATTGTCAAACAGACTGCCGCCAATAAAGTAGCCCTTCTCATATCCCTGGAGAGTGAAGCCGCGACCATCGACGATGAGATCAGCGCCTTCCTTGACGCCCGCGTCAATATAGCCGCTGACTTTGTCAAGATGCTGCTGGGTGATCAGCGGGCCCATTTCAGCTTCGGGATCATCCCAGGGGCCGACTTTGATACCGCGCACTTTAGGGGCCAGTTTTTCAACCAGACGATCCGCGGTTTCCTTACCCACCGGCACGGCCACAGATATCGCCATGCACCGTTCACCGGCCGAACCATATCCCGCCCCCATCAGGGCATCGACCGCCTGATCCATATCCGCATCAGGCATGATGATCATGTGGTTCTTGGCCCCGCCAAGTGCCTGCACCCGCTTGCCATTTGCCGTCCCGGTAGAATAGACATATTCCGCAATCGGGGTGGAGCCGACAAAGCTGACCCCCTTGATATCAGGATGATGGAGAATGGCATCAACCGCATCCTTGCCGCCATTGACGATATTCGCAACACCTTTGGGAAGCCCGGCTTTTTCCAGCAGTTCAATAGCCATCTGAGGTGCCGCAGGATCACGTTCGGACGGCTTGAGAATAAACGTGTTACCGCAGGCAATAGCCATCGGGAACATCCACATCGGCACCATGGCGGGAAAGTTGAAGGGCGTGATCCCTGCCATCACCCCGAGGGGCTGACGATCGGAATAACTGTCAATGGCCGGCCCGACATTCCGGGTGTAATCGCCGCGAAGGAGATGGGGGATGCCGCAGGCAAATTCAACCACTTCAATTCCGCGGATAACCTCTCCCCTTGCGTCCTCCTTGGTCTTACCATGCTGGGTTGAGATCGCTTCGGCAAGAGCATCAAGGTTTTCTTCAAGAAGATGCTTATAGTTGAACATGATCCGCGCCCGTTTCAACGGCGGCGTGTTGGCCCATCCCGGCAGGGCATCCCTGGCGGCCTGAACCGCTTTATCGACGATCCCCGCACCGGAAAGAGTCACGCTTCCCGTTTCTTCCCCTGTAGCAGGGTTAAAAATAGGCTGGCTACCGGCATCGCCGTCAACATATTCACCATTGATCAGGTTTCGAAACATTTGCATCGCGGGAAGCTCCTCAACAAGTAATCTGTCCTATAGTTTTGGAGGAAGCGATGACGTAAATCAACCTTCAATCCTGACCCGGGGCAGAAATCTGCCGCAAGGGTAGGGCCGTTGTGTATTTGATCTGTTCCATAGCAAAAGATGAGGAAACATCGGAAAGTTTCACCTTGCTGATCAGTTTCTTGTAGAAGGCATCATAGGCCGGCATGTCAGGCACAACGACACGTAAGAGATAATCCACATCCCCGCTCATCCGATAGAATTCCACCACTTCAGGCATGGCGGAAACCACCGAGGAGAACCGGTCCAGCCAATCGGCGTTATGCTCGTTGGTCCGCACCGCGACAAATACCGAAATACCAGCCCCGATCGCCGGCCCGTTCAGCAAGGCCACCCGACGCCGGATCACGCCCTGTTCTTCAAGCCGCTGAATACGACGCCAGCAGGGCGTGACCGAAAGGCCGACTTTGGCCGCAACTTCCGCCACCGGCAAACTAGCATCCTGCTGGAGCAGATTCAGAATACGAACATCAAGGTCATCAAGTTTCATCAGGCCGTCGTCATTTTTTGAAAAATTATTTTACAATACTAATTTCAATTCGCATTTTTTAAAAGTATATTTCGTTTTTATAATATATACGGAAAATTATTTTAATTCGGATGAAATATATCCGTAGAAGCCCTGGGGATGCCCGGCCGAAGAACACCAACGCCTGTTCCAGTTCCGGCGGGCGTGCAGGGCGGCGATGGCCCGTGACCTGCTGTGCGCGGAGCATCCTGTTTCACCGGCCCGGATTACCGTGATCATGCGCTGATACTGCCGGTCCACCTGCCGTGAATAAGCCGGATCAGTGGTAACGCTTCCCTGCCTGAGGTGAAGCCCGTAAAACGTATCGGACGCAAGAGATGCGCGGCCACCCAGCCTGCCGAGAACTTCCATGGCATGAAAAACATCCTGCGCGGCCCCATCCCGGAAACCCGGGCTGAGCTCCCGGTGAAGCAACGGATGAAAGGACCCGGGCCAAACACCAAAATCTGAAAGGCTGAGACAGCGTTGCCCGGCGGCCATTGTCATCACAACCTGCCCGTCCCCTGATATCACCCGTGTTGGCGCGAAAGACGCGCCATACCGGCGGGCATGGGCAAGCATCCCCCGGAGATAGTTCTCGCCCCAGGTATCATCGGCATCAAGGAACGCAAGATATCTGCCACATGCGCGACCCATCGCACGGTTGCGGGCCCGGCCCGGGCCTGTCCGGAAATACCGCGACGGAAGAATTCTCATTGCCGACCATGCCGGGCGTATCCACGAATACTCACCGCGATCATCCGGGGCGATAATAATTTCAACCCGCTGTGGTGAATATCCTTGGGCAACAACACTCTCCACCGCCCGCAAAAGTGTCGCCCCGGCGTTGAATACGGGGATGATGACGCTGACTTCAGGCATTCAGACACACCCCCATCTTAAAGATAATATTAATCAGTAACTTTTTCGTGATATTTGATTTTTCACGCATTTTCATAAGGATCGTTAATCAAAATTTAATGAGTTTATGAGATATTACTTTTATTGATCCTCCCCAACTGCACCACCTTATTCCATAAGGTGGTGCTTTTTTTTATATCTGCCAGTATGATCACAAACGCGGGTTTCATCATCACAATGATCTGCCCCATAAAATGAGATGAAGCCCGGATCATACCTTATTTAACGTCAAAAGATACTGATGCCTCAATTCGCGAATACTCCCCCCCTTATCCTTGAAGCTGAAGACTGGGCAGACTACGCCCTGCTTGACAGCGGGGACGGCCGCAAGCTTGAGCAGGTCGGCCCGTTTCGTTTTATTCGCCCTGAAGCGCAGGCTATATGGACGCCGTCCCTGTCTTTGGATGACTGGAGGTCTGCGGACGGGGAATTTGTCTCAAGCGCCACGGGACGAGACCGCGACGACAGCGAAGCCGGGAAATGGAACCTGTCATCATCTCTGCCTGAAACATGGCCTGTTACTTATGACGGTATAAAATTTCACGCCATGCCAACGCCATTCCGCCATCTCGGGTTTTTCCCCGAACAATCCACCCATTGGCGGTGGTGTGCCGATCGTATCAACACGTTCCGCCACGAGCATGGCAGGCCGCCCAGGATACTTAATCTCTTTGGCTATACCGGCATGGCCAGCCTGCATGCAGCCAGGGCCGGGGCTGAAGTCACCCATGTGGATTCGTCAAAAAAAGCCATCGCCCAGGCGTTCGAGAACCGTGAGCTTGCAGGCATGGAAAAGGCGCCAATCAGGTATATTACCGATGATGCGCGTCAGTTCGTCAAAAGGGAAGCCCGGCGGGAGCGCAAATACGACGGCGTCATTCTTGATCCGCCCAAATATGGCCGTGGCGCCAAGGGGGAGGTCTGGCGCATGGAGGAGGATATCACCCCGTTGCTGGCTGAAATTAATATGATTATGAGCCCGGAAGCTGCTTTTATCGTGCTGACATCCTATGCTATTCGCAGCAGCTTTCTCAGCCTCCATCATGTCATGGAACATGTTTTCGGCGAACGCGGAGGGGACGTGTCATCGGGTGAACTGGCGGTGCGGGAAACCTGCCCGCGAGGTTACCGCATCGGCCAGGCTATTTTTGCCCGCTGGA